>Ga0210395_10000085_pt1 | contig 75533 bp, 69 predicted proteins | sample IncBWH4OmetaG_FD_150861 | JGI IMG/M metagenome (GOLD analysis project Ga0210395, IMG submission 150861) | Forest soil microbial communities from Barre Woods Harvard Forest LTER site, Petersham, Massachusetts, United States - Inc-BW-H-4-O ...
GGGCGTAATGGGCGATCTGCTGCAGCAAGGCCTCGGTCGGCGACGTAAAGATGCGCACCGGAACCCCGGTCTGCTGCCGCCACAACGCACCCACATCGCTGACGGCATGGCGCAATGTCGGCGGGCAAAACACCACGACATCGGGCGCCACCGCATATCCGGCGCGAACGGGGGAGGCCATGCCGAGGCTCAGCGTCAGCACCAATCCGGTAATACCGGCGACGCTGAGATTTCGATACGTGGACATCCGGGTCTACCCTCCGCACCAGACAAACCGGCAGGCGCACCATCGCTCACTTTGCGTGCGGGCCGCACCGTGCGGCGAGACATCATGCGCCCTGCGGAGAGTTTCGATGCCGTCAAAATTGTCAGGGGACGACAGTATGGAAGTCCCGGTCACGGCATCGTGACGGCGGGCCTCGCAGCTCCCGAAGAACGCCGATCGGCGCTACAGACAGATGAGCTGCTAACCCCGGCGCCAAACGTGCCTCATTTTCGTAATAGCGATACCACGCAGGAATGAGTTTCGCAGAAGAGTGTGGGCTTCCAAATCGGCATCGGCTGCCAGGTTTCGCGAGCTCCGTCCAAATTACGTCCCACCTTTCCGACCCCGTTAACGCTTTATTTATATCCAAGGCCGACCCTGAGAGGGAGCGGTGACGGAAACTCTGACGGGTACAGCCCCGATGCCCACAACTCGATGCATATTGCGATATGCGAGTTGGCTGGAAGAGGTCTCTCCCGGCTTTCTCGCCGAAGCGATCCTGATGGAAACCGGCGAGGACTATGCGCAGCGCGATGTGCTCGACCAGCTCGCCCGGCTGATCGAGGTATTCGGCGTGATCGGGGTTGCCGAAATCGTGGGTTGCCCCCGCTGCTGACCCCGAAGCCCGGGGGAGCGCCGTTTGCCGGCGACGGCGCTTGATACCGTCAGCACCGCCGCGTCCCGGCTGTCACCTCGCGGCGCCTCATCGTGCGAACTTCGGCAAAGCCGCTGGCTTCGAGTGGACCAGCGTCTCGCCGCCGCGGCGGGCCATCATGCGCGTCGATCCTGACCGCGGCCCGCACTGGCGAGGTCATCGGCGCGACCTGGGCTGAAATCGATTTGGAAGGCCGCCTGTGGACGGTTCCGGCCGGACGTATGAAAATCCGGGAAAAGGAGATGATCGCCGAGCGCGAATATCACGATCCTGATGCCCGAAAGCCGCGCCTGGGTCTGATCGTTTTGAGGCACCCCGGATAATCCCCGCGGCCCGCCTTGCGCCATTGTGCGCCTTTGGGGGAAGTCTGATGGCGCGCTCATTGCGCCATCAAGATTCCCTATAGGCGCACCCTGATAAAGGCGCACTCCCTTCGCGCCATTGTGCGCCTTTAGAAAAAACCAAAGGCGCATGGCGCTTGCCCCTGCCCCTCGGCGACGGCTGTTTGGGCGGAGAAGACCTCCGCTACGACGTGCGTGTTTCCAGGGCGAGAAAGGCCGCGGCGCTGTCCGCTCCGCCGCCGGCAGGATCGCCTCGGCACAGTGCGGGAAGGGGTGGCAGGCGCCCCCCCCCCGCGCGGGTCGCGATCGTCACTTCGGGCGGCTTGGCGAGCGCCCAAACGAGCGCCGCGACCCAGCCGACAAGAGTCCAGCCGAGCAGCAGGTTGACGGCGAATATCGTGTGAACGTTCCGGTGGGAATGCTGGCGCGACAATAGGGCCGGGATGAAATAGAGGACGCCCAAGAGCCCCAGCAAAACCGCGCCCCCGATAACGGAGATCGCCTTGTCGGCGGCGCCGGGGCCGAACAGCCACGTGACGATGATGAGCGTAAGGCAAATGGCCGCGATGCCAAACCAGAAGGTTCTTGCTCGCATGTCCTCCCTCTGATTAACGCGGATATTTATGGCTGACAGCAACGTCAATGTAAAATTCGGCGCGCAGACCAGCGGCCTTGTCGCCGGCGTCGCGGAAGTCAAGGACACGCTGACCTCGGCCTTCAAATCGCTGTTCGAGAATGCGCTCGGCGTCGGGGGCGGCTCGGGATCAGGCGGCGGCGGGTTGGTCAGCGGCCTGTTCGACAGCCTCTTCAAGGGCATCTTTGGCCGCGGCGTTGCCGGCCTCTTCGGGGGGCGGGAGCGCCGATCAGAACTTCTCCGGGGGCGCCACTGGCGGCCAGGGAACCGGCGGCCTTTTGGGTGCTGGCGCTGGCGGCCTTTTGAGCGCGGGGGCCGGGGCGGCGGTATCGTCCACTGTGGGCAGCGGCGGCGGCCTTTTAAGCTCGTTGTTCGGCCTTGGCAGCCTCGGCGCGATCTTCGGCTTCGAGCACGGCGGCGTCGTGCCCTCGGCGGCCGGCGGCTGGGCCGTGCCGCAGCTCGGCGCCAACGGCACGCTGGCGCAACTGCACTCAAACGAGATGGTGCTGCCGGAAAACCTGTCGAATTTCGTACGCAGCTCGGCCGCGGCGGGCGGCGCCGGCAGTGGCCATACCTTCAACCTCGGCCCGCTCAGCGTCGTCGACGTCAAGAGCGTGGGGCAGCTCTTCATGAACAACGGCAGCGTCTTGGTGCAGGCGCTCAACCAGGCGATACGCAACGGCTCGGCCTTGCGGCAGAATTCATGAGGCTGATCGAGCTGGCTGGCGATCAGCTCGCCGCCTTCGCCTCCGGCATGCTCGACGTGATCTTTACCTTCGCCGTCGTGCTCGAGCGCAAGGGGCTGCTGACGCGCGCCGAGATCGCCGAAACGCTGCGCGCCGTGCAGGCTCAGGTCGCCGAGCAGGAACCGGGCCGGCACGGCGCGCGCGCCGGCGTCGTCGACCTGATGCTCAACGCGTTCGATCTGCCCGTGCGGGCGTCCAGGTGCGTGACCGCTGGCGGGTGATCGACGGCGGCAATCCCGCGGAAACAGAAAACGGGGCAGGACGGCAACCTTGACCTTTCAGAATGTCACGCGGCCAGGACGCCGCCACGCCTGCGCCGAGGCTCGCTGAGGCGCCCGGCAAATCGCGTGGCATTGGAGGCTAACGGCCCAATAGCCCAATAGGCGGTTTTATGCATTGACCAGATCGAGCGATGGAGAGGCGATCGTGGGTGCGGGCGCGGTGAAGCGCCGGGCCAAGGCGCTGGGGCTGAAGCAGCGCACGATCGCAGCATTGCTCGGAATGACCGAGCAGACCGTCTCGCGGCTGATCAAGCAGCCGCGGCCGCCCCTCGCATCGTGCTCGTGGTCGCCGCCTGGGGGCTGCTGAGCCCGTCGCAGCGCGGCGAGCTGATGCATCGCACCGGCAACGGCCGGCTGGTCTGGACTCAACCGCTGGTGACACCCGGCGAGGGCACCGCGGCCTGTTGGCATTGGTCGCCGCGGCAGCCCGCCGCAACCGGACAGGTATGCTTGACAGGCGATTGAAGTAAAACGCGAATTCGGGTTTGTTTTGCGGGCCGGGCGCGGCGAATGAAGCGGCCTGGCGCCCTGAGAACAGGACCTCAGCAGCGCGCGGCCGTTCCTTGTCAGGGAACCGCCCGGCCCCCGGCCCGCAAGGCGCGATCAGTCTGCCGCGCTTTGGTGTCTTCCCCGTCCCGAGCGCCTCGGGGCGATGCCGGCCGCCCGGTGAAAGGCGCGCAGGCGCACTGCATACCGCGCTTTCAATGCGCGGATTTCGTGATCAAGGCTCTTCATTTCATCGAGCAATTCGTGCTGCCGCGGGAAGGCTTCGGGCGCGCGATATTCCCGGCGCGCCCGCGCCAATCGCACAACTTCGGCGGCCATCGCCCCTACCCTCCGACCGCGACGGACAAGGCGAATAGCTCGGCAGCGATGCGCTGGCGGCAGCGCCTGCGGATCAGCGCGAGTCGGCTCGGAATATTCTCCGCCATCCACTCGCGGCAGGCGCGGCGATCAGCTTTCGGGAGCCGGAGAACGCGCCACCGGAACCGCCAGCGGCTGATCGGCGCCGGATCTCGCTCCGAGCCGAAGACCCTCAACCAGCGGTATTGCGGGGCCTCCATCAGCGCCTCGATGAACCGGATTTCAGCAGGGGTGAAGCCGTCGTCGACGCGAGATTGCTGTAAACTGTCCGCAGCCTTGGGCATGGGTCACTCCTTGCCTGGGTTAGGCTCCTTGCGGGTGTTAGCGCATCCGCGTGGGGCCGCTCAATTGAGCATATCGACTATATAGGCATCGCCGCAGCTTGTCAATGATGGCGATATCGCCTATAGTGGCGATATGGCCCCACCGATCCTGTTTCCTGTCAAGAAGTTGGTCGCCATAACCCCCGAAATGGCGCGCGCAATCGATGCCTACCGCTTTGACCACCGGATCAAGACCGAGGCCGAGGCGATCCGCCGGCTGATCGAGCAGGGATTGGCGGCGGCGCGATCCAAGGCAGGCGCGGACGATGGCCGCGAGCTTTGACACTCTCCGCGCCGCTCGTCGCCTGAAAGAGGCGGGCGCAACCGACCCCGTCGCTGAGGCGATCGCCGAGACGATCGGCGACGCGCGTGCTCTCGATCTCTCAAACCTCGCGACCAAGGCGGACCTCGCCGAGGTCGAGCTGCGGCTGATCAAGTGGGTGATCGGCGTCGGGGTTGCCGCCTTCGTCGCGCTCACGGGCGTGATCTGGACCGCCACGCAAATCCTGTTGCACGCGCACTTTTAAGCTCACCCGCCCGCCGACAAGTCAGCTCGAGAAGTCAATCGTAATCACAATGGGTTATAATTCCGCAAGCGGGGGGAGTCAGTTAGTTAAAACCTTGCTGCCGCTGGGTTTTCGGCGTCGTCCGCAGGCTGCCGCGCCCTTCGGCGCCGGCGGGGCACCGGGCCGATTCCGTAAGTGCAGGGCGCCTCCTTGGGCGCGCGATCGAGCACCGCCAGCGCGTTGCCGTAGCCCCTGATCCGCTTGCCGAAGCGCTGATCGGCGATCCAGCACCCGGCCATGTAGTAGCTCTCGGTCGCCCTGGCGGGATCGCGCCGCACGATGATCCAGTCGCCACCCTCTGACCGCGGCGGCGGCGGACAGCACCCGGACATGATTTCTTCATCCCCCCGCAAACGGCCCCGGTAGCGCTGCCTCTGGTAGGGGCGTAGCATGGGGCGGCCCCGCAGCCGCCCCCTTAACGCATTACGATCACGTGATAAATAGGGTAAGGGTGGCGGAGGGGGCGGGATTCGAACCCGCGAGACGATTCATCACCGTCTACACACTTTCCAGGCGTGCGCCTTCAACCGCTCGGCCACCCCTCCAGCGGCGCACCGCGTCGCGTGGCACCGACGTACCACACTAGCCGCGCCGGCCGAGCCGCGCAACGAGAGCTCGGGCGAGATCGACGCGCAGCTTGACCTCGAGCCCCGGATCGCCTACATCCGCCGCTTTGCCGGGCCGGGATGCATCCGCGCGCCGGCGTCTGCGGCCGGAGCAATGAAGACTTATTCCGCCAAACCCTCGGATATCGAGAAAAAGTGGCTGCTCGTCGACGCCGACGGGCTGGTTCTGGGCCGGCTTGCCTCGGTCCTCGCCATGCGCTTGCGCGGCAAGCACAAGCCGTCGTTCACGCCGCATATGGATTGCGGTGACAACATCGTCGTCGTCAACGCCGAAAAGGTCGGGTTGACCGGCAACAAGCGCCAGGACGACATCTTCTACTGGCACACCGGCTATCCGGGCGGCATCAAAGGACGCAGCAAGGGTGCCATCCTCGCCGGCCGTCACCCCGAGCGGGTCGTCGAAAAGGCGGTCGAGCGCATGCTGCCGCGCGGGCCGCTCGGGCGGCGGATCATGAAGAACCTCCGCGTCTTTGCCGGGCCCAACCACCCGCATGCCGCACAGCAGCCGGCACTGCTCGATGTCGGCGCGATGAACCGCAAGAATTTGAGGGCGTGACCAATGGCCGACAACGATCAACCGACCAACCCACCATCCGGCCCGCGCGCTCAGACCTTCCAAGGCCTCGCCAACCTGCGCCAGGCGATGCAGGCGGCGCGGACCCCGGCGGCGGCGCCGACCGCACCCACCGCGGCGGCGGCGATCGACATCCAGCCAAAGCTCGACGCGTTCGGCCGCGCCTACGCCACCGGCAAGCGCAAAAACGCGGTGGCGCGGGTGTGGATCAAGCCCGGCAGCGGGGCGATCAAGGTCAATGACCGCGACAGCCCGGTCTATTTCGCCCGGCCGGTATTGCGCATGATCATCAACCAGCCCTTTGTCACCACCAACCGGCTCGGCCAGTTCGACGTGATGTGCACGGTGGTGGGCGGCGGGCTGTCCGGCCAGGCTGGTGCTGTGCGCCACGGCATCAGCAAGGCGCTGACCTTTTACGAGCCCGGCCTGCGCCCGGTGCTGAAGAGCCAGGGCTTTCTGACCCGCGACAGCCGCGTCGTCGAGCGCAAGAAATACGGCCGCCACAAGGCCCGCCGCCGTCCGCAATACTCAAAGCGCTAGCGCGGTTTTCGATCGCATTGAACCTCATCCCCGCGAAAGCGGGAACCGCAGGGCAAGCGACGTGCGGCTGCCCCCTGCTCAAGCCAGGGACAGGCCTTGGACCCCGTTGGCGCGGGGTGACGAGTTGATGGTTTGATTTGATCGGAACCGCTTCTAAACGCCACTTTGCGCGGCTTTTGCGCGGGGACGATCAGCAAAAATCCGGGCGGGTCGGGGCGCCTGAGTCCCGATCCCGAGCAGGCCGGGGCGGCGCTCGGCTCACCTCGGCCGAAACCGCAGCTCTGCCCTCACCCGGCGCGGATCACCGCGGTATCGCCTGCGCTTTCGATGACGGTGCCGTAAGCCTGCGATAATTCCGCGAGCCGGCCAAGGATTGATGCCGCCGCGGCACCGCGCGCGATCGACGGGCGCCCGCGGGTTTTGAGGTCCGCGGGCCCGCCGACGCCGCGGTCGTTCAGCTGCACCGGGGTCAAACGCACGTCGCGAAACCGGCCGCCGGCAAAGCGGCACTCGGCGATGACGCTCTGCCACACTTCACCGTCGTAAAACCCGTCCTCGGTCGCGGTCTGAAAGACGAAATTGCCGAGATCGTAAAAGATCGGCGCCCCGCGATAAATCTCGATGCCGTGCAACCGCGGCGCGCCGTGGCCGACATAGAGCGAGGCCCCGGCATCGATAGAGCGACGCGCCAATTGTCGCTGCCATTCGGGGGTCCGCCGGCCGCCCTCTTCGAGGATATGGTTATGGTGACGGGCGAGCACGATTTCGGCTTGTTCGGCCGCCGCGGCGATCGCTCCGAGGATGCGGCCTAGATCGGCGGCGTCGAGCGCGCCATCGGCCCCGCGGCGCAATTCGTTCACCCCAGCGCGGCTGGCGGTCGCCGCGGCACCTTCGCGGATCGCACCGCTCGCCGCCGCCACCAGCGCCACGGTGCCGTTCCCGGTGCGCCGGTAAACCGGTGCGGCGGCCGCGGCCGAATTTACGCCGGCGCCGGCATGGGCAATCCCGCGCATATCGAGTTCGCGCAACGCGCCGATGATCCCGCCGCTGCCGAGATCCCCGACATGGTTGTTCGCCGTCGCCACCAGCGAGATCGACAGCGCCCGCAGACAATCGAGCACCACCGGGTCGGCGGCATGCAAAAACACGCCACGGCGCGTCGCTGGTCTAGGAGCGGTCCTCGCCGTTAAGAAACGCGGCGATCCGCTCGATCGCCTCGGCCGGCAATTCGCGCCCGGCGACCGCCTGGCCGATGAGTTCGGCGTCATGCCGAGAAGGCGGCACAGTTCCCTCTCCTCGGTCAAGGAGACGAATCCCGCCAGTTTATCGCGTTGCGCCCCGGTCAACCGATAGACCGGCAATACCCCGGTGGAGTCGTGACCGTTCTTCGACGACCCGTTATCTCGGGATAAAGGTTTTGCCGTCGCGGCGCTGTTGCCGGCTTAGGCATCGACGTGCTTGCCCTCGCCGTCCGGAATCTCGGCTGCTCGGGTATCGAGCCAGGCCGCGAGCTTGTCGGCGATCAACCTCCCCGGCGTCAATCCATGCGGCGATAGCGTCTTCTGCACCGTTGACAGCGGGACCCCGGCATCCCTGGCAAGATCGGCCAGGCTCATCCCGGCGAGGTCGAGTTCGGCGCGTATCTGTGGTTTGAGCGCGGCCCAGTCGTCGCTGTCGATGGCGCTGATCGACGGCGAGCGCGACGCCAGCAGACGCGACGCCGGGTGCTCGTCATGATCGCCGAGGACCTGTAGGAGCGCACGGCGCAAGATTGCTTCCTGACGCTCCGGCGAGGCGTGCTCAATCAACGAATTGAACGCGGCGGCCAGCGCCGCGACGATCGGCTCCATGCCGGCGATCGTAAAAACCCGAGGGCTGCGTGTAAAACCGTAAAGACCGCGCTCAGCAGTCGAAGCGGGCGGCGAGCACCCGGACAAGATCGGCCAGCCCCTCGGCCAGTGCCGCGAGCCGCGCCGCAGTCTCGGCATTGTTGTTGTCGGCAAACGCGCCGCTCGATTGCGGTCAGCCGGTCGTCGATCCCGGTGAGCACCTTCACCAGCATCCCGCCCTCGCGATTGAAGCCGTCGGCGATCGACTTGGCAACGTTGTTGAGCAGCCCGTCGAGATTGAGCAGCGCCGATCCGGGGATACGTAGCCGGCGCTGTTCCTCGTCAAGCGCCGGGCGGGGCGGCAGTTCGTCGAGACGCAATTCGGCAGCGAGTTGTGCAAGGTCGATGCCGCCTTCATCCAGGGGCGCGGAGGGGTCGTTGCCTGTTTCCGTCCGCCGGAGAGTGCCGCGGGGCGACTTTCGCCGCACTGGCGGGCTCCGCAGCGGGCAGGCGCCCGGCATGGGAGTGCGTGTCCGCCCGGCCGTTACTGGAAAAGTCGTCGCGATGGAGGGCGAGCCAGGCCGCGTTGACCGGGTGCTCGGGGTCGATGCCGCCGCCGGCATCGCGGGCAAGCTTGCCGTGCCGCAGCGCCTTGGTGATCGCCTGCTTCGACACCCCGGCCGTGCGGGCGAACTCGACTTCCAACAGTCCAGACGGCCCTCTTGGCCTCGTGGTCGATCGCCCGGCACAGAAGTACCTTTTTGCGCGGCGTCCGTTTGCGTTCTATGCTTTGGCGCAGCGCGGCTAGGCTGATCACCGAACCCCCGGCCCTGCCCAGGGTTGCCGCGCTTCTCACACCGATTGGCAGGAATGCCCACGCGCAGGAAGGGCAGCGGGATCGATGACGACAACCTACACCGTGCACGCCCATTGGGATGCCGCGGCAAAAATCTGGTGGACCGACGGCGACGACATCCCCGGCTTGTTTTGCGAGGCCGAAAGCTTCGACATGCTGGTGGACGTGATCCTCGACCTTGCCCCGGACTTGCTGCGCGCCAACACGAGCGAGCCGCCGGGTGAGGTCGTTGAGATCATGGTCATGGCCGAGCGCCATGGCCGCGCGTGTATCGCCGCCTGAGCCGGCTGCTGCGGGACGCCGGTTGCCGGATCGAGCGCCAAGGCAAAGGCAGTCATGAAATCTGGTACAGCCCGGTCACCGGGCGGACATTCAGCGTCCCGCGCACCATCAAGAAGACCACGACAGCGAACGGCATCTTGGCGCAAGCCGGGCTGCCCAAGGCGTTTTGAGCACGGCGCCCGCCTATTGCGGCTTTGCTTTGGGGGGGTCCGCGAGCTTGCGCGTGCCGACGGGCCCGCCTTGCGGCTATCAATTCGCGGCGCGGCGTCCGACCGGCGTGGCGGGCGTCCTGGCCGCGGTCGCGGGTGCTGGCGCTGCTCCGGTCTCGACGGTGACCGTCGGCGGCCGGTAGGGCGTCACCCGCGAGGTGAACAAGGCGCGCGGTACGGTGCACAAGGGCAAGACGTTCTGCTGAGTCTCCAACAGCACACCCTTGCCGAATTGCATTTCCTCCGATTTAGCGTAGCGCGGCAACGCCACCTCGTTGACCGCTTCCACATAGTCCGCCGGGGCATAGGCCTCGATGAACGCGTCGGCGATGCCGATCGGAATGAAGTGACACAGATCGGGCTCGATGAACGGCGTGCCGCCGACTTGCCCGCGGTACTCTTCGACAACCACATCCCGGAACGCCACCTGGTTGCCGCGCAACGGCCCCACCGTCGCCTCCGACGCAAACCCGATAAAGGCCGCCCGACGCTCGGGATGCTGGGTAAACGCGTCGAAGAAGCGGGCGCCGGCAAAGCCGTGAGTGCGTTCCAGCATGCCGCCCGGCACCTGATCGGCCATGGCGCGGCCAAGGCTGTTGACCAGCCCGGTCAGCTGGCCTTCCCACGCCGAATTTTCCTGGCCACGCCGGCCGGCGTCGATAATCGGATTTCGTCGCGCCGCGCCGCGAGCCCGCGATAGGCGGCATGCGCTTTGGCGGCGGCGCGGCGCAGCGTGCGGAGGTCGTCATGATCGATCGTCGCAGCAAGATCGGCGATCTTGCCTTCGGCCGCGGCGGTGCGTTTCGTCCGGGTGGCGGCATCGAACGTCTCGCGCGGATCAGCGGCTGCGCGGCGGCGCGCTTCGCCCTCGGCAAAGGCGAGCGTCGCCTCGGGGAGGAGCGCGGCGGATGCCCCCAACATCCCGGCCCGCGTCGTCCAAGGCTGTGCGCGGAACAGCCTGGCCGCGGCTTCGACCTCGGCGCAGGCCTGGGCAAGCTGTTCGCCGAGGCTCGGCGAAGCGGCGCGGAGCGCGGCGAGCGCGCGCTCGTGCTCTTCGATTTGGGTGAGGATGGCGGCGATATCGTCGAGACAAGCCATGCCCGATGATTGAACGGGCGGCATGCCGATGGCAACGGCTATAAATTGCTGCGATGCCGAAAGCGCATCGCAGCGGGTCTATTGCAGCCGCTGCCCCGGATCGGCGGCCAGCTCGGCGACCGCTAGCAGTGTCAGCCCCTCGGCGGCCAAGAGGAGCGATTGCAACGGCACGCCGGGACGCGCCTCGGCCAGGCGAAAGACGATGTTGCCCATCAGCTCCAACGCCGCCGACAGGTGGCGCGGGTCGTCCGGCAGCGGCAACAGGCGGCGGGCGAGGCGCATGACGCGGGCATGGTCCTCGGCGCTCGGCGCCAATGGCGCGACCGCGAGCGCGTGCTGCTCATCGTAGCCGAAGGCGGCGGCGTCGAGTGAACGATTCGCGGACATGCGGAGAACCCTAGCACCTGCAGCGGGGCGGCGGCGAATCCCAGAGCGCTCGGCAGGTCGCGGTCAAGCATGGGCGAGGAGCAGGCGGCTCATTGCCGGCCGGATGGCGCTCCCGATACCGCTTGGCTCATGCCGCTGCGATTCGAGCATGAGGAACAGCCTCCGAATCTCCCACCGGAGGGAGATGCGAGGTTTGCGAGGTTTCTCTCGGCGCCGGACAGATACTTGCCGGCAAAGAAATCCACTGCGTCAACCATTGTGGTCTCCATCATTACCGTCGTAATCCAGGGTGTGTTCGGCGCGATTGCGGAGGGCGAGCCTCTGGCGTTCCTTGCGGGCGGCCGAGCCGAGCCATTGGACTTGCAGGGTTCCGGACGTATTGGCGCAGCGCCTCGATACGCTCGGCTTCGCTTCACTGCGGGAAGGCTTGCCCCAATGCTCGGCCGGCCTGGCCGAGGTCGTGGCAGCCATCCAATGCCGCGGCCACTGGCAGCGGGGTCGGATTGGGCCGGCTCCTGTCGGCAATTTGCGCTTTCGCTCCCTCGCGGGCGGCCCGATCAGCCGCTTGGCGCCGAGCGATGACCGGTGTGTTTTGTTGCGGCTCCCGGCGCCATGGTTGCTGAGGCGAGTACCCATCTCCGCCAACTCCTCAATAAAAAGCCGGCGCTCCGAAGAGCGCCGGTCGTGACCAACTCGGCTACAGCAATTCGAGATTGACGATTTCACTGCCGACGGTGTGGAACTCGCCGTGCAGCCTGGCGATGCGGCAGGCGCGCCGCATGATCCGCTCCGCTCCGCCGGCTGTGCGACGCGACAAGAGCAGGGTCAATTCGCGTTCTATGGTCACGACGACGGCGCAATTTGGCGATGCGCCGGGCTATGCCGAAATCGGCGCCGCGGTCCCAGCGGTTGTTTTTGGTGGTGGTGACGAGATTTGTCATGTCTCTTCCTCGCGTGAAGAAAAGACCGGACGCTTGCCGCAGCGGGGCTTTATCGGCTATTTAAGAGTAATTCCAACTTCCCTTAAGTCGCCTTGATCCGGCCGTCCCCGCTGCGGGGCGCCGGTCAAGGTTGTGTTGCGGCCGGAATTTCTGTTGCGCCGGTGAGCTTGCGCCCATGCCCCGAGGGGCGCCGGATACCGTCCAACGTGATCCGCACGATGACCTCGCGCGGCCATGCCGATATGCCGCTCTCGAATTTGACCGGCGGCGGGATCAGCCCATCGGCAAGCCGGCTGTAGAAGGTGCGTTCGGATATCGGCAGGATGTCGGGCGGGCCGCGTGCGCCTTTCCGACCGCGCACGATGTCGCGGATGCGCAACAATGGCGGCAGTTCCTCCCAGACGATGCCGAGGGCGAGCGCACGGGCGCGCAGTGCGTTGATTGCATGAGGGGTCTGGCGCATGAGTTCACCTGTCGTGGTGAACCACTCTCATATGCACCACCGCGCACTAAGTCGCGTGGTTCGGGTTCGGTTCGGGTGCTTCTATAGGCCGTCCTCGGCTATGAGCCGTGTCTTGACTCGCGTCCAACACTCGGCGGTTGAGGTCTTGCCTATTGCCCGCAATCCCCCCTCCTTCGCTTCATCTGGAAATTTTCTGCGTGCGGCCCTCAGTGCATCGGGTCCGTGGTGCCACGACCACCAGTTATTTGCCGGGTCTCTGGCCGTTCGGTACACCAATTCATCGCGGAGGCTCTCCCGCCCTTTTTGTGTGGCGACGACGGTTACTGGCGCCGAAGGCGGCAGGCGGTCCCTCTGGATTATGCCTAGAGTAACCGGCGCCGACATCGTCAACCGCACGTAAAGCTGAAATAAATTGCCTTCGATTTGGGATGTTCAAAGCGTGCGTGATCAATATCGAGGGCGCTGGGCAACCGTTCGGATACAGCATAGGTGATCAGTTGGAACGCTTCCAGTATCGGCCGCGGAAAACTTTTGCACGGTGCGGCAGCCCAACCCGGTGGCCGCCCCCTCCGCCAACACCTTAGGGTTTATGCGTCTTTCGGAAGGTTGGCGCCAATACAGAGCCCCACGTCAGACCATACCATAGGGTTGAAACGTGCTGGTGTAGCCGGTGGTGGCGAAATTCCCCGGAAACAACCTCCCGTCCATCGCATCGAAGGCTTCGACCCGCCCGGCCCCGGCACTCCCGAGGAGTGATCGGCACGACGCCATTCGAGCAGGTTATGGGGCGGGGGCGAAGGCGACGCCGCGGAAGACCTCGCCCGAACGCGACTGCTGCAAGGTCACGAACTGGTCGAGCGCCGGTTTGCCGCCGCTCCAATTGCCCGAACCGTCGCCGTCGTCCACCGGGAGCTGGGTCGCGGCGATCTCGTCGGTCACGGCGACGAGCTTGGTCGGGTCGGGTTCGCCGCCGGAAACCGTGCTCGTCTGGGCGGTGATCGCATAGATCGTCACGGTGCCGTCCTTGTTGACCTTGCCGGTCAGGTTGCGCAGCCCGGTGGTGAAGGTCGCAACCCCATAGCCCGGCACGTTTTGCGGCTGATTGATCTGAAGTCCGCCGCTGATCACATAAGCCAGTTGCCAATACGGCGACGAGCCCGGCACCAGCACCCATTTCTGCAGCCCGGCCAATGGATCGGAGGTCAGGGTCGTCGCGGTCGCGCTGGTGTCGGTCGGCAATGTGATCGTGGAATTGCCTTCGTCGGCGACATAAAGCGTCGTCGGGTTGGCAAAGAAAAAGCCGAACGGGGTCAACAGCGAGGGCGCGTTGGTGGCAGGATTGGTCGCGTAGTTGCCGATGAGTTGGACGATCGTGTTGGTCGTCCCGCCCGCCGGCACGCCGGCGCCGGTGCCGTTGTTGACGACATCATTGATCGTCGCACCGGGGAAACTGCCGTTCAATACTTGGAACAGCCCGTCATCGCCATTGCCGCCGCTGCCCTTTGATACATAGAGGTTCTGCTTGCCGTTGGCGTCGGCGAAGATGCCGATGCCGCGCCAGTTGTTGTCCTTGACGTGCTGCTTTGCGCTCTCGTCCGGCCGGTCGGCGGCGACATAGGTGCCGAGCTGGATCGACAGCGGCGAGCCCGGCATGCCGAGACGGGCCCCGATCGTCAAACCGGGCCCGGTGACCGGCGTGGTTTTGTTCAAGGTCGAGTCGGAATTGCCGGCCATGTAGTACTCGTTGCCGTCGAGCGAAATGGCGCCGCGCGGGTTGTCGCCGCTGTAGGCAAAGTTTTGCGAAGTCACAGTTACCGTTCCGTTGTATTTAACGAGCGCGACGGCGCGGTCGTAGCACGGGACGGGCGAGCATCCGCCTGGGATTTGCGCGGCGGGATTGGTGGTCTCCGAATTCGACACCCCTTCGAGACCCGCCGCGGCGTTGTACCCCATATAGGTCAGGTACCGCCCGTCGAGCGAGAGGTGCAGCGAGCCTTCCGATTTTGAGCTGAAGCTCGTCGTGACGACCGGCTGCCCTTGCGCCACCGCGGTTGTGGTCAGCGGCAAGGTCCCGCGCCGCGGCGCGCCGGGGGTCGTGCTGTAATAGTCGAGAAAGATATTGCCCTCGATACCGGTGACGTTGGCGTTGTCGAAGATTTGCGGAAACGTGTTGGGCGGTGCCGGGAGCGGCGACGGCGCTACATACTGGACGCGGCTCACGACCAGCGTGCCGCTGCCGCCGTTTTGCTGGCCGTCGGCCAGCGCTGCGCCGGCAAAACCGCTCGCCAGCAGAGCCGAACCGCAGAGCAGGACGAAACGAGACGATCGAAACATGCCTTGGTTTCCTCCGGAGCGATCTACCGGCAGTTTACTAGCAGGACGGCATGAACCTGACGTGACAATTGCGCCGGCGCCCCGAGGCCGTCGCGGAACGGCGGTGCGCCCGGCTCCAGACCCTTTTTACAGCGGCCGGTCTTAGCTGCGGCTGCAGGCGCCGCCGCCGAGCACGCAGAACTTGGCGCAATGCGGATGATTGAGCGGCACCGCACCACTCGCCGCGGCAAGCGTCGGGCCGAGTTCGAAGCGCTCGTCATAGGGCAGCAATGTGCAGGCGAGGACCGCCGGCCGCGCCGCGCTCTTGCGTTTGACGACCATCCGCGCGGAGGCGCACATGACGCTCTCCGGCGATTTTCCGAGAATGCCCCAGCACGCCTCGGTGATTTCAGGAACCTCGGCGGCGGCGTCCATTTCCGGGAAGACCATCAGCCGCACCGGGTCGGCGGCGTCGATCGCGATGCCGAGCTCGCCGAACAGCCGGGCGAAGCCGGCGCGGATTTCGGCCTCCGACTCGCCCGACAGCCGGCGGCTCGCGACGTGCGGCGAAAAGCCGTTGCGCGCGAGCCAGCAAAGCCCGTCGATCGTCGGCTTCCAGCTGCGCCGGCCGCGCTCCTCCTCGTGAACCGCGGCGCCGTAATGATCGACCGAGACGCGGATCGTCAGCCGATGGCCATATCGCCCGTTGAGCCGCCGCAATGCCGGCTTGCATTTGGCCATCGGCTTCATCGCATTGGTCAATACCAACGCGTCAAAGCCGCGGGACAGCGCGTCGTCGAGCATCGCCGGCAGGTCGGGGTTGATAAACGGCTCGCCGCCGGTAAATCCGATCGTCCGCGTCGGCAGACCCTCGGCGCCGATCTCGTCGAGATATTCGGCGACCTCCGCCGCGGTCAGATAGACCAGCCGGTCGTTCTTTGGCGATGACTCGATATAGCAATGGCCGCAGGTCAGGTTGCACAGCGTGCCAGTGTTGAACCACAGCGTTTCGAGGGCTCTGAGCGCGACATGCGCCCGCCGCTCGCCGCCGGCGGTGACCTGCGGATCGTCAAACTTGCCCCTGTCCATAACCGGCTAGCCCGCTACCGCCGATTTCCAATCCGGCAAGCTTAATCACATGGCGCCCGTTCCGACGATCAGATATCGATCGGCCTTGTCGTGAATGATGTTCAGCGCCCCGAATTCGAACCGTCCTGAGGATCCCCACCCTGACCCTGTCGCTCCTGACCCTGCCGCTCCTGGCTCTGCCGCTCCTGGCCCTGGCCGTGCTGCTCCTGCATCGCTTTTTCGTGGGCCGCTTTGGTCGCCATATGGTGACCGATCACGCAGCCCGAGACCGCGCCGAGCACGGCGTGATGGCCGGCGTAATGCCCGGCAACACCGCCGACGGCAGCACCCTTTAAGCAACCTTTCGCCTGAGCGTGCGGCGCTATCCCGGAACCGGCTGCGAGACAGCAGACCAGGACCGCCGGCAATATGTATCTCATCTTTAATCCTCCATGGCGACGATGGGGTGGTATGCCCTAAACCTAAACGCTGGCGCGGGCTCGGGGTTCAATCGGTTGCGCCGCCGTCGCCGACAGCCGCCGAGTTGCGCCACCCTGATGTCGTGACTAGGTTATGGAGCTTCGGCTGCCGCCGGCGGACAGTAATATGGAGCACTTGGTACCACGCCACATCCGGCTGACCTCGCATCCGGGGAGCGGCGACAGCGCGATCCCGCTGCATTGGGGTGCGGCAGACCCAGCCGATCGCGGGCCGGTGGTGGCGAGCCCGGCCGAGCCGAGCCGGCGCAACGCCATCGGCTCCCATTCCGGGGCTTACGGCATCTATCGCGCGCTCGCGGTCGCGACCAAGGCGCTGGCGCGCGACCACCGCCCCGACCTTACCGACACCGCACCGGCGGCCTTGATTGCGCCGAGCCCGCAATGGGGCGATCCCAAGAAGATCGTCGCGCTCGACCCGTGGGGCCATCTCGTCGGCGAGGTCTTTGCCGAGACGATCCGCAATGGCGTCGATGTGCGCCCGACGATCGCGGTCACGACCGCGCGCATCGCGATGCCGGAAATCCGCGAGCTGATCGCCGCCGGCGGCTTGCCGCCCGATGGGCGCGTGCTTCTCGACAATGGCGAGATCCGGGTGACCAAGGCGGCGATCGATCCGGTATGGCATCTGCCGGGGCTGGCCGCGCGCTTTGGCGTCGCCGAGGCCGAGCTGCGCCGCAGCCTGTTCGAGGAAACCGGCGGCATGTTCCCGGAACTCGTCACCCGCCCCGATATCGAGGTATTGCTGCCGCCAGCCGGCGGTACGACGGTCTATCTGTTTGGCGAGGTCGAGCGGATAGCCGCACCGGAGACCGTGATCGCCTGCCGCGTCCACGACGAATGCAACGGGTCGGACGTGTTCGGCTCGGACATCTGCACCTGCCGGCCCTACCTCGTGCACGGCATCGAGGTGTGCGTGGCGACCGCGCAGCAGGGCGGGGTCGGTATCATCGTCTACAACCGCAAAGAGGGCCGGGCGCTCGGCGAGGTCACCAAATTTCTCGTCTACAACGCGCGCAAGCGGCAGCCGGGCGGCGACCGCGCCGACACCTATTTCCGCCGCACCGAATGCGTCGCCGGGGTGCAGGATTTGCGCTTTCAGGAACTGATGCCCGACGTTCTGCACTGGCTCGGGGTGCGCCATATCGACCGCTGGGTGTCGATGTCGAATATGAAGCGGGCAGCGCTCGAGGCGCAGGGCATCGAAATCGTCGAGCAGGTCGCGATCCCCGATCGGCTGGTGCCGCCCGACGCCTCGGTCGAGATCGAGGCCAAAAAGGCGGCGGGCTATTTTGCCCCGGCCGGCACCCCGGGCGCCGAGGAATTGCACAGCGTCAAGGGCCGTGCCCTCGGCGAATGACGGCGCGCCTGCGGCGGCGCCGCTGCTCAGCGCCGCCGGGGTGCGCGAGCGCTGCGCGATCGTGTTCGCGGCGGCCGAGCGCGGTGATACCCGGCACTTCCGGCTCGACCTGGACCGCCTCGGCGAGGCGGCCTCTCGCGTCGCGGAAATCACCCGCCGGCGCTATCCCGATCTCGCGGTTCCCTACCACAGCCGCTGGAGGCACTTTTCTGCGAGGGGCGTCGACCGCGCGGCACTGGTCGCCGCCAAAGCCGATCTCGCGGGGCAAACGCGGGCTCGGATCGACCTCGCGGTCGTCTCGGTAGTGCTCGATGCCGGCGCGGGACCGGGGTGGCGTTACCGCGAAGCCGAAACCGGCCAGGTTCTCGAGCGCTCCGAAGGGCTGGCGGTGGCGAGCCTGCGGGCAATGCAGCAGGGGTTGTTTTCCGCCGATCCGGGCAACCCGTGGCGGGCCGACGCCGCGGCACTGGAACGAATCACACCGGAGCGCCTCGCCGCCGCGTTTCAGCACGGCCCCGGTAACAACCTCCCCGGCCTCGACGGCCGCGCGGCGTTGCTGCGCCGATTGGGGGACGTCGGCGCCGCCGATCCGGTCCGATTTGGCGCGCCGGCCCGGCTGGGGCACCTTTACGATTATTGGCGGGCGCAGACCGGGGTGCTGACCGCCGCCGAGATCCTGCGCACCCTGCTGCATGCGCTGGGCCCGATCTGGCCGGCGCGGATCAGTATCGCCGACGTCCCGCTCGGCGATTGCGGGCGGCATAGCGCGGTACCCGGCGACGGGCTCGTGCCGTTCCACAAACTGTCGCAGTGGCTTGCCTATTCGCTGGTCGAACCGCTCGAAGCCGCGGGGCTGCACGTCGGCGGGCTCGACGGGTTGACCGGGCTCGCCGAATACCGCAACGGCGGGTTGTTCGTCGATTGCCGCGTCATCCTGCCGCGTGACCCGAGCCTGCTTGCTCGTCCGCTCGACGCGGCGAGCGAGCCGGTGGTCGAATGGCGGGCATTGACCGTCGCGTCGCTCGACCGCCTGGCGGTCGAAGTGCGCCGGCGGCTCGGCAAGAGTGCGGCGGAGTTCCCGCTCGCCTGCATGCTCGAAGGCGGGAGCTGGGGCGCCGGCCGCGAAATCGCTTTCGAGCGCAGGCCCGACGGCAGCGCGCCGATCACGGTCGTCAGCGACGGCACCTTGTTTTAGCCTCGATCCCTTGCTGCGGCCGGCTTTGGAGAAGGATTATTCGAATGCCGCTGCCGAGGCGGGGTTGCCGTATGATCTTATGGGCCCAATCCCATATAATGTCCGATGATCAGGGCCGGGCACATGCGCGCGATCAGCGATCCCGCCGACGCCGCTAAATTTGCCGCCGAGGTGATACGGCGGCATCTCCCCGATCCCGCCTATCGGGTCTTCGTATTCGGCTCGCGCGCGACCGGACGGGCGACCGCGCGCTCCGATATCGATATCGGCATCGAAGGACCGGCTGCTGTTCCCGGCGCGGCCCTTGCTGCGATCCAGGACGAGCTTGAGGAAGCGCCGACCCTCTACACGATCGATGTGGTCGATTTCGCGCGTGCGACGGAGACGTTTCGCAGTGTCGCGCGGCAGCGGATCCCCCTGTGACCAAAGCTGAATCGCTGCGAGCGGATTTCGCGCGCGCGATCATGCGGCTGGATGAAGGCCTCGCCCTGCCGAAAAATCCGATCGTGCGGGATTCCGCGATCCAGCGGTTCGAGATTTCGTTCGAATTGTGCTGGAAATTCCTGAAGGCGTATCTCGAAGAGCAGCACAACGCCGTGTGCACCTCGCCGCGGACATGCTTTCGCTTAGCATTCAGGCTATGGGGTGATCGACAGCGATCCATTCTGGATCGATCTGACGGTTTTGCGTAATTATACGGTTCATACCTATAACGAGCGGCTCGCCGATCACGTGTACTCGCGGCTCGCCGAAACAGCACGCCGCTTTCGCGCCGTCCTCGCCGCCGCCGGCTGACGATTCCGTGGATTGTCCTCGCAAGGTAACGCTCATGCTCCGACTGCAGTTCGATGCCCCACTTGACCGGGAACTCAACCCCGACGGCAAACCCGCCGCCAGCGTACACTGCACCGCTAACTGTACGGTCACCGGAAGGCGAGATAATTTGCCGGGGACAGAATGCCAATCCCGCGCCACGGATGCATCGAGAGCAAGTGACTGGCATCGCTGCTCACGATTACGTCAGCCTTGCCGGCGGGAGCCAGCGCCAAGTACTTGTCGTCCTTTGGATCACGGCACTCCCGCACCGCTTCAGTCGGCTTGATCCGCTCAGCCGCAACGACGACGAGGTCGAGAATCCGCTGGCGCTGCTCGACCGAGACGAAGCGGTCGAACTTCGGGCGGAAGATCACCTCACGGTATTCGTCCTCGACCTCCTGCGAAAGGATGAGCCGGTTGGGTGGATCAACGGCTCGCAACAGGGCTCGCTCCGGGAGGCTGTTCGCCTTAAGGGCAGCGGAGACAAAGGTCGAGGCGTCGATGACGACGATCAAGCCCGCCGCTCTGCCCGCCATTCATCGAGTTCGGTGTCGATCTCTTCGTCCGTTAGGCCGTGCGCACGCGCTTCGTGCTTGACCTCGGCGATTGCCCCCGCAAGGACATCGCGGACGCGCCCGCCTTTCAGCAAACCGCTCAGGTAGCGGCCGACCGCTTCGCGCCGGGCTGAACTCTCCAGCGCCTTCGCAGCCTCGGCATCGACCGGGATCATCACCTCAACCGTGTCGTCCATACGACCTCCTCGATCGCGCATATAACAATTCTGGCTGGGCTATGCACGTACGACGATCAGCCCCGATTTTGGGCAACCCTGTCAGACGCGTGGCGACGCGGGCGCTGAGTAGTCGCCTCAATACCGGGCGTTGCCGGGGGTTCTGGGGAACGGGATCGCGTCGCGCACATTGGCGAGGCCGGTGACGTAGGCGAGGGTGCGCTCGAAGCCGAGGCCGAAGCCCGCATGCGGCACCGTACCGTAGCGGCGCAAATCGCGATACCAGGCGTAGTGCTCCCTGTCGATGCCACGCTCGGCCATGCGCCCGTCGAGAACGTCGAGCCGCTCCTCGCGCTGGCTGCCGCCGATGATCTCGCCGATTCCCGGCGCCAGCACGTCCATCGCCGCGACGGTGCGGCCGTCGTCGTTCACCCGCATATAGAACGCCTTGATGTCCTTCGGGTAGTTGATCACGACGACCGGCTTCTTCGCGTGGCTCTCGGTCAGGTAGCGCTCGTGCTCCGACTGCAGGTCGATGCCCCATTTGACCGGGAACTCGAACTTCTGGTTTGCCCGCTCGAGCACTTGGATCGCCTCGCCGTAATCCATATGCACGAATTCCGAGCCGACGATGCCCTCCAGTTTTGCCAGCAGCCCCTTCTCGATCCGCTGGTCGAAAAAGGCGAGATCCTCCTGTCTTTCGTTCAGCAACGCCGCGAAGGTGTATTTCAACAGCGCTTCCGCCAATGCCGCATTGTCCGAGAGGTCGGCGAAGGCGATCTCCGGCTCGATCATCCAGAACTCGGCGAGGTGGCGGCTGGTGTTCGAGTTCTCGGCGCGAAACGTCGGCCCGAAGGTGTAGACCTTGGTCAACGCCAGGCAGTACGCCTCGACGTTGAGCTGTCCCGAGACCGTCAGGAACGCCTCGCGGCCAAAGAAATCCTGGCCGAAATCAACCTTGCCGTCTGGTGTGCGCGGCAGATTGGCGAGGTCCAAACTCGACACCCGGAACAATGCCCCAGCCCCCTCGGCGTCGGAGGCGGTGATGATCGGTGTGTTGACCCAGAAAAACCCGTGCTCGTCGAAAAACCTATGGATCGCCTTCGCCAAGGTGTGGCGCACGCGCGTGGCCGCGCCGATCACGTTGGTCCGCGGCCGCAGATGCGCCACCTCGCGCAGGTACTCCAAGGTGTGCGGCTTTGGCTGGATCGGATAAGTCTCCGGGTCGTCGACCCAGCCGACCACCTCGACCGCATTCGCCTGCATTTCGAAGGGCTGCCCTTTCGCCGGCGACGGCACGATCGTCCCGGTCGCCGCCACCGCGCAACCGGCCGTCAACCGCAGAACCTCACCGGTGTAATTGGGCAAGGTGTTCGGCGCCACGACCTGCAGCGGATGAAACAACGACCCGTCCGAGAGGTGCACAAACGAGATGCCCGCTCTCGAGTCCCGCCGGGTGCGCACCCAGCCTTTGACGGTGACCGGCGCGTCTTTCGGCGCCTCGCCAGCCAGGATCGCGCGCACGCTGAACTCTCGCCTGTCCATCGGTCGAGAGTGACTCAGGCCGCGCGACCTTGTCCAGCGATCCCGCCGGATCGACGAAGCGCCGATGGCTGCGGCGGCGCGCGAGCGGGCCGGCGGCTACATCCCCTCGCGCATAACGGGGTTGGTCAGGGTGCCGATGCCGGCAATCTCGATGTCGATCGTGTCGCCGTGCTTGACGTTTTCGGGAGCGCCCTCGGTGCCCATCCACACGACGTCGCCCGGGTAAAGCGTCAGATACTGCGACATCCGGCTGATAAAGGCCGCGGGGCCGAACAGCATGTGGTCGGTCTTGAAGCGGATCTTTTCGTCGCCGTTGACGCGGATGATCGTGTGCGCCGCGGCGAGGTCGAAATCGGTCTCGATCCACGGCCCCATCGGCTTGAAGGTGTCGGCGTTCTTGGCGCGCCATAGGGTGCGGTCGCCCGCCTGCCAGGTGCGCTCGCTGAAGTCGTTGCCGATCGTCCAGCCGAGCACACAGGAGAGCGCGTCCTTTTCAGAGAGATTTTTTGCCTTCTTGCCGATGACCGCGACCAGTTCACCCTCGTACTGGCAGCGCTCGGTCGCGTCTTTCGGAATGACGATCGGCTCGCCGTGGGCGACGAGCGCGTTGTTGGCGCGATAGCCGATGTCGGCGGCCTTTGGCAGATTGGGCTCCTGGCCGCGTTTCCTGGCCGCCTCGATTACGTGCTCGGCGTAATTGAGGCCGGCGCAATAGAAGGTGCGCGGCTCGACCGGCACCAGCAATTTGACCGACGAGAATTTGTGGCGGGTCGCGGTCTTATCGTAGCCGCCGAACGGGTCGCCCTTGACCTCATTCACCGTGTCCCCGTCGACGACGCCATAAGCCGCGTGGCCGTTGGTCTCAAACCGTATCCAGCGCATCTTCCCTCTCCTCTATCCCCCCTCCGTCGCCCTCGCGAAAGCGAGGGTCCAGGGCCGATGGGACGCGCTAGCCCTGGGTTCCCGCCTTCGCGGGAAGGACGGATGAAAATCTCCATATAATTCTCTACAGGCCGCGCAGGAAATCGATCATTGCGGCGTTGACCGCGGGGGCGCGCTCCTGCTGGGTCCAGTGGCCGCAGCCCGGCAAAATGATCGTGCCGCACAGCAGCGGCACAAATTGCGCCATATTGGGAATGCGTTCGCGCACACCGGCAAAGTCCAGCACGACATCGCGTTCCCCAGCGATGTAGAGCGCCGGAAGGGTAACCTTCGCCCCGGCAAAAGCGCCGAACAGTTCCCAGTTGCGGTCGATGTTGCGGTACCAGTTGAGCCCGCCGCGAAACCCGGTGCGCGCAAATTCCGCGGCGTAGAACTCGACATCGGCTTCGGAGAGCCAGGATGGCAGCGCGTCCGGATTGACCATCTGGCGAGAAAGCCGGCTTCCCGGTGAACCATTCCGACGGCGTTGCGATCCGCCACGCTGCCGACGAGACGCGGCGCATCCCCAGAAATTGAACAGAGGATGCTGCGAATGGTCAAACGAACATTGCGCTCGAATTCCGCCTCGGCCACCCCCGGCCGCTGGAAGTACAGCTGGTAAAAGATCGTGTCGCCGCTTTGCGGCATTACTGTTGTTGGGCGGCTCGAGCCGCGGGGGCCGAAGGGCCCGCTCAGCGCGATCACACCGCGAAACCGGTCGGGGCGCAGGACCGCCGCAGCCCAGGCCAGCGGCGCGCCCCAGTCGTGGCCTGCGATCACCGCCCCCTCCGCCCCCAGCGCATCGAGCAGCCCTACCATGTCGCCGATCGAATGAAGAAGCGTGTATTGGTCGATCTCCCGCGGCTGGTCGGTTTGCCCGTAGCCGCGCATGTCGGGCGCCACCGCGCGGAACCCAGCCTCGGCCAGGGCCGGCAGCTGGTGGCGCCACGAATACCAGGATTCGGGAAAGCCGTGGCACATGAGGACAAGCGGACCCTCGCCCTGTTCGGCCACGTGCATGCGGATGCCGTTGGTCTCGACGGTGCGGTGGGTCAACCCGTTCATCCGCGATCCTCCCGCTCGACGGGGCGACGCCCCGATCAGACCGGCGTCTCGCCCTTCAGCATCAGGCGGTAGAGGTAGCGCCGCTCGTTCATGTCGTAGTCGGGATTGGCCTTGTGGATCACGCTGCGGTTGTCCCAGATCACAAAGTCGCCGTAACGCCACCGGTGGCGGTATTCGAATTTCTTTTGGATCGCGTGCTCCATCAGGCTGGCGACGAGATCGAGCGCCTCCGTGTCCTCCATGCCGAGAATCGATTCGATGCGTACCGGGTTCAAATAGAGCGCCTTGCGGCGGTTCTCGGGATGGGTGCGGACCAGCGGGTGCACCCCCGGCGGCGGTACCTGGCGGGCGCTGTCGGTGCTTAACGGGCGCAGTTCGCGCGGGCTGTATTTGCTCAGGTAGACATGCACCGCCTTGAGGTCGTCGATCTGCTCCTTGGTCGCCGGGGGCAGGTCGTCATAGGCCTCGTGCATGTTGACGTATTGCGTGTCGCCGCCACGGCTCGGCAACGATACCGGATAGAGCATCGTCGCCTTGGGCGGGGCCGGGTGATTGGAATGGTCGGTGTGAAAGGTCTCGCCCGAGATGTAGCGCTTGCCCGGCACGGTCTGCTCGTTCGAGACATAGTAGATCTGGGGATGGCCGGGGACGTGCATTTCGCGCTTGTCGTGCTGGAACAGCTCGCCAAAGACCTCGGCCGCGGCGATGAATTGCGGCGGGGTGAACTCTTGGCCGCGGACCACCAGCACGTGATGCTCGGCAAAGGCGCGGTTCAGCGCGGCGCGGGTCTCGTCATCAACGCCTCGGTTGAGGTCGAGGCCGCGCACTTCGGCGCCGGTATGCGGGGTGAGGGGGGTGATCGCGTATTCCATCGCCTTGTTTACTCCGCTTTTGGCTCAGATCCCGACCGCCAGTATGGCGAGCGCAGCGCGGGTTTTGCAATCTCCGACCGGGCGGTTCGGGCCGTCACGGAATTTCCAATCGGGGCGAATGGCATCAAACCGGCGGCGCCGGCCGGCTCTGGTGTTGGCGACCGACGCGATGGGGCGACGCGCGATGCGCGCATCGCCCCGATCTACGCCGCTGCGTCAGTTCGGCATCGGTCCGGTGCCGTGTTGCGAATAGGGATGGGCGCCGCGGTCATCGGCGCCCGCCGGCGTCGGAGCGACCGCCGCGGAAGCCGGGACCCAGCCGCTGGGCCCGATTTTGGGCCCGGGATAGCGCCTGGGAGACCGCGGAACCGCGGTTGCCTGAGGTGCGGGTATCCAATTGTCAGAGCTCTCCTTCGGACCGGGCGGGCGCGAAGGGGAATAGGCCGGTTCGGGATTTGTCTGCGCCAACTGCATCTGATCGCTCGCCACCGCGACAGACGGTCCCGCCGCCTCGACCGAGAGAGACGCCGCCAGCAACAGGCCGACGCCGAGCATCGATGCTTTCAACACTACCATATGATTGCTCCAACCGTTTCCACGATGGCGCCCTAAGGGTCACCGCGGCGCATCATTCCGAACCGATCGGCCGGCATCTAGAACCCGTTGGGCTATGCTGCGATGCACAATCGAAAGGGATATTCGACCCGGGTCTTGCCTAACCGGCAGACTCGAAACCCGCCAAGCGACCTCGGCATTCCCCGCTCCCGCTCGCGCATGAGTCCGGCAACTCCATGATGCTGCGAAGAAAACCGGCGATGGTAAAGAGACGGCCCGAGTGCCCCTCTCAACCGACGCAAAGCGCCGGTCAAGCCGGGATTTCGTCACGCGCTCTTGCGCGCGGGTGACGCCGTCGCAAATCTTCTGACATCTTGGGCCTCAGGGTGATTTGGTTTTGGAGGCGTGATGAACGATGCCATGAGCAATGACCTCGATTTGCTGCACGATCTGATCGGCCGCGCGCGCCGGGCCGGAGCCGACGCCGCCGACGCGGTGCTGTTCGAGGGCACCTCGCTGTCGCATGGCCGCCGGCTCGGCAAGACCGAAAAGCTCGAACGCTCCGAGGGCCAGGACCTCGGCCTTCGCGTGTTCCACGGGCGGCAGCAGGCAGTAGTGTCGTCGAGCGACCGCTCGCCAAAGGCGCTCGGCGAACTCGTCGCGCGCGCGGTGGAAATGACCCGCGCGGTGCCGGAGGACCCGTTTTGCGGCATCGCCGATCCCGACGAGATTACCCGCGAATGGCCGTCGCTCGACATGTCCGATCCCGAGGAGCCGAGCGCCGAGGTGCTGATCGAACGCGCCCGCGCCGCCGAGGAAGCCGCACTCGCGGTGCCTGGCGTCACCAATTCCGAAGGGGCGGAGGCCGGCTGGGGCCGCTCGCGGGTGGCGCTCGCCGCCTCGAACGGCTTTGCCGGCACCTATTCCGGGACGAGCCACGGCGTCAGCGCCTCGGTGATCGGCGGTGAGGGCACCGGCATGGAGCGCGACTATGATTATTCGAGCGCGGTTTACGCCGGCGATTTGCGCGACCCGGCCGAGATCGGCCGGCGTGCCGGCGAGCGCGCGGTCAAGCGGCTCGGCGCGCGCAAGATGCCGACCTGCCGTTGCCCGGTGGTGTTCGACCCGCGCGTGGCGCGCGGCTTTATCTCGGCTCTGTTGGGGGCCATTTCCGGACCCTCGATCGCCCGCGGCACCAGCTTTTTGAAGGACCGGCTCGGCACGCGGATCTTTCCCGAGGCGATCACGATCATCGACGACCCGCACCGGCATCGCGGGCTGCGCTCAAAGCCGTTCGACGCCGAGGGGCTGCCGAACCATCGCCGCGCGATCATCGACCACGGCGTGCTGACGACGTGGCTTTTGGATCTCCGCTCAGCCCGCCAGCTGAACCTCAAATCCACCGGGCACGCCGCGCGCGGCACCTCCTCGCCGCCAGGGCCGTCGCCGACCAATGTGTGGATCGAGCCCGGGCCGGTCAGCCCGCAGGCGCTGATCTCCGACATCGAGAGCGGCTTGTACGTGACTGAGATGATGGGGTTCGGGGTCAATGGCGTCACCGGCGACTACAGCCGCGGTGCCGCCGGCTTTTGGATCGACAAGGGGGAGATCGCGTTCCCGGTCAGCGAGATGACGGTCGCCGGCAATTTGAAGGACATGTTCCTGCGCCTCGCCGCCGCCGACGACCTCGAATTCAAGGCCGGCATGGACGCCCCGACCCTGCGCATCGACGACCTGACCGTCGCCGGCGCCTGAATCTCAAGAGGTTTTTGCCAAATCATAAGCGCCATCAGTAAGATCGACCGACCGACAGGAATCCTTCGGGGGAGAGCGACATGGCGGACAAGGTTCGGCTGGGGCTGATCGGCGCCAGCGTCAGCGGGACGTGGTCGGCGCGGTCCCACCTGCCGGCGCTGCGGGCGAGTTCGGATGTCGAGCTGACCGCGGTGTGCACCACCCGGGCCGACAGCGCCGAGGCGGCGCGCCGAGCGTGGGGCGCCCGGCTGGCCTTTGACGACTGGCGCCGGATGATCGCCTCGCCGGAGATCGACGCGGTCGCGGTCGTTGTCCGCGTGCCGTCGCACTACGCGCCGACCAAGGCGGCGCTAGAGGCGGGCAAGCACGTCTATTGCGAATGGCCGCTCGGGCGGACGACGGCGGAGGCTGTGGAACTGGTGGCGCTGGCCCAATCGAACCGATTGGTCACCGCAATCGGTCTGCAGGCCCGCGTCAATCCCGTTGTGATGTACATGAAGGAACTGGTCGAGGCCGGCTATGTCGGCGAGGTCATGGCCGTTCATGTCAGCCTGATGCGCGAGGGCGTGTTGTCGCGGCCGTCCCACCGCACCTGGCAGCGCGACGCCGAACTCGGCGCCAACACCTTGACCATCGCCAACGGCCACACCGTCGACGCGATGCGCTTTGTCGCCGGCGACTTCGCGCGGCTGTCCGCTGTGGTGGCGACCCAGGCCAAGCAGTGGCTCGACACCGGCGCCAACACGTGGCTTGACGTGACTTCGCCCGACAACGTGCTGCTCAGCGGCCGGCTCGCGAGTGGTGCGGTCGCCTCGGTCCATGTCGGCGCCATTCCGTTTGCCGGCAGCGGCTATTGCATGGAGATCTACGGCCCGCGACGGCACCCTGGTCGCATCGGGCGAGGATTCGCCGCAACTGGGCGAGGTTGCGCTACACGGGGCAAAGGGCGGCAACACGCTGGCGCCGATGCCGGTGCCGCAGCGCTTTACCGTCGCGTCACCCGGCACGCCAACGGGCGAACCCGCCAATGTCGGCCAGATGTACACGCTGTTCGCCCAGGCTATTCGAGATCACGCGACCCATAACGGCGAAAGCCGGCAGCCGAATTTCGCGAGCGCGGTCGAGCTGCACCGTCTGGTCGATGCCATCAAGCAAGCGTCTGACAATGGCCAAGAAACGGCGTTCGCGACGCGGCGGGGTTAATACCCCATCGCGATGTCGATTTCCTGCAACAGCGGGCCGCCGGCTTCGATGCTGCGGATGTTCGCGGCGATCTCCGTCACCAGTTGCGCGACGGTCGGCCGCCGGGCGACGTGCGGCATCACGGTGACTTTGGGGTGCAGCCAGAGCGGGCTTTCCGGCGGCAGCGGTTCGGGCCACAGCGCATCCAGCGCGGCGTACGACAACTGCCCGGAATCGAGTGCCTCGATCAGATCCGCCTCCGCGACATGCTTGCCGCGCCCAACATTAATCAGCATTGCCCCTCTCGGCATCATCGCAAAGGTTCGCGCGCAAAAGATGCCCTCGGTTTCGCGCGTCAGTGGCAACAGGCAGACGGCGATGTCGGTCTGGCTCAGGAACGGCTCGAGCTGGTCGCGGCCATGAAAAATCGGGACTTCGGATTTCTCGCGTGGCGTGCGAACCCAGGCTTTGACCGGGAAATCGAGCGAGCGCAACACCAGCGCCGGCGGCTTTGCCATCATGCCGTAGCCAAGGAAGCCGACGCGCCGCTCCTCGGGCCGGACGATCGTGGTCCGGCGCCATTCCCGTTTGGCCTGCGCCATCTGGTAACCGGGCATGTCGCGATGAAAGCGAAGCACGTGCATGACGACGTATTCGGTCATCATCGGGTCGCCGCCCGAGGGCTCCACCTTGCCCAGCGGGACCTTGGGCATTTTGGGATGATTGACGAAAGCCTCCACCCCGGCCGAGCGGCTGAACATCGCCTTCAAATTCGGCAATGGCGGCAGGACGTCGAAATCCGGGCGGATGAAGGCGAGATATTCGATCTTCGCCAACTCGCCCGGATCGGGCCAGATGCGAAGCTCGCTCGACATCGGGGATCACCTGCTCGACCGTGTCGCGCCAGGTCTCGGCATTACCGATTGTCGAGATTGACGATCAGCAGCGCCATTTTTCCCCTCCGCTAAGCGCTGCGCTCATCGTCTTCTGGCTTGCGCGCGGGCTTTGTCGAGATCGGGGACGTTGCTCGCCGAAGCCACGTCGCCTAGTCGCGAGCCGCGGGTTACCGCGAGTGCGGCGACCGCGGCATCGTTTTCGGTGATCTTCGCCATGATCGCTTCCTTGGCGCGGTCGAAGACGCCGCGATTGGTCGCGACAAAATCCTGCGATTGGCGCAGCCCTTTGAGATAGCCGTTGATTTCCGGCACGACATAGCGCGCGACCATATCCCAGCTGCGCATCGTGTTTTCCGGATTCGCCCAGTCGTGGACAAAACCGACGACGGTGCCAAACCCGCCGCTGATCTCGATGACGGATTTGATCCGGGCGATCAGATCGTCCGGGGTGCCGATCGTCGCCGCGGCCGCATCCGAGAACGCGGTCTTGTCGACCGCCTCGTCGGGATCGCTGAACGCCGTTGCCCCTGGCCGCTGCAAGGTTCCGACCACGTATTGGTTATGATGCCGCAATAACCCCTCGCGGGCTTCAGCGCGCGCCTTTTCGCGGGTCTCGGCGATGTGCCAGCTCAACAGCACGCGCCAATCCTTGCGGTCGACGGTCCGGCCGTGCTTTTTCGCGGCAGCGTCGGCAAAGCCCCATTGCGTCGGCAACGAGTTCAGGCCCTCGCTTGACATCGAGCCGATCGAGATCACGCCGATGCCGTGCTTGCCGGCCAAGGTCATACCCGACGGGCTGATCTGCGAGGCGACGGCGAACGGCATGTCTTCCTGCAGAGGCAGCAGTTGCAATGCCGCGTCCTGGAGCGTGAACCAGTCGCTTTTCGCGGTCACCCGCTCGCCTCGGAACAGCCGCCGGATGATGCCGATCGCCTCGTCCTGGCGGTCGCGCTGGACCATTGGGTCGATCCCCAACGTGTGCGCGTCCGAGGCGAGGGCGCCCGGACCCGACCCGAAGATCGCCCGCCCGCCGGTCATCCAGTCGAGCTGGACCATCCGCTGGGCGACGTTGAACGGGTGGTGATAAGGAAGCGAGACGACCCCGGTGGCAAGCTTGATGCGCTTCGACCGCTCACCCGCCGCCGCCAGGAACATCTCGGGCGAGCCGATCATTTCCCAACCGCTCGAATGGTGTTCGCCGCACCAGAATTCGTCGTAGCCGAGCCGATCGAGTTGCTCGACAAGGTCGAGATCGCGGCGGAACTGCAACATCGGGTGCTCTCCGACCGGATGGTGCGGGGCAAGAAAGGCGCCGAAATTCAGACGCGGCATGACGGGTTCTCCTGCTCAGGCTAACCGTTGCGATTTTACTCGTCATCCCCGTGCAAGCGGGGATCCAGGGGCAAATGCTGTGCCACTCGCCCTGGACCCCCGCTTTCGCGGGGGCGACGGTGTCCAAACGGGCTACTCCACGCCCTCGACGATCCGCATATCGCGATCCGCACCCTTGCCGAGAACTTTGAGCGCCGCCTGATAGGCCGCGCTGTCGTGGGCGGCGGCGGCCTTCTCGACGCTGTCGAATTCGATGATGACCACCCGTTGGACGAGCCCGGCTTCGTACGCCTTGGCCGCGGTTCCCCGCGCCAGAAATCGCCCGCCGGCTGCGGTGATCGCGGGACCGGCGAGCTTGGCATAGCCGGCCAACGCCTCCGGGTCCGAAATCGAACGATAGGTCGCCACCCAATAAGCCTTGGCCATAGCCCTCTCCATTGCGTCTGAAGTCCGGCGGGAGCGTAGCGCTGCGCCGAGCACTGCGCCAGCGCCCATAGCCGGAGCGCAATTAACCAGCGCCGATTTGCCGGTTGCTGCCCGTTGGCGGCGGCATCGCCTAATCCGTCGTCACGCGACCACGATTTTCCTCGTAGGCGAAGAGAACGGGAAGATGAGAGACTGGGGTCAGAGCTTGCGCGACATCCATGGCGAGCGAGGTGATCCGATGACAGAGACAAACTCCGGCCGCGCGCATGTCATTGCCGGTGGGTTTCCTCCCGGTTCGATGGCCGGGCACGACCACGACTATGCCCGCCTGCGGCTCTTGGCGCTGTTGGCCGAGCGCGACGTTCCGGCCTCGGTCGCCAACGACTTCTCCGACATCGAGAAATGGCTGCCGGTGAGCCGATTGCTGATCACCTATGTTGCCGGCCCCTATCCCGACACGGCGCAAACCCGCGCGATCGAGACCTGGCTCGAGGCGGGCGGTCATTGGCTGGGCCTGCATGGGACGAGCGGTGGCCGCGCCGAGCGGGTGGAGGGCACGCGCCAGCGCCGCACCGTCAAGACCGAGCACCACGCGCTCCTCGGCAGCCGCTTCCTGACCCATCCGCCGATCCGCAAGATCCGTGTCGAGGTCAGCGCTGCCGATCACCCGCTGACCCAGGGGCTCGGCGCCTCGTTCGAGGTCGAGGACGAGCCCTACTTTATCGAGCTGCAACACCCGGACTCGACAAGGATCCTGTTGACCGCGGATTACGGCCCGGGCGCCTCCTCGCCCGCGATCGGAACCCTCTACGCGACAGACACCTCGCTGCAGCCCGACGGCAGGACCCGCGTGCTCGGCTATGCCCGCGAAATCGGCAATGGCGGCGTCGCCTATTTCGCGCTCGGCCATTGCCACAACCCGGCGATCCGCGCGGCGCGAGCCGCCGACCCCGCGGACATGACGCCGCCCACCTTTCGCGGGCCGTGGGAAACCGACGCGTTCATCACATTGCTGCGCAACGCCATCGCCCGGGGTGTGGGCAGCTGACTGCGGCCGGAGGCCCGGCCCCCTGTTCAGGACCGGCACTGTCGGCCGCGTCGGGCATTGCTTGAGCGGCCAGTACATCACCACCTCACCACCGTCTTGGGCCATTTCCCGCACCGCATGGCGGCGGCGGCTTCTGCTTTCTGGAGAGCGCCGTCTACGACACGCTCGCCGCCGAGGAGACCTGGAGCAAGATATTCGCGATGTGGGACCGCAATCTGAAGTAACGCTTGCTCGCGGCGGCGCGGCAGCCTCACGCCGAGGGCAGCAGCAGGCGCGTGGCGTGCTCGCGGATTTCCGCCGGCAACGGCGCCGGCCGGCGGGCGTCGAGGTCGAGCTGCACGCCGAACTGGCCGAGACGGGCGAATTCGGCGCCGTTGCGCGGGTCGCACATGCGGTGCAGAAGGCGGATCGACGAGCTGCCGAGATGGGCGATCCCGGTCTCGACCACGTAGGGGTCGCCGAGACCAGGCACGCCATCAATCCGCAACGCCAGCTCAAAGGTCGAATAGCCGCGCCGCTCGGCTTTCATGTAATCGCCGGTCAGTCCGATCGCCGCCGATGCCTGGATCACCGCATCGGTGAACCTGTGGACGAAGGCGGCGAGCGAAAAGCGGCCGAACTCGTCGAGATCGGCGGGCTTGACGCGGCCGCGCGCGGTCGGGATCGAGCCCGCGATCGACGGCGGCTCCGGCCGTTCTTCGATCTCGGGTCCTGTCCAATCCGCCAGCATCTCGCCCGCGGCTTTGCGTTCTCCGTCAGACAGCCGCGCAGCCTCCCAAACCTCCTCGACCCAGGTCACGGCTTCACCGTTGGCTGAATCGACAAAGCGGTGGCCGAGACATAACGCCGGGTCGAGCCCGATCGCCGCGCTCTGGACATGGAAGCTGGCGCCGGCGCGAAGCTCGCGGGTAAAGCGCGAGCTGAAGCGTCGCGGAAAAACCCCAGCATTCAGATGGCCGGCGAGGTCCAGACGTTCGGCAAGAGCCGACGCCGCCTGGTCGACACGGTCGAAATAATAAGCGATCGTGAAGTGCTCGGTCGTATCGCACTCCCAGGGCGCCACCGAACTTCGACAGGTTTCAACCCAATCAGCCAAATTCATCCCCTCGCTTTCAACCATCCTGTCTGACGCCGGTCGGGGCGCCTCGTGTCCAGCAGCCGCGAACAAGTCGTCTGCCGATGCCGATCGGGAGCCCACCGGTCGTTGAGCATATAGTGTGCCAGCGGAACTGTCATACGCGGCCCAAAGTATCGGACGCTACCGCGGGTTGGATCAGGCGCGAAGGGCGATTGCCATGGTCATGTATCTCGACGAGGCCGCCATTCGCCCGGTGCTGAGCTGGGATCGGCTGATCCCGGCGATGGAGCGGGCTCTCGTCGCGTTTTCGCGCGGGCGGGTGGTGCAGCCGGTGCGCGAGATGCTGACGATCGAGGAGGGACGGCGCTATCTCGGGGTCATGTCGGCGGTGGCCGAAAACGCGATGGGAGCCAAGCTCGTCAGCTTTTATCCAGGCAATGCCGGCACCGGCGTGGCGACGCATCACGCGATGATCCTGTTGTTCCGCACCGACAGCGGCGAGCCGCTCGCGGTCATGGATGGCCGCCTGATCACCGAGATGCGCACCGCGGCCGTGTCGGCAGCGGCGACCAAATATCTCGCCTCGCCCGACAGCCGCGTCCTGGCCCTGCTCGGCTCTGGGGTGCAGGCCGAGGCGCATCTGAACGCGCTGCGGCAGGTACGCAGTTTTGCCGAGGTCCGGGTATGGAGCCGCACGGCCGAGCATGCCCGGCGTTTTGCCGAACGGCACGGTATTCGGATGATGCCGGCTGAGGAGGCGGTGCGCGGCGCCGATGTCCTAGTCACCGCGACGAGTGCGGTTGAACCGATCCTGAAGGGTGCGTGGCTCAAGCCCGGGGCGCATGTCAATGCCGTCGGCTCGCCACGGCCGAGCTGGCGCGAGCTGGACGATGCCGCGATGGCGAACCTGCTGGTCGTCGATTCGCGCGCGGCGGTGCTGAAGGAATCGGGCGACGTAATCCTGTCGAGAGCGGCGATCCATGCCGAGATCGGCGAAATCTTCGCCGGGACGGCATCGGTCTCCGCTCAATCGACAACCTCTTCAAATCGGTTGGGATCGCCGTCGAGGATATTGCCGCGGCGGAGCTGGTCTACGACATTGCCCGCTCGCATTGAAAGGACGCGAGGCACGGATGGTGCGAAGATCCAATGTCGAAGGCGGGTGCCGAATAAAAGGCGCCGTGGCGGCGGCGGTGCTCGGCATCGCTCTCGGCTGCTGCGGCTGCTGCGGCTGTGCCGCACAGCCGGCGCCGCTCACGACGGCCGCCGACGCCGACCCGGACAACGATCCGGCCGAGCCGGTCAATCGTGCGATCTTCAAGGCTAATCTCGCGGTCGACCACACCGTCATGCGGCCGGTGGCGCAAGCCTATGTCGACCATGTTCCCGATGCGGTGCGCCAAGGCGTCCACAACGTCGTGCAAAACCTCAAGGAACCGGCGACCGCCGTCAACGACCTGCTGCAAGGCAATGTCGGCAAGGCGTGGCAATCGGTGCAGCGGCTCGCGGTCAATACGACCGCCGGCGCCGCCGGTGTCGTCGATGTCGCCAAAAAATTAGGCCTGCCGCCGCATAATGCCGATTTTGGCGAGACGCTGGCGGTTTGGGGCGTCAAGGAGGGGCCGTATGTCGAATTGCCGCTGCTCGGCCCGTCAAATCCGCGCGACGCGATCGGCACTGTGGTCGATCTGGCGATGAACCCGCTGACCTTTGTCGGCGGTCCTCCGGCGACCTACGCCAGCGTTGCCGCCGGCGGGGCGGACGCTGTCGAGACGCGGGCGCAGCATTTGAAGGATCTCGACGATTTGGAGCGAAACTCGCTCGATTATTATGCCGAATTACGCAGCGTCTACCGCCAGCACCGCGACGCGGAAATCGCCGCGGTAAAGGCGGCGCCGGCGCCACCGACCCAGCAACCACCGCAATCGGCGCAACAGACCCAACAGCCGCCGCAACCGGCACAGCAGCAACAATCGCCGCAGCCCGTGCAGGGCAGGGTCGACCTGACCTATCCCGACAACAAGCCCTAAGCCCCCGCCGCTCGGCTGAGAGGAGGTGAATGTATCCCGCCGCCGTCTCCTGCTCGTCGCACCGGAAAAAGAGGGAATTGCCAGCTTCCTCCGGGTTATGAATTCCTTCACAAGCGCGACGGTGGGGGTCCGAAATCTACCCGGCTGCTTTCGCAGGGCAGCTCTGGCATGAACAGGGGCGACCGCACGCCGCGTGCCTCGGTTCCCGCGTTCGCGTTAATGAAGTTTATGATTATTTCCGCATCGGGCACTAGAGGGCGAGTTCGACGACGGTGCCGTCCGGCTGGCGGCCTTGGGCGCGGTATTGCCCGATCTTGTCGAGAAGCGGCATGTCCGAGACCGCGTATAGCACCGCGTCGCCGCGGCCGTGGTTGAGATGGCGGCGCCAGGCAAACCCGGGCACGACGAAGATGTCGTTCATCTCCCAATCGAAGGATTGGCCGGCGATCTCGGTTGTCCCGCGGCCTTCGATGACCTGATAAAGCGTGCCGGCGGTCTCGCGCTTGAACCGCGTTTCCGCGCCCGGCGGCAACAGCATCGCCCGGTAGTCCAGCGTCGGGAACACCGACGCGCCGCTCGCCGGGTTGACAAAGCGCAAGGTGACGCCGTCGTAGAGATTGCCCGGCTCGTCGCGCAGATCGTCGAGGACGGCGCGCACATCGGCGCCGTGGTAATGAAACATCGGCGAGGTCTCGCGGCCAAAACCGCGGCGGTGCGAGGTGAAGGCCGGCAGCAGCCCTCCTTTTCCATAGAGGCGATGCGAATAGCCGTCGCTTTGGGTGACCCTCTGGGCACGCGCGTTGCCCTCGGTCTCGCCGGGAAACTCCTCGTCGAGCCAGACGCAATCGAGAAATTCCATCAGCGGGAAATCGAGGACGTCGATCCATACCACGGGATCGGCGCCGTCATTGCCGTGGTCGTGCCAGGTGCCGTTCGGCGTCAGGATCAGGTCGCCGCGCGAAGCGGCACAGCGCTCGCCCTCGATCGTCGTGTAGCCGCCGTTTTCGGAAAGGATCGTGCGGCTGGCGTTGGGCGTGTGGATGTGGACCGGGGCGACATCGCCCGGATTGTAGATCGACACCGCGCAGCGCATCGTCGAGGTGACCTGGAGCCTCCCGCCGAGCCCCGGATTGGTCAGCAGGAATTGCTGGCGTTCGGCAAATTCGATCGGCGACACATCGGCGCCGCGGGCAATTTCGGCGATGCGGTCGAGATAGGGGCCGATTTCGCGCCAGCGCCACTGGTGGGCGACCGGTTTCAGCTGCGCCGCCCCGACCCGGCCGGAGGCGACCCGGCCGCCGGCCGTCAGCCCGGTTTCGCGAAACCACGGGCGCTGCGCCGGCGCATTCGCCTGGGTGCGCAGCCAGATGTGGAGCGGCGCGGCCTCGGAATTCAGCCGCTCCATCGCCTGCCGCGCGCCGCGTGACGGCGCCCCCGCCATTGCCGCCATGATCCTCCCTCCCAATAAGATTACGAGCGCTCCCTTGCGCGCATAAACAGTGCCAGATCGGCAACGAGCCCGGCGTCGCGCTCGATCGCGTATTCGCCGCGGCTCGTCCGGTCTTTTTCGAGAACCATCAAAAGAACCGGGTCGTCGGTCTCGAAGACCCGTACATTGCGGCCGTCATGGTCGAGTTCGGCGAGCTTGGCTTTGAGCGGCACCGGCGGAAGCCGGTCGCAGATGTCGATCAATTCGACCAGCCCCGCGGCGGTGATGCCGGCGTTTTCGACCTGCCGGTGGATTTCGTCGGCCGCGGCTTCCTGCTCGCGGCGCTGCCGCGTCCGAACGCGAGCCTCCTCGTCGGCTTTTTTACGGTATTCCTGGTAATGCACCGCGATCCGCTGCAAAAACACCGGCGTCGGCAATTCCTGGGTGTCGATCCAGCTTTTCGCCCGGGTCCAGGTTGTGGCAAGCCATTCGCGAACGCCTGGATCGCGGATTTCGCTTATTCTTTCGGTTCGCAGAGATGCCGCCCAGCGGATCTGCGTCGGCGCGCCGGTTAGTTCCGCCCAATGCGTCGGTTCCGCAGCGGGCGTCGCGGCGGATGCTCGGTTGATTGACTCGCCGTCTGCATGGCGCGCCTTCGCCAACTCGAACTGGCGCCGGTATTCGGCCTCCCACTCCTCGCTGTCCTCGCTGGGCGCAAACCCACGATTGTCCCAGAAAAAGCGCGTTGTCCCCTCGATCGCCTCCTCTCTGACGAGCTTCAGATCCATCGCCTCGGTCCTTGCTTTTTGCCCGCTTTTGCCGACCGTATCATGAGCAGCGACGGCGATGCGAGCGGCGCCGTTGCGGTCGACCGAGGTAGGAGAAAGCCGATGATCAAGAGCATCGGGCTCTTGACCCGCAAGGACGGGCTCAGCCATCAAGACTTTGTCACCCATTGGTACGAGGTTCACGCACCCCTGGCCCATGCCGTGCCTGGCGTGCGCCGCTATGTACAGTCGCACATCCTCGCCCAACGGACGCGGCCCGACATTCCCGAGACCGATGTCGAAATCGACGGCATCGCCGAGCTTTGGTACGACGACCGGGAGGCCATGGAACGCGCCAACGCGACGCCGGAGGCCAAGCGCCTGCACGCCGACGGCGCGTTGTTCATCGGCCATATCAAGAGCTTTATCGTCGAGGAAAAAGTCATCATCCCGGTGCCGCCGGAGTAACCGCGATGGACCGCTATCTTTCCGGCTTTGCCAACGAGCACGCCAGCGAGGCCTTGCCGGGTACGCTGCCCGAAGACCAGAACGCGCCGCAGTGTCACCCGCGCGGCCTCTATACCGAGCAAATGTCGGGCACGCCGTTCACCGCGCCGCGCGCGGAAAACCGCCGGTCTTGGCTCTACCGCATCCGGCCGTCGGCAGCGCATCCCGCCTATCGCCGCATCGACAACGGCCTGTTGCGAAGCGCGCCGTTCACCGAAGCCGAGCCGCCGCCCAACCGGCTGCGCTGGGATCCGCTGCCCTTCCCCGACACGCCGGCCGATTTTGTCGACGGGCTCGCGACAATCGGCGGCAACGGCGATGCCGGTCTGCGCTCGGGCATCGGCATCCATGTCTACGGTGCGGCCAAACCCATGGACCGGCGCGTCTTTTGCGATGCCGACGGCGAATTGCTGATTGTGCCGCAAGAGGGCCGGGTATCCTTCGCCACCGAATTCGGCCGGCTCGAAGCCGGCCCCGGCGAGATCGCGGTCATCCCGCGCGGCGTCAAATTCCGCGTCGCCCTGCCCGACGGCGGCGCCCGCGGCTATGCGTGCGAGAATTACGGCGAGCTATTCCGCCTGCCGGAACTGGGTGCGATTGGCGCCAACGGGCTCGCCAATCCGCGCGATTTTCTGACCCCAGTCGCCGCCTTTGAGGATCGAGACGAGAATTTCGAGGTCGTCGTCAAATTCGCCGGCAATCTGTGGGCCGCGGAGTTCGACCATTCGCCGCTCGACGTCGTCGCTTGGCACGGCAATTATGCGCCCTACAAATACGATCTGGCGCGGTTCAACACGTTGGGCACGATCAGCTTCGACCATCCCGACCCGTCGATCTTTACGGTTTTGACCGCACCCTGCGAAATCCCCGGCACCGCCAATTGCGATTTCGTGATCTTTCCGCCGCGCTGGCTCGTCGCGGAACATACCTTTCGTCCGCCCTGGTTTCACCGCAACGTGATGAACGAGTTCATGGGTCTGGTTCACGGCGCCTACGACGCCAAGGCCGCGGGCTTTGTGCCGGGCGGCATGTCATTGCACAATTGCATGGCCGCCCACGGACCCGACGCCGCCACCTATGAGCGGGCCAGCACCGCCGAACTGAAGCCGCAAAAGATCGAGAATACACTCGCCTTCATGTTCGAGGCGCGGTTTCCGATCCGACCCACCCGTTTTGCGCTCAAAACCCCGGCCTTGCAGCGCGACTACGATTCGGTCTGGCAGGGTCTGCCTAAAATGTTCAGGGCATAGCCGACTCTCATTCGGTGATCGGCGCGATCGTGTCGAGGGCGAGGCCCTTGGTTTCCGCGCCGATCCGGGTCACCGCGAAGGCGGCGATCGCGAGCATGACCGCGATCCCGGTCATTACATAGCCGAGCCCGTAGACGCTGACGATCCCGATCAGCGGGAACGCCACCGCCGCACCGATGCGCCCGCCCGACTGCGCCAATCCGAATCCGGAGGCGCGGGCGTTCGACGGAAACACCTCGGAGGTGAAGATCTGCATCGAATTGCCGGCGAGCTGGATAAAAAATGTCATGCAGAAGCCGACCACCAGCACCATCACGTCCGAGCGCGAGAAATAAAACAGGAGCGCCAGCGCCGTCGCGACAATAAATGCGGTGACCGAGGTTTTGATCCGCCCATGGCGTTCGAGAGAGTACATCATGAACAGGCTGGCGCAGGGAAATGCCAGGGTGATCCCGAAATTGAAAGTCAGTGACCTGGTGATCGTAAAGCCGCGCTGGGCGAGGATGTTGGGCAGCCAGCCGCCGATCCCCGTGGCCGCGCCGAAAAACGCGATAAAGCATATCATCGCGGCGATGATCCGCCCGCGATAGCGGCGGAAGACGACGCCGATCGGATCGCTGCGGATGTCGGAGAGATGGTCGGCGACGAGCGCTTCTCCGGCGGGGGGGCGGCCGAGCCCCATCCGCTCCAAAAGGTCGAGGGCGCGCCTTCCCTGGCCGTGGGTGACAAGCCAGCGCGGCGATTCGGGCAATGCAAAGCTGAACAGGAATAGCACCAGCCCGCAAACGCCGATCACGATCCACACGCCGCGCCAGCCGATCGTGCCGCGCAAGCCGAGCGCCAGCAGGGTCCCGAGCGGCCACACACAGGCGCCGCCGACAAACTGCATAAAGGCGATGACCCGGCCACGGATCTGCTTTGGCGAATATTCGGCTGCATAGGAAAAGCACAATGGCTGCGCCGCGCCGAGCCCGATTCCGGCGATAAACCGCCCGAAGGCCAACCACTCGACGTTCGGCGCCATGGCCGCCGCGACGATCGTAGCGGCGCTGTAGAGGAAAATACAAAATTGAAAGACCGCCTTGCGGCCAAAGCGGTCGGTGAACTCGCCCTGGCCGATCGAGCCGATGAACAACCCGATCAGGGTGGCGCTGCCGACCGTGCCGATCCCCGCCGGCGTCGCAAAATGACTCGCGATCATATCCGGCACCAGCGAGCCAAGGATGATGTAGTCGATGACGTCGAAAAAATAGCCGGCGGTGATCAGCGCCAGCACGCGGCGATGGATCGGCCCCATGCGCGCGTTGTCGAGCGTCCCATCGACCCAGGCGACGATCGATTGTGCCATCGGCGTCCCACTCCCCAAAACAGCCTATGCGCTATGGCTATTCCTGGAACTCGTAGCCGAATTTGAGGCCGAATTTCAACCGCGGCTCGCGTTTGTCGCGCACCTACCCAACCGCCGAGCCAGGGTTGACCCATCTGCATCGGAGACCTGCGCAGATCGGCGTAGGTTGCCGCTTGAAAAAGAACCTAATGTCGCCTGGGCCGCTCTTGTTCATTCCGCCCGCGTCCAACCTGACTGGAGGTTCGCGTTATGCAGTACCGGCGAATATCGGCAGATTGTCATCTCGACATGATCTGGTTGCCCCCCGATCTGTTCACATCCGAGGCACCGCAGGCCTTGAAGGACAAGATGCCTTTTGTCGCCGAGCGGCCGGACGGGACCAAGCGTTGGGTCGACAACAACGGTGCCGATTTCGGCATGCCCGGCGGGATTGGCGCCTCGGGCACGCCCTACGTGCCGGGCAAGCAACTCCGCGTCGACAAGATGCACGAAGCCGGCCTCTATGACGATTTCACCAAAAAGGGCCATCGCCGGCCGGGCGATCCGCATCTGCGTGTCAAGGAGCTGGATCGCGACGGCGTCGACGCCGAGGTGATCTATGGCATTCTCGCGGCTTGCGCGAAAATCGAAGACCGCGAAGCCGCGAACGAGATGCTGCGTATTTACAACAACTTCATGCACAATTTCTGCAACTATTATCCCGACCGTGAGATCGGCCTCGCCTGCCTGCCGTACAGCGACATCGAGGCCGCCACCGCCGAGGTTCGGCGCGTCGCCAAGCTCGGCATGAAGGGCGTCGAGCTCAGCTGCTCGTGGCACATGACGCCGATGTGGCATCCGATGTGGGACCCGCTGTGGGAGGCGATCAACGAGGTGCAACTGCCGCTGCACTTCCACACCTTCCCGGCGACCGACCCCAAATTGCGCGCGTCGCTGACCGGCAACACTCTACGGGCAATGACTTATAGCGGGCTGTGCCGTTTCCAAATGACTTTGGCGACGATCCTGACGGACCTGATGGGGGCCGCGGTGTTCGAGCGCTTTCCGAACATTCGCATGGTTTTGGGCGAGAGCGGCATCGGCTGGATCCCTTACGTGCTCGACCGCATGGATTTCGAGTTCGAGGACCAGTACCAGGACCTCAAGCTCAAGATGCTGCCGAGCGAATACTGGCGCCGCCAGTGCAAGGCGACGTTTCAGTACGATCGCGTCGGCACCAAGCTGATCGACGAAATGGGCATCGAGACACTGATGTGGGGCTCCGACTACCCGCACCCCGACGGCGTGTGGCCCGAGTCTGCGAAGTACATCGAGGATCAGTTCAGCCATCTTCCGGCTGAAGTCACCCATAAAATGACCTGCGAGAACGCCGGCAAATTCTATGGCCTGATCAACTGATCCGGCTTCCGCTTTGGTTCCCGGTTGGGATAAGACGGCGACGCCGCGATCCCAGACGGAACCGAACCCGGATGAACTGCGCGGGACGGCTGCGGCCGTCCCTTTTTGTTGCCCATCACCGGCGACGGCCGAATTACCGGCGACATCGAAGCGGTCGAGCCGGCCGACTGGCGGCATCGGCGTAGCGTCGCCAGTGCCGATCAGTCATCGGCAAAAAGAAAATGGCCCCGGCATGCCGGGGCCAAGTTTGAACAGGGAGGCTTCACGTCTGGGAGACGTAAGGGTCCGAAGACCCTCTTCCCGAGCAGAACTCGGGAACCGATATTAGCGGTAACAACCGCCAGAAAACTTGGTGCGATGAGTCATCGCGTGCTCGAAATATGCGCAGTTCGGCTCGCGGTTACCACCGGGAATTTCGTCTGGCACGTCTGCAAAAAGCGCAATCCTCTAAAACACCACGGCTCGATTTGCCGGCGGTGGATTTCCGCGGTTCAGCTGAGCCGGCTTTCCGCTACCTTGCGAAGCAGAAAATCGCGGAATACGCTGATCCGCTTCGAGGCGCGCAATTCCTCGGGGTAGACGAAATAGGCCTCGATCGGCGGCCCGGTCAGTTCGGGCAGGACCCGTAGCAGATCGGTATGCTCGCCAGCGATGAAATCAGACAATGCGGCGATGCCGAGCCCGCTCAACACCGCGCGCAGCATCGCGTAGAAATTGTTGACGGCGAGAATGGGCTTGCGCTCCTGCCCCGGCTTGGCGCCGGCGTCGAGCAGCCAATTGACGTTTTGCACCGGCGGGCGGGCGTCCTCGCCGTAGACGATCAGCCGATGCTTGTCGAGTTCCTCGGGCTGCTGCGGCATGCCGTGCTTTTTGACGTAATCGGGTGCGGCATAGACATGGGTCGGCACGCTGACGAGATGCCGTTGGATCAGATCCGGCTGGCGTGGCGGCGACATGCGAATCGCGACGTCGGCCTCGCGCATCGACAGATCGAGTTCGGTATCGTCGATCACCATCGTGACCTGGATGTCGGGATAGAGATCGAGGAACTCGCGAATCCTCGGGGTCAGCCAGGTCGAGCCGAAGGCAACCGTCGTCGTGATCTTCAGCGGCCCCTTGGGCCGGTCCTTTGATTCGGAAATCAGCCCTTCGGCCATCGAGAGTTTGGCGAAGACCTCGCGCGCGGTGTGGAACAACAGCTCGCCCTGTTCAGTCAGGATCAGACCGCGGGCATGGCGGTGGAACAGCGGGATACTGAGGCTCTCCTCGAGCGCGCTAATCTGGCGGCTGACCGCCGATTGGCTCAGGTTCAGAGATTCGCCCGCATGGGTGAAGCTGCCCGCCTCGGCGACGGCGTGGAAGACCCGCAACTTGTCCCAGTCCATCCCTCTCCCCAACCCGCGGCGCCGAGCGATCGGCGCCCTTGCTATTCAGCCGCGCGCCTGGTCGCAGCTCCCTCCTGCGCCGCGAGAAATTTCTCCGCCTCGAGCGCCGCCATGCAACCCATGCCGGCGGCGGTCACCGCTTGGCGAAACACCTTGTCCCTGACATCGCCTGCGGCAAACACCCCCGGAACGCTGGTTTCGGTCGAATCGGGGCGGGTGACGACATAGCCTTCGCGGTCAAGCCGAACCTGCCCCGCGACAATACCGGTCACCGGCGTATGTCCGATCGCGATGAAGACGCCCTCGCAGGCGTGGTCGAACAGGCGTCCAGTGCGCACATCGCGCAGGCGCACGCCGCTCACCCGCGGCGGCTCGGGTTCGCCTAGTACCTCCTCGACGACGGCGTCCCAGATGACGTCGATCCTCGGATTGCGAAACAGCCGATCCTGCAGGATCTTTTCGGCACGCAGCGCATCGCGGCGGTGAACCAGGGTCACCCGGCGGGCATGGTTGGTCAGATAGAGCGATTCCTCGACCGCGGTATTACCGCCGCCGACGACGACAACCTCCTTGCCGCGAAAGAAAAAGCCGTCGCAGGTGGCACAGGCGGACACGCCAAAGCCGCGAAAGATGTCCTCGCTCGGCAATCCGAGCCAGCGCGCCTGGGCGCCGGTGGCGAGGATCAGGACGTCGCCGACATAGACATCGCCCGAATCGCCGCTCGCCACAAACGGCCGCCGCGCGAGATCGACCGTCTCGATCAGGTCGACGACAACCCGGGTCCCGACATGCTCGGCCTGCTGCTGCATCTGCTCCATCAGCCACGGGCCCTGGATCACCTCGGCGAAGCCGGGGTAATTCTCGACATCGGTCGTGATCGTCAGCTGGCCCCCGGGCTGCAACCCAGTGACCAGCAACGGTTCGAGATTGGCGCGTGCCGCATAAATCGCCGCCGTATAGCCCGCCGGGCCGGCGCCGACGATCAGGACCTTGCTGTGGTAGCGTTCGGACATCGCGGGTTCCAGTCGCTTCGACGCTTACTATATTATTTCACCGCACCGCAACTTTAAGGCATCCGCACCGCCTAAAACCCGAACATATGGTCGAGGCTGAAAGCGCCATCGGACCCGAGCAGCCCGTGATAGCCGAACAGCCGGCAAGTGGGATCGCGGATGACCGCATAGGCTTTGGCCCCGGCACGGGCGCGGGTCGCGGCGTCGAACAGCGCGTGGTGACGCCACAACCGCGAGCCCGAGCAGGGGATTGCCAGGCTCTTGCGGGCAATTTCATCGCCGCCGCCGTCGCACAGGATGATGTCGGTCGTGCTGTGCCGCCGCCACGGCCGCGATGCCGGATAGATCAGCTGGCACATCGTATCGTACCCGTCCTCGCCGAGGCGCAGGAACAGCCGGGTCGACAATCCCGGCGGCCGCCCGCTGTAGGATTGCGGCTCGTCGCGATAAGAGAGGATCGTATTGAACACATGCGCGCCAAAGCTGGTTTCGGCGGCGTGGGCGCCGTCGCGGCGGCGATAGCGAAAGATCGCATGCAGCCAGCCATCGGCCTCGCCCGGCTCGGCGAGGTCGTACACCAGTTCAACATGGCCATACCCGTCGCCGAGACCCTCAATGCCGGCGACCCGATCGAGATCGAGCACGGTCGCGTGCCCGCGCGGCAGGCTGCCAAAGCGGTGGCGCAGCACCTCGTTGCCGCCGGGATCGTAGACGATCGCGGCGATCGGCAGCGCGGTTTGGCCGATCGCCATCGGGGTCGGCAGCACCAGGGTCCGCCACGCCGCCTGCGGCAATACCGGTGCGGGCAGCAAATATCCTTTGCCGAGCAGGTTTGCGAGCCGCGGCAGTTCCGGGTCTGGGGCGAGATCGCCGCGCTCGACATTGACATGGGCGATACGGCGACGGTTTTGCTCGACGATCTCATAGCGCGGCCGCACCATGTGCTTGCCGGCACGCAATTCGATCTGGGCCGGCCAGGCGACATCCGGCAGCAAATCGGCGACATCGACGGCGCGGCTGGCGAAAGCCTTGATCGGCTCGCCGATCGGGACGACCCGCTCCTCGCCCATTCGATTGAGACCGACCTCACCCGCCGGAATCGCGACCGGATGGCTGTTCTGGACCCACAGCACGACCTGCTCGCCGGGTGCGGGCGCCGGCAGCCCGGCGTAGCGATCGGCCGGCCAGGCATTGGCGTCGTGGGTTGCCGACAGCGACCGGTCGCCGTCGCCGGAGGTTGCGTCGCCAACCTCGCCAAAGGTGTCGAGCGCGTATTTTACAATGTCATGTCCGGCGGCGCCGGCGACATGCAGAAACAGCTGGCCGCGGAATTCGGGCAGGCGAAAGCGGTCGCGGACCTCGCGGCTGTCGAGCACGATGCTGCCAGCGGCGGGTCCGTAACGCTCGCACCATTCCGCCAGGATCTCACCGTCGTCACCGAACAGGGTCAGCCAGCAGGTGACCGCGCCGCCGCCATAGCCCGACCAGTAATTCGCGGTCGCAAGCCGAGTATGCAGCCCATCGGCGTCGCGGAAAAAGGCAAAATTGGTCGCGAAGTTGAGCGGGTCGAGATAGAAGCGGCGGTTGGTCAGCCGATCGGACGGGATGCGCATCGCATCGAGGCTGAAGATGCGGGCACCCTCGGGCAGAAGCGGTCCCAGCTGCGCGGTCTGGCGCTCGGCGTCGAAAGCTGCGACCAAAACCGAGCGCGCTCGCGAGTCCGCTAGTTCTGTCGCCGGTTGCGCCGAGCGGCCGAAGACGCAGCTGCCGAGCCGCTCGATCTGCTGGACATAGATGCCGGCGATCTCGATGCCGTCCAATGCGAACAGCTCGGCGAACGCCTCGGCGGCGCCGCCTGGGTCGTAAATCGCCAGCGGTGCATTGTCGGCCAATTCCCGGACCAACGCCCGCGCGGACCTCATGGCGCAAGGATGGGTCAACGCCTTGTAGAGGGTGTTGCCGCCGGTGGCGTTATTGAACGTCTCGATCCGCAGCGCCATGATGCCGAGCCGATACTACACCGCTTTCGGCCGAAGCAAGCGGCCGACCGGCATCGTCCCCCGCCCGCCCGCGACGCCTCAGCGAAAGCTCGCGAAACCGACGGCACGGCCAAGGAGAGACCGGGTCGAAGCCGATCGTGCCGCGGTACGCGGTGATCGGATCGATTCCCCCGCGCGCAAAGATCGACGCCACCCATCGCGTGGCCAGCACGGCGACGAGCGCGCCTGCGATTACATCGCTTGGGTAGTGGGCCCCGACAACAACTCGGCTCCCCGCCACGATCGCGGCGACGACGATGTAGAACAGCAGGTGTTGCGGCCACACCCACCAAAGTGCGGTTGTCAAGGCGACAAAGGTGGCTGTGTGGCCGGATGGAAACGACCAGTGGTCGGGGCGCCAGGCGAGCCAGGTAAAGCCGTAAAGATCGCTGTTGAACAATAGTTTCGGCCGCATCCGACCGAGGCCGACCTTAAGTAAGTCGACGGCCAGCCCGGCGACCGCGATGGCCGCGAACAGAAAGGCCGGAATTGCCGACAGGGCGCGTAGCCGCAGTTCGACTGCACGCAGCCGCGGCACCTCGCCGCCCCAATGCAGCGCAAAAAAGGCGAGGCCGAACAGGACCAACCAACCCCAGGCCTCGCCAAGGTTTCCGGTCGCCTTGAACAGCGCATGCAGATCGGAACCTCTTGCATGCAGGTAGAGAGCAACCGGCCGATCGACGAAGACGAATAAGAGCACCACCAAAATGGCGGTCAGTGCGATCGCCGCGGCAATTCGTCCTGCCTCCGACGCCCAGAGGCCGGCGAGTGCCAACGCCGCGCCGCGGGCCGCCAGCCGATAGCAGCGAATCAGCGCCGGTGCGGCGAGGCCGTCCTTCTCGACGATCCACCAGTGCAGCATCGCCGCGATGCCGAACACGAGCAGCCCGGCCCAGACGACATCGGACAAAAAATGCCCGCCCTGAACGATGCGGACGGCCCCGACAAACCCGCCAAAACCGAGCGCCCCGGCTATGCCTCGACCCCGCGTCCTTCCGGGCGGCAATAGAAACGCGAACGCGACGAGGGAGAAGCCGAGTGCGGCATGCCCCGAGACAAAGGAGCAGTTTCGGGGGCATTGCGCCGCCGGCAGAGGTGCCGGGGTAAAATGAAGCGCGCCGCCAAACGCTTCGATCTGGGTCGGCCGGGCCCGGCCCCAGTGATCCTTCAACACTGTGTTCGCGAAAAGCCCAGGACCGAGTGCCGTTGAAAGGGCGATAAACAACAGCGCCTTGCGGTCGAACCGCCACAATGGCTTCTCGGCCAGGAACAGCCAGGCCGACGCCGCGGCTATGACGACGACGATGGCCCAGGCGATCCACGGAATCGCGTAGTAGACAAAGGCCACGGGCGTCCAGTCGCGCAGCACAAAACCGCGCTGCGGCTGGTAAAACCAGCCGCTGACCAACAGATCGACCTGGGGCAGCAGCAAAAACAGCGCCAATGCCGCGGCGACGCAGGCGGCGTATATCGCGACCCCTCTCATGCGCGCTGCCGCTCTCCCGCCCGGCGCAAGACCAACCGACGCAATACCGCGCCGGCGCGCGCGGTGTCGTCCGGGATCGGGTAGGTCCACGATTCGATGTGCCCGGCGAACCGCCGAGCTATCCCGGCCTGCTGCATCAGCTGGTGGAAACGCGCGAATTTGGCGTTGCCGCCATCGAGGTCGAGGATATGTACGGGTTTGCCGGTCGCCGCCGCCTCGCTGATCATCGACACCGAATCGGCGGTCGCCAGAAACGCGTCGGCAAGTCCGAGATAGGCGAAATAGGGGTTCTCGCCGGTGCCGTCCCAGATCGCCGCCGGCAACCCCACGAGCTGCTCCCGCACCAGTTTCACCCCCGCGGCCCCGGTCCGCCGCGACGGCGTGACCAATGCCGAACCCCCTGATTGGCGCAGCACCGCCGCGATGGCGCCGGCGATCTCGCCGAGCCGATGCATCGTCAGGCGATAGGCCTTATTGCTGCCGCCGAGCAACACCGCGAGCAACGGCCGCGGCAATGCGGCAAGCGCCGGGAAGCGCTCGCGTTCGGCGGCGAGCCGTGCTGGGGTCACACGATGCATGGCGCCGCGGCTGACAATCGCCTGCGGCCCGCGCCACCGGTCGTGCTCGGGGACAACGAGCAGGTCGAATTCGGCGCGCCGCAGATGCGGATCCTGGACATGCGCCAGAAAAGTGCGTCCGCCGCTGGCGCGGCGAATCGCCAGGGCGGGGACGACGGTATTGCGGCCGCAGCCGATGACGAGGTCGGGCCAAGGGGGTGCCAGAGAGACTATGCCGCGGGACAAGGCGTAACCCGGCAAGGGCCACAGCTGCGGCGGCAGGACGCTCCATGGCGGGCGGATGTCGAGCGGCTTTTCGACCAGGTCGAAGCCGGTCGCCTCAGCGAGCCCGAGAGCCTGGCTTCGCATACCGGCTTTGCCGTCGTGCAGCACCCAGGCCCATGGCGCGGTCGGCTCGTCGACGGTACGCGAAACCGAAGCCGTGGGCCGGTGAGAGAAAGACATCAAATTCGTTTACGAAAACCGGCGGGCGGGAACAACCCGCCACCGCGCGCCCGAAACTTGACGTTGGGCGGGTAACCTCGACTCAACAGAGCTTTCGTCTCGTCATTCGCTCGAGTGTCCGTGCCGGCGACAGGTCCGGCTCGGCCATGGCTTCGACGTCAAGGTAGAAGGTTTGCTCGAGCGCGTATTGGCCGGCAACAGCGGCATGAACAACCTGATCGGTAAAGCACAGCCAACTCGATCCTGCCGGAAACGCGACCTTCTGATGGGGCGCGCGCTCCTGGTAGGCGGCGTCCCGCTTGGCACGGTTATGAAGGCCGAGCATCAATTGATCGTACGCCGTCCGCCGGCCTCGCGTCGCCCCGACAGCGGAGAGGAACCAAGCCAAGGACGCCCGCGGTCGACGAAGGACGGGCAAAAATCGCTGCGCAAATTCCTCGAACGGTTCGCCGACATGCCAGACGCGTGATTTTCCCGACGAGCTCACATTCGAAAAGAAACGCAGGATTCGGCGGCCCTGGGTCGGGGTGGAGGGAAAGGCGTCGACGTGGAGGAGCCTGTCGTCCTTGAGGCGCGAGTATTGCCGGTCGGCAATTTCGACCGGACGATAGCTGGCGCGGCCCCGTTCCAGACTTGCGGCATAGGAAGGAAACAACTCGGCGACGAAACGAGTCGCCGCCAAGGAGAAAGCTGCCATCGTCGTTTGTAATTGCAGCCTCTCTCGCCCGGCGGCAATTGTGCCCTTTATGGTGTCGGTGCCCGGGTTGTAACTGATATTCTTTACTTTGTCATCCACAAGCGCCGGAGAAAACAACAAGCCGTAGCTCTCTTGTCCCAATAGAGTAAGCTCCGGAAAATAAACAACGTTGCCGTGCTCCAGAGAGCTAAGGGCACAACTTGTCTGTACATCGGCGAAGGGCCCTTGCCGATGGGTTATTCCGATGGTCTCTAGCGCAGCGATATAACTTCCCCCGGCGGTAATGACGATGACGTTCGGACGGGTCCCGATCAGCGTGGCCGTACCAACCATCGGGGTTATTTGCCGGATACCCCGCAAGCCCTTTGACGATGGCGGAGTGCGAACAGCCCGCACAACCCGAAACAGATTTTATCTTCACGGGGGCGGCCGGGCAATACGGGATTGGCGGATGTGACACTCCGATCGGTTGCATGGCGCTGCGCCACGGAAATCCGGCGACGAGACAAGACATCGCGGCGCGCCGACCTCTGCGCGATAAAGGTCCATCCGCAACAAAATTGCGCCGCCGGCCCGGTCTTTCTATGATCCGAACATAATGGGGGAGAGGACAGATGCGGCGGATCAAGCTCGATCGTATCGACCGCCGGATCTTGCGCAATCTCCAGGACGAGGGGCGGATCACCAATGTCGAGCTGGCGCGCCGCGCCGGGATTTCGGCGCCGCCCTGTTTGCGCCGGGTCCGCGCCCTCGAAGAAGCCGGCATCATCCGCGGCTATCACGCCGATTTGGCGCCCGAGGAGATCGGCTACGGCGTGACGGTGTTCGCCCAGGTCGGACTGGCAAGCCAGGCCGAGGCGGATTTGAAGGCCTTCGAAGAACTGGTCGCGACCTGGCCCGAGGTGCGCGAGGCGCATATGCTGACCGGAGAGACCGATTTCCTGCTGAAGATCGTCGCCGTCGACTGGGACAATTATCAACGGTTTCTGAGCGCTAAATTGACCTCGGCGCCGAATGTCAGCCATGTGAAGTCGGCATTGACCCTGCGCGTGTCAAAGGACGAACCCGGTATCCCGATCAGCGATCAACCTCCATTCGACGAAGAGGAACCCGCCGACACCTGATCACCGGACGATCGCGCATGCTTAGTGGACGACCATCCCGCAGCAATCAGCCGAAATCGACGGTGACCACCTCGTAGGACTTGGCGCCGCGCGGGGTTGCGACCTCGACGCTGTCGCCCTTGCCCTTGCCAATCAATGCCCGCGCCAAGGGCGAGGTCACCGACAGCCGACCGCGGCTGACATCGGCCTCGTCCTCGCCGACGATCTGGAAGGTCTGCTCCTCGTCGCTCTCTTCGTCGGCGAGGGTGACGCGGGCGCCGAATTTAACCACCGTGCCAGACAGTTTGGAGAGGTCGATTACCTCGGCCCGGGCGACCTTGTCCTCGAGCTCCATGACCCGGCCCTCGATAAAGCTCTGGCGGTCGCGGGCCGCGTGATATTCGGCATTCTCCGCCAGATCGCCGTGTTCGCGCGCCTCGGCGATGGCGCGAATGATGGCCGGTCGTTCGACGGATTTAAGCTGCTTCAACTCCTCGCGAAGCCGGTTGTACCCGTCGGTCGTCATCGGGATTTTGTTCATCGAAGACGGGGTCGCATCCTGTGGTGAAGAGGGGCGGCGATGGCCCCTGCGCGGCAATCAAAAGTAGGATTGCAACGGCGCAACTTCAAGGCTCCCTGCACGCAACGCCGCGATCGCCTGGACCGCCGCGCGCGCTCCGGCGACCGTGGTATAATAGGGGATGGCATGGGTCAGCGCCGTGCGCCTCAGGCTGAAGCTGTCGGCGATCGCCTGGGCGCCTTCGGTGGTGTTGAACACCAGCTGCACGCCGCCGTTCAGCATATGGTCGACGATGTGCGGGCGGCCGTCGCGCACCTTGTTGACCCGACTCACCGGCAGACCCGCCGCGGACAGGGCGTCGCCCGTGCCCTGCGTCGCGACCAGCGCGAAACCCATCTCGACCAGCCGCCGGCAAGGCTCGACCAAACCCTCCTTGTCGCGGTCGCGCACAGACACGAAAACACAGCCTTCGAGCGGCAGGCTGGTGCCGCTGCCGAGCTGCGATTTGGCAAAGGCGCGGCCGAAATCGGCGTCGAGCCCCATGACCTCGCCGGTCGATTTCATTTCCGGGCCGAGGATCAGGTCGACCCCCGGAAAGCGGGCGAACGGGAACACCGCCTCCTTGACCGCGACGTGTGTCCCGCGTCCCGCAGGGGCGGCAAATTGGTCAGCGAGCGGCTCGCCGATCATCGCCCGCGCGGCGATCTTGGCGATCGGGACGCCGGTCGCCTTGGCGACAAACGGTACGGTGCGCGAGGCCCGCGGATTGACCTCAAGGACATAAATCTCGCCGTCCTTGACCGCGAATTGCACATTCATCAGCCCGATGACACCGAGCGCCCGCGCCAGTGCCACCGTCTGCCGCTCGATTTCGGCGATCGCCGCAGCACCAAGACTGTAGGGCGGCAGCGAGCAGGCGCTGTCCCCGGAATGAATCCCGGCCTCCTCGATATGCTCCATGATGCCGGCGATCTCGACCTTGCGGCCGTCGGACACCGCGTCGACATCGACCTCGATCGCGTCTTGCAGATAGCGGTCGATCAGCACCGGGCTCGTTCCCGAGGCGCTGACCGCGTGGCGCATGTAGCGGTTGATGCCGGCGGCGTCGTGGACGATCTCCATCGCCCGCCCGCCCAGCACATAGGACGGACGGATCACCACCGGATAGCCGATCCGCAAGGCTACCATTTCGGCCTCGCCGGCCGATGCGGCGGTGCCGTTTTCGGGTTGGCGCAGGCCGAGCCGGGTCAGCAATTGCTGAAAGCGGCGGCGGTCCTCGGCCAGATCGATCGCGTCGGGCGACGTGCCGAGGATCGGGATCTCCTCGCGTTCGAGTGCCGCGGCGAGCTTTAGCGGGGTCTGGCCGCCGAACTGCACGATGACCCCGAGCAAGCATCCGCGCTGCTGCTCGACCCGTACGATCTCGACCACGTCCTCGGCGGTCAGCGGCTCGAAATAGAGCCGATCGGAGGTGTCGTAATCGGTCGACACGGTCTCCGGGTTGCAGTTGACCATGATGGTCTCGATGCCAGCCTCGGAGAGGCTGTAGGCGGCATGGACGCAGCAATAATCGAACTCGATGCCCTGGCCGATCCGGTTCGGGCCGCCGCCGAGGATCACGACTTTTTTCCGCTCGCTCGGGTCGGCTTCGCATTCGGGCTCGTCGAACCCGTCGCCCTCGTAGCAGGAGTAGAGATACGGGGTCAGCGACGCGAACTCGGCGGCACAGGTGTCGATCCGCTTGTAGACCGGGCGGAGGCCGAGGCCGCGCCGCCGGGCGGAAACCGCGGCCTCGTCGAGGCCGGCGAGCCGTGCCAGCCGCGCATCGGAAAACCCCAGCTGCTTTAGCCGCAAGACGCCGGTGCGGTCATGCGGCAGGCCGTCACGCCGGACCCGCTCCTCGATTTCGACGATTTCGCGGATACGATCGAGGAACCACGGCTCGAAACGGCAGGCGGCGTGGATTTCGGCAGTCGTCAACCCGTGCCGGTAGGCCTGGGCGATCAGCAATAGCCGGTCGGGCGAGGGCCGGGCGAGAGCCGCCTTGACCGCGTCCTTGCCGGCGCTTTCGACGCCGTCGATCGCGACCTCATCAAAGCCGCTGAGCCCGGTCTCCATCGAGCGCAGCGCCTTTTGCACCGATTCGGCAAAGCTGCGGCCGACCGCCATCGCCTCGCCGACCGATTTCATCGACGTCGTCAACAGCGGCTCGGCCCCCGGGAACTTCTCAAAGGTGAACCGCGGCATTTTGGTGACGATGTAGTCAATCGTCGGCTCGAACGAGGCCGGGGTGACGCGGGTGATTTCGTTGTCTAGCTCGTCGAGGGTGTAGCCGACCGCGAGCTTGGCCGCGACCTTGGCGATCGGGAACCCGGTCGCCTTCGACGCCAGCGCCGAGGAGCGCGACACCCGCGGGTTCATCTCGATGACGACTAGCCGGCCGTCCTCGGGGTTGACCGCGAACTGCACGTTCGACCCGCCGGTATCGACGCCGATCTCGCGCAAGACCGCGATCGCGGCGTTGCGCATCACCTGGTATTCCTTGTCGGTCAGGGTCAAGGCCGGGGCGACGCACACCGAATCCCCGGTGTGGACACCCATTGGGTCGATGTTCTCGATCGAGCAGACAATGATGCAGTTGTCGGCGCGGTCGCGCACGACCTCCATCTCGTATTCTTTCCAACCGAGGACGGATTCTTCGATCAGCACCTCCTGCGCCGGCGAGGCGCGCAACCCGCCGCGCACGATCTCCTCGAATTCCTGCGAGTTGTAGGCGATGCCGCCGCCGGTGCCGCCGAGCGTGAACGACGGCCGGATGATCGCCGGCAAGCCGACCTGTTCGAGCGCCTCGAACGCCTGATCCAGCGAGCGCACCAGCCGGCTCGCCGGCGAGGCAAGGCCGATCCGGTCCATCGCTTGGCGGAAAAGCTGGCGGTCTTCGGCCTTGGCGATGGCCTCGGCGGTGGCGCCGATCAGTTCGACGCCGTAGCGCTCGAGCACCCCCGAACGAGCGAGCGCCATCGCGGTGTTGAGCGCCGTCTGCCCGCCCATCGTCGGCAACAATGCGTCGGGGCGCTCGCCGGCGATGATCTTCTCGACCATCTCCAGCGTGATCGGCTCGATATAGGTGGCGTCGGCCAATTCCGGGTCGGTCATGATCGTCGCCGGGTTCGAGTTGACCAGAACGATCCGGTATCCTTCGGCCTTCAAGGCCTTGCACGCCTGAGCGCCGGAATAATCGAATTCGCAGGCCTGCCCGATCACGATTGGCCCGGCGCCGATGATCAGGATGCTGTCGATGTCGGTGCGCTTAGGCATGCGCTTCCATCAGGGCGACAAATCGCTCGAACAGGTAATGGCTGTCCTGCGGCCCGGGGCTCGCTTCGGGGTGATACTGGACCGTGAACACCGGCTTGCCGCGCACTCGCAAGCCCTCGTTGCTGTTGTCGAATAGCGAAACATGGGTTTGTTCCACGCCGCCCGGCAGGCTGTCGGGATCGACGACAAAGCCGTGGTTCTGGCTGGTGATCTCGACCTTGCCGGTGGCGAGGTCCTTGACCGGGTGGTTGGCGCCGCGATGGCCGCGCGCCATCTTGGCGGTGCGCCCGCCGAGCGCCAACGCCATCAATTGGTGTCCGAGGCAGATGCCGAAGATCGGCTTGCCGGTGGCGATCAGTTCCCGCAACACCGGCACCGCATAGACCCCGGTCGCCGCCGGATCGCCGGGTCCATTCGACAAAAAGATGCCGTCGGGCCGGTGACGCAGCACGTCCGCGGCGGTGGCGGTCGCCGGTACGACGGTCACCCGGCAGCCATGCGCGGCGAGCATGCGCAGGATGTTGCGCTTGGCGCCGTAGTCGATTGCGACGACGTGATGGCGCGGCGCGCGCTGTCGGCCATAGCCGGTTTCGCGCCGCCACGCGGTTTCGTCCCATTCGTAGGTCTGGCGGCAGGTGACTTCGTTGGCCAGATCCATGCCTTCGAGACCGGGCCAGGCGGCCGCTTCGTCCGTCAGGGCCGGGACATCGAGCGGCCGGCGCGGATCGTAAGCGATGACACCGTTGGGCGGCCCCCGGTCGCGGATCCGCCGGGTCAGCCGCCGCGTGTCGATCCCGGAAACGCCGACGAGGCCATGCGCTTCGACCCAGCGGTCGAGCGGCGTCGAGGCCCGCCAATTGGCCGGCATGGTGACGCGGCTATGGATCACCAGCCCGCGCGCGGCCGGGGTCGTGGTCTCGATATCTTCGGGGTTGGTCCCGACATTGCCGATATGGGGAAAGGTGAAGGTAATGATCTGCGCTGCATAGGAGGGATCGGTCAGGATTTCCTGATAGCCGGTCATCGCGGTATTGAAGCAGACCTCGCCGATCGCCTTGCCGTGGGCGCCAAGCCCGCTGCCCCAAAACACCGTCCCGTCGGCCAGCACCAGTGCCGCGTTGCAGTCGGGCGGTTGCGGCGACGGGTCGCGCATTGGGAACAAGTCCTGTGGGCAAGCCGCGGATCGCCGGCCGCGGTTACGGAGCGCGCAGCGGAACTATCAAGAAATAACCGCCCGCTCTTTTGAGGTCAAGCCCGCCGTCTTCCGAACTTTTCGTAGATTCAGCCACTTAGGCACCAACGCGCGGAATTGCCGCGAGCCTCGAAACACGCTACGCTGATTTCTGCGATCATGCGGGGCGTGCCGATGCTGCGCGAGGCCTTCACCGACCGGCTCAAACAGGCGATGAAGGCGCGCAGTGCGCGCACCGTCTCGACGGTTCGGCTGATCCTGGCGGCGCTCAAGGAACGCGACGTCGCCGCCCGCGGGGAGGGTAATCCCGAGGGATTGGCCGATCCCGACATCGCGCGCATGCTGCAAGGAATGATCAAGCAGCCGCGCGAATCGATCGCGCTCTACGAGCAGGGCCGCCGCGCCGACCTGGCGCAGCAGGAGAGCGACGAGATCGCGATCATCGAGAGCTTTCTGCCGCGCCAGATGAGCGAGGGCGAGATCGCCGCCGCGGCGCAGGCGGTGATCGCCGAGACCGGAGCCGCCGGCATCCGCGACATGGGCAAGGTCATGGCGGCACTGCGCGAGCGCCATGCGGGGGCGATGGATTTCAGCCGCGCCGGCCCGATCGTCAAGCGGCTGCTCGGCTGAAAGTGGGCAAAGCTCGGTAATGGCGTTTCCGCCGGGTTTTCTCGACGAGCTGCGCGGTCGCGTTGCGCTGGTCGGGCTGGTCGGGCGCCGCGTGAAGCTCACACGCCGCGGTCGCGAGTTTGCCGGTCTGTGCCCGTTTCACCACGAAAAGACGCCGTCCTTCTACGTCGTCGAAGACAAGGATTTCTTCCACTGCTTTGGCTGCGGGGCGCATGGCGACGCGATCGGTTTCGTCATGCGCGCCGACAATCTCGACTTTCTCGAAGCGGTCGAGAAACTGGCGGGCGAAGCCGGGCTGGCGGTCCCGCAGGCCACACCCGAGGAGCGCGAGAAGGCCCATCGGCAAAAGACCCTGTTCGAAACCCTCGAAGCGGCCGCCGGCTTTTACGAGGCGCGGTTGTGGTCGCCTGCCGGTGCTGCGGCGCGCGATTATCTGACGGCGCGCGGGCTTGACGTCGAGACCATCCGCGGCTTTCGCCTCGGCTGGGCGCCGGACGACCGGCAGGCGCTGCGCCGCGCGCTCGCCGCCGATTATACCGAGCCGCTGCTGGTCGAGGCTGGGCTGCTGCATCGACCCGGAGAGGGCGAGGCGTTCGATTATTTCCGCCGGCGGGTCATGTTTCCGATCGGCGACCGGGCCGGGCGGGTCATCGCCTTTGGCGGCCGGGTCTTGGGGCCAAATGGCGCCGCGGGGGGCCAGCCGAAATACCTGAATTCGCCCGAGACCCCGGTGTTCGAAAAGGGGCGCGTGCTCTACGGCTGGTCGGCGGCGCGGGCGGCGCGTGCCGAGGGCCGCGAGGTCATTGTCACCGAAGGCTATATGGACGTGATTGCCTTGCATCGTGCCGGGTTTTCGTCGGCGGTGGCGCCGCTCGGCACTGCGCTGACCGAGTTCCAGTTGCAGGAGTTGTGGCGGCTCGGGGCCGAGCCCGTGCTGTGCTTCGACGGCGACGCCGCCGGCCAGCGCGCCGCCGCCCGCGCCTTGCGCCGTGCCCTGCCTTTGCTGCACCCCGGCCATAGCCTGCGGTTTGCCGGCCTGCCTTCGGGCGAGGACCCGGACTCGCTGATCCGCCGCGCCGGGCCCCAGGCCTTCGAAGAGGTCGTCGCCGCCGCCCGGACCATGTCGCAGATGCTCTGGGAAATCGAGCTCGGCGCCGGCCCGGCGGACACCCCCGAACGCCGCGCCGATCTCGACAGGCGGCTCGGCGAAGACGTTGCGCTGATTGCCGATCCCACCGTGCGCAACGAGTATCGGCGTTTTGTGCGCGACCGGCTTTACGAGGCTGCGCGCATACCCCGTCCGGCGCCGCGCGCGACCGCGCATCCGCGGCTCGGCTTTGTCCGGGAAGGCCCGGCGCCGCCGCCGCGCCCCCCCGATCGCGTGCAGCGCGAGATCCTGTTCCGCATCTTGCTCCAGTCGCCGTCGCTGATCGAAGAGGTTGCCGAGGAATTCGCCGCGCTCGACATCCCCGAAGCAGAGCTTGACAAGCTTCGCCGCGAGATTTTAGAGATCGAGGCTCTGCGGCCGGGGCTTGACGCTTCGGCACTTCGGCAACACCTTCTACTGAACGGGTTCGCGGCGACCGTGGATGCGCTCCTTTCGCCTTCGGTCGACACGGGTTTCCTGATCCGGCGATTGGCCGCGGGCGATGCGCGTAGCGATTGGGCGCACGTGGCCGGAATGCTGGTGGGAGGTCAACAGGCGGCTTTGGCCGAAGCCAGCAATCACTTGATCGACGATGTCTCAACGGCGGGTTGGGAACGCTTCCTGGTTGCCCGAGAGCAGGCGTTGCAGCAGGGCCGGGTCGATGACGATCCGATGTGACCTTCTTGTGCGCTCACCCGGCCCAGGCCGTCGGCGAACCCGCGGCGATGAAATTTTTCGCGTCCGGTTGCGGCCGGACCGACCCGAAATCTGGTTAGGGATGGTGGCATGGCGAGTAAAGCGGCGAATACGGCTGAAGCGACGGAAACCCGCGAGGAGGCCGCCGAGGCTCCTCTGCTCGATATCCTCGCCGCTGCGATCAAAAAGATGCTGGCCCGCGGGCGGGAGCGGGGATACGTCACCTATGACGAACTGAACGCCGCGCTGCCCCCCGATCAAGTGTCCTCGGAGCAGATTGAGGACACGATGACAATGCTGTCCGAACTTGGCGTCAACGTCATCGAAAGCGAGGAAAACGAGGAGCCGGCCGCCGCCGAGGCCGAGGACGCCGACGGCGAGGTCCGCGGCAACCTGGACGACGACGACATCGGCCGCACGGACGATCCGGTCCGCATGTACCTGCGCGAGATGGGGTCGGTCGAATTGCTGTCGCGCGAGGGCGAGATCGCTATCGCCAAGCGGATCGAGGCGGGCCGCGAGATGATGATCGGCGGCATCTGCGAAAACCCGCTAACCATTCGCGCGATCGTCGGATGGCGCGACGCGCTCGTCGAAGGCAAGATGCTTCTGCGCGACATTATTGACCTCGACGCCACCTACGGCAGCGCGGGCTTCGATCGGCCGGTCGTGGAGCGGCCGACTGCGGCACCCGAAGACAATGCCGAAGCGACCCCCAACCAGGCCGCCACCGAGACCGAGACCGAACTCGCGGAAATCGAGCCGGAACTCGCCGCCGAGGAGGGCGACGGCGAGGAAAGCTCGATCTCGCTCGCGGCGATGGAAGCGCAGCTGAAGCCCAGTTTGCTGGCGACCTTCGAGGCGATCGCCGAGTCACACAAAAAACTGCATCGGCTTCAGGAGCAGCGGATCAACGCCATGCTCAAAGGCGAGCCGTTGTCCAAAGTAACCGAGCGGCGCTACGAAAAGCTCAAGAGCAAGGCGATCGAGGGCGTCAAGCGGATCCGGCTGAACAACATTCGCATCGAGCATTTGGTCGAGCAGCTCTATGACGTGAACCGGCGGCTGGTCTCCGAAGAGGGTCGCCTGCTGCGGCTGGCGGAAGGAGCGGGGGTCAAGCGAACCGATTTCCTGCACGAATACTTTGGCAACGAGTTGTGCGGCGAGTGGCTCGAACGGGTCTCCGTGCTGCCCGCCCGCGGCTGGGCCAAGCTGGTCGAGAGGCACCGCGACGACGCGGTGCGGCTGCGCCGGCAGGTCGCGCAGATCGCGCTCGAAGCAAAGCTGCCGATCGCCGAGTTTCGCCGCGTCGTGCAGACCGTCCAGCGCGGCGAGCGCGAGGCGGGCCGCGCCAAAAAGGAGATGGTCGAGGCCAATCTGCGGCTCGTAATCTCGATCGCCAAGAAATATACCAACCGTGGATTGCAGTTTCTCGACCTGATCCAGGAAGGCAATATCGGCCTGATGAAGGCGGTCGACAAATTCGAGTACCGCCGCGGCTACAAATTCTCGACCTATGCGACGTGGTGGATCCGCCAGGCGATCACCCGCTCGATCGCCGACCAGGCGCGCACGATCCGCATCCCGGTGCATATGATCGAGACGATCAACAAGCTGGTGCGCACCTCGCGGCAGATGCTGCACGAGATCGGTCGCGAGCCGACCCCCGAGGAGCTCGCCGAGAAACTGGCGATGCCGCTCGAAAAAGTGCGCAAGGTCTTGAAGATCGCCAAGGAGCCGATCAGCCTCGAAACCCCAATCGGCGACGAGGAGGACTCGCATCTCGGCGATTTCATCGAAGACAAGAACGCGGTGCTGCCGATCGACGCCGCGATCCAGGCCAATCTGCGCGAGACGACGACGCGGGTGCTGGCGTCGTTGACGGCCCGCGAGGAGCGGGTGCTGCGGATGCGCTTTGGCATCGGCATGAACACCGACCACACCCTCGAAGAGGTCGGCCAGCAATTCTCGGTCACCCGCGAGCGCATTCGCCAGATCGAAGCCAAGGCCTTGCGCAAGCTCAAGCATCCGAGCCGGTCGCGCAAACTGCGCAGCTTTTTGGACACCTGAGCCGGCCTCATTCCCGCGTTCGGCCGCACTGCCTCCCCCGCTTGCGGGGAGAGGGTCGGGGTGAGGGGCGACAGCGTGCGCGGCGATCGGCTATGCTGCCACCGGCGGGCCGGCATAGTTCAGCTGGTTAGAACGCGCCGCTCATAACGGTCGCTGGTTAGCGTTCTCCCGGGCCAACCGCCATTCGGTCCTCGGGTCCCCTGCGGGGGGTTGGAGCGGCGCCGGTTCCCGCCGCAAAAAAAACAAAAGACGCTTGTCGGCATTGGGAGGAAGCAATGGTCAATAGCAGTCTTGCGCGGTCGTTTCGCGGAATGGTCTTTGGCGGGGCGGCGTCGGTGGGCCTGATGGCGTCACCGGGATCCGCCACCACCCTCACATTTGAGGGACTGAAGAACGGGGAGCCCATTGACAATTACTACGATAGCGGGTCAGGCGGCTCCGGTTCGGGCCCAGGCCCAAATTACGGCGTCACGTTCACGTCAAATTCGCTGGCGTTTATCAGCAAGAGTGCGGGCGGTACTGGGAACTTCGTCAATTCGCCTCCTCCCGGAAATACGGCCGCTCTCTTTACCGGCAGCGGCGACTACATGAATGTCCCGGCTGGCTTCATGACCAGCCTCTCCTTCTATTACGATGGGGCTCAGAGCGGATCGGTCACCGTCTACAGCGGGCTGGATGGCGCCGGCAGCCCGCTCCTGAATCTCACGCTTCTCCCCGATACCAGTTTTGCCGCCGCTGGCGGTTTCTTTTCCGGAACCGCGGAATCGGTCGACTTCAGCGGCTCCGTCAACGAAATCTATTTCGACAACGTCACGTTCGGCACAGGGGAGCTGGTTGTGCCGGAGCCGGCCTCGCTGATGTTGCTCGGCGCCGGGCTGCTCGGGATGATGGCTTGGCTCAGTCCGAAGGCGCACCGAGGGCTTGATTACGAGGGCGGCTCACCTACCCGCGTGGAGGCAGAGGGTCGGGTGGGGGGCGACAGCCTGCGCGGCGATCGGCTATGCTGCAAACGGCGGGCCCGTAGTTCAGCTGGTTAGAACACGCCGCTCATAACGGTGTTGTCGCAGGTTCGAGTCCTGCCGGGCCTACCATCGCCAGGCACTGCCGGCGGCGACGCTCGGCAGCCCGCCGGGAGGGCGTCATGACAGCAGACCGAGGCAAACAGCCGATCGTGCATTTCGTCGGCAGCATCCCGTTGCCCGATGCCGAAACCGTGTTCCGCACCCTCGCCGGCGCGGCGGGGCCGCATCTCTCCCGCCTGCCCGACGGCGAGACCGGCATTCGCAAGACCTGGATCCGCTTTTTGCAGGATGTGCTGGCCGAGAACCCGGCGATCGAGCGGGCCACGGACGTGCCGCCCTTCAAATTCACGCAATGGGACGGCAAGGTGCTGCGCGAAATCACGCGGCTTCGCCTGCGCCGCGGCGCCACGCCCGAGGCCGACAGCTTCGCCACCGGCTACGCCGAGATGGCGATCGCCTCCTGGGGCGTGTTCCAACACTTGCAGAGCGCCGGGGTCATCCCGCCCCAGGTCAAGTTCCAGGTTTCGCTGCCGACGCCGATCGCCCCGACCTACAACAACATGGTGCCGTCCGACCGGGCGGCACTGCTGCCGGCGCTGACCGCGCATCTCACCGGCGAAGTCGCGAAGATCGCCGCCGCCATCCCCAACGACCGCCTCGCGGTGCAATGGGATGTGTGCCAGGAGGTGCTGGCCTGGGAGGGCTATTACGAGCCGGGGCCGGTCGATTTTCGCGCCGAGACGCTCGAGGTACTGACCCGGATCGGCGACGCCGTGCCCGCCGCGATCGAGCTCGGCTACCATCTCTGCTACGGTAGCCCGGCCGACGAGCACTGCGTGCAACCCAAGGATATGGCGATCATGGTCGAGATGACCAACGCCGTCACCGCCGGGGTCGCGCGGCCGATCCAATTCTTCCACATGCCGGTGCCGAAAGAGCGCACCGACGACGTCTATTTTGCGCCGCTCGACCGGCTGCGCCTCGGCCCCGCGACCAAACTCTACCTCGGCCTCGTCCATTACAATGACGCTGCGGGCGACGCGGCGCGGCTCGCCGCGGCGCGCCGCCACGCGCCAGTCGATGGTGTGGCGACCGAATGCGGCATGGCGCGCGGCGACCCGGCCCGGCTCTCCTCGCTCCTCGCCGCGCATGTCCGCGCCACGCAACTCGCTCAAAGCGCGTAGCGCCGCACCGGGCCGACCCCGCGACTCAAGACACCTGCTCGATCTCGCGGATGCGTGTCGATTGCGCGGCGGCGAGGTGGTCCTTGGCCAATACCGTGTAGACCGCGGGCAGCACGAACAGCGTGAACAAGGTCCCAATCGACATGCCGGCGACGACGACGACGCCGATCGAAAAGCGGCTCGCCGCCCCGGCGCCGCTGGCGGTCAATAACGGGATCAGGCCGACGACCATCGCCGCCGTCGTCATCAGAATGGGGCGCAGCCGCACCCGCGCGGCCTGCTCGATCGCGCGCCGGCGGTCGAGCCGCTCGCTGACCTGCAGTTCATTGGCGAAGGCGACCATCAGGATGCCGTGCTTGCTGATCAGCCCGATCAGGGTCACCAACCCAACCTGGGTGTAGATGTTCATCGACGCGAGACCAAAGAACAACGGCATCATCGCGCCGCAGATCGACATCGGCACGCTGACCAGGATCACCAGCGGGTCGCGCAGGCTCTCGAACTGCGCCGCCAGCACCAGAAAGATAATGATCAGCGCGAAGACGAAGGTGATCGTTAGCTGGTTACCTTCCTTTACGTAGAGCCGGGTGTCGGACAGATAATCGTGGCTGAAGCCGGCCGGCAGGTTCTTGGCCTGCTGCTCGAGGAAGCCGACCGCCTGGCCGGTCGTGACGCCCGGCATCGGCACCGCCTGGAAGGTCGCGGAATTCAGCTGGTTGTATTGGGTCAGCGCGTTGGGCTCGGTCTCCATCGAGAGGGTGACGAGGTTGGACAACGGGACCGGCTGCCCCGCCGCGGATTTGACGTAATAGCGGGTCAAGGTCTCGGCCGAGAGCCGCTGGGTCCGCGGCACCTGCGGAATGACCTCATAGGAGCGGCCGCCGAGATCGAAGCGGTTGACGTAATTCTCGCCCACGAGCAGTGCCAGCGTGTCGCCAATCGACTGCATCGTGATCCCGAGATCATTGGCCTTGGAGCGATCGATCTTGACGTGGATCACCGGCTGGTTGAAGGCGAGATCGCTGTCGACGACGATGAACATGCCGCTCTTGCGCGCCGCCGCCTTGATCTTCTCCATCTCCAGATAGATCGTTTTGTAGTCCCCGGGCGAATAGATCACCATCTGGATCGGCAGGCCGCCGATCGTCGCCGGCAATGGCGGCAGCGAAAAGACAAAAGCGCTGAGCCCTTCGACGGCGCTGACCTTTTGCTGGAGTAATGGCTTTAGCTGCTGCGCAGAGCGGGCGCGTTCGCCCCACGGCTTCAGGATGACGCCGGCGATGCCTTGATTGGGGCCCAGATTGCCGTTGACAATAAAGCGCAGAAAAGTTTCGGGAAGCGAATTCAGCGCCTGGTCGAGCTTGAGGTCGTAAGCATCGGCGTAATCGAGATTGGAGTATTGCGGCGCCTTGGTCACCGCGAACAACACACCCTGATCCTCTTCCGGCGCCAGTTCGGACTTGGTGTTAAGGTACATGAACACCAGACTGACGAGCACCGCGGCGCCGAACAACGCCGTCACCGGCCGGTAGTCGAGCGAGCGTTCGAGACGGCGGCCGTACCATTCCGCAAGGCGCGAGAAGACCCGGTCGACCACCCGCACAAAGCGGCCGTGCAGCATCTCGCGGCTCAACAATAGCGAGCACATCATCGGCGACAACGTGACCGCGACGATGCCCGAGATGATGACCGCGCCGGCGAGGGTAAAAGCGAATTCACGAAACAGCGCGCCGGTAACCCCGCCGAGAAAGCCGATCGGCGCGTAGACCGCGGCCAAGGTCAGGGTCATCGATATGACGGGGCTGGCGATCTCGCGCGCGCCGATCAACGCCGCCTGCGCCGGGGTGCGGCCCTGCTCGATATGACGGTAGACGTTTTCGACGACGACGATCGCATCGTCGACGACGAGCCCGATCGCCAGCACCATCGCCAGCAGGGTCAACAGGTTCAGGCTGAACCCGAGTGCCGCCATGATCATCCCGGCGCCGACCAGCGACAGCGGGATCGTCACGATCGGGATCACCACCGCGCGGAAGCTGCCGAGGAACAGGAAAATCACGATGACGACGATGACGACCGCCGAGCCGAGCGAGGATTTGACCTCGTCGATCGACGCCTGAATGAATTTTGTCGAGTCGTAGGCGACCTGCATCTGGACCGCGGGCGGCAGGTTGCGCTGGAGTTCCGGCAAGAGGTCGCGCACGCCTTTAACGAGGGTCAGCGGATTGCCCGACGGCGTCGCCTGGATGCCGATAAATACGGCGTGCTGGCCGTTCATCATCACGCTCGAGGTCCAGCTCTGCGCCGCGAGGTCGACCGTGGCGATGTCGCGCATCCGCACCACGGCCCCGCTTTTGGCTTTAACCACCATGTTCTCGAACTGGTCGACGTCGGTCAGCCCGGTATTGGTGCTGACATTGGTGACGGTGTAAAAGCCCTTCGCTTGGCCCGGCGCCGACTGATAGTTGTTGGTCTGGATCGCTGCCGCCACGTCGCTCGCCGAAATGCCGCGCGCCGCCATTCGCGCCGGGTCGAGCCACAGCCGCATCGCAAAAACCTGGCCGCCGAGGATGTCGGCGGAGGCAACGCCCGGCACGGTATCGAGCAACGGCTGCACGACGCGGGTCAGATAGTCAGAGATCGCAGCGCTCGACAGCTCGTTGCTGGAAAAGCCGATATACATCACATCGGTGGTCTGGCCCGTCGCCTTGACGATGACCGGGTCCTCGGCCGCGGTCGGGATCAGGTATCTGACCTGCTGGACCTTGGCCATGACCTCGGTCAGCGCCTTGTCGGGATCGAAATCGAGCTGGATGTAGGAGGTGATCGTGCTGGTCCCCTGCACCGAGGACGAGGTCAGGTAATCGACCCCCTCGGCGGTCGCGATCGCCTGCGCCAAGGGCGTGGTGATAAAGCCCTGCATCAGATTCGCGTCGGCGCCGGGATAGATTGTGGTGACCGTGATCGTCGTGTTCGACAGCTTGGGGTACTGCCGGATCGGCAGCCCAAGCATCGCCCGCAGCCCGATCAGCAGGATCAACAGGCTGACAACCAGCGCCAGCACCGGCCGTCGGATAAAGATGTCGGTGAACGACATGGTTTGGCCGCGGCGCCGGCGGTCAGTGCAGGGTCGGATGCTGCGGCGGCTGCGGCGGCGGTGATCCGGTGACGGCGACCTGCACGCCGCTTTGCAATTTCACCTGGCCCGCCGCGACCACCCGCTCGCCCGGCGTCAAGCCGCCGAGGATCGCGACTTTGCCGTCCCACCGCAGCCCGGTCTTCACCGGAGTTCGGATCGCCCGGAGGATCGGGTGCCCATCGGCGTCCTTGCCGCCGTTCTTGATCACATAGACGCTGTCGCCATAGAGCGTGTATTCGACCGCGGTCTCGGGAACGACGATCGTATCGGGGCGCGACGGCAGCACGACCGCGGCATCGACGAACATGCCCGGCAACAGCGCGTTGTCCGGGTTGTTCATGGTCGCCTGGACCTCCATCGTCCGCGTGTCGGGACTGATTTGCGGCTCGAGCGTCGTGATCTTTGCGGTGAACACCCGGCCGGAGAAGGCGTCGGCGGTGACGTTGACCCGCTGCCCGACCGAGATCTCCGGCCGCAAATGCGACGCCAGCGTGAAATTGACGTACAAGGTCGACAGATCGGTCAATGTGACAACCGGTGCCCCCGCCGTCAGGTACTGACCAAGATCGATCTGGCGAACACCGAGCTGGCCCGAGAACGGCGCCCTGATCAGCTTTTGGGCGATGATGGCCTCGGTTTTCTGGATCAGAGCGTTCATCTGGTCGAGCTGACTTTTATTTTGGTCTACCGTCTCCTGCGATGCGAAGTCGTTTTTGCGCAACGACTGGGACCGCTGCAGCGAAATCTGCGCGAGATGCGCTTGCGCCTGGTAATTGGCGAGATCGCCGCGATCCGGCGCGTCGTTGAGCTGAACCAGCGGATCGCCCGCCTTGACCCTTGTGCCCGGCTCGAAAAAGATCTGGGTGACGCGGCCGGCCACTTCGGGGTTGATCGTCACCTGGTGGACGGCGACGAGCGAGCCGATGCCGGGGGCGTAGCGCGGCAAGGTCTGGACTTTGACCTCGGCGGCGCTGATCTCCGCCGGCGGCGGCTTGTTGTGGGCGAAAAAATTCGCGATCGCCTGGCTGCGGAAGCGGTTGAACTGATAAAGTCCGGCCAGCAATACGACGAGCAACAGCCCGACGATCGCAAACCAGCGCACCAATTTCGGACGTGCCTCGGCGGTCCCGCCACGATCGCCGCGCTCGATGCGCGCGGGCTTCGGGTTCAAGCTCTCGGCCGCGACATTGGCCATCTGGTCACCGTCCATAAATCCCTCTCGTCAGGGCGGCGCAATTTCGAGCCGGCTCTCGCAAGCGGCGGCAAGACATCTGGCGATCGCCGCATCGGTCATGCCGATACCGCGCAGGATGAACCAGCTCGTCTCTTCGATCAGGGACGCGAGCGTCCCCTGATATGCTAGGCAGGCCCGCGCCGGCAGACAGACAAAGGCAAGCATCGCAGCGACGTGATGACCGAACCAGAAACCGTTGGCCGAAGCGATCGGGCCGAACACCAAATCGCCGGCTGACGCGGCAGCATCGATCGAAGCCGCGAAGAGAGGGTTTACCCGCGCGAAGATCGTGTCGAACAGCTCGCGCGCGTATTCCCCGTCTTCGAGGAAGCTGTGCAGAACCAGCCGAAGCCGCGAGTCGCGTTCGCCACGATCGGCCTCGGTCGCCTGCAGAAAATAGCGCACCATGTAATGCGTCATGCGGACGAGCGTCAGCGTCGACGCTTCGAGCGAGGCTAGCCGCTCGAGCGCCGGATCGCCCTCGCAGCCGAGACGCAGGATTTCGCCGTAAAGATGTCTTTTGCTCGGGAAATGCTTGAACAGCAGCGCCTCGGAGATGCTCGCCGCCTCGGCGAGTTCGCGCGTGGTCGTGCCGCCAAAGCCTTTGCGGGCAAACAGCGGCACCGCCGCGGCAACGATCGCCTTGCGACGTTCGTCGCTATCCAATCGGGTCAGAGCCATCGCGGGCCAGAAAGTAAGCGCTCACTTACCGCTGGTCAACCGGCCTTATGCGGGACATTTTCGGGGCGCGAATTGCGCTGGGCCGGCGCGCCAGTTCTGTCGAACTCGACCGCGGCGGCGAGATCGGCGACAATCGGCCGGAACTGGCCAGCGGAGACGTCCTCGCGATGAACTCGACCGAACCCTCGCCGCTGATCCCGGTGACGCTGCTGACCGGATTTCTCGGCAGCGGCAAGACGACGGTGCTGAACCACATCCTGAAGCAGCCGCAGATGGCCGAGACCGCGGTCATCGTCAACGAGTTCGGCGAGATCGGGCTTGACCATCTCTTGGTCGAGCGCGCGACCGACGACATCGTGCTGCTGAACAGCGGGTGCCTGTGCTGCACGGTGCGCGGCGACATCGCCGATACCTTGCTGAACCTGTTTGTCGGCCGCGCCAGCCAAAAGGTACCGTATTTCAGCCGCGTCGTGATCGAAACCACCGGCCTCGCCGACCCGGCGCCGATCCTGCACACGCTAATCTCCGACCCGCTCGTCGCCGCGCGCTATTCGCTCGACGGGGTCGTGACCACGGTCGACGCGGTCAACGGCGCCGGTACGCTCGACCGCCAGCCAGAGGCGGTCAAACAGGCCGCGGTCGCCGACCGGCTGTTGCTGACCAAGGCCGATCTCGCCGAGCCGCTGAAGGCGGCGGCGTTGCAGGCGCGGCTCGCCCAACTCAACCCGAGTGCGCCGATCTTGCCGGTGGCGCAGGGCGAGATCGACCCGGCGTTGTTGTTCAACCTCGGCTTTTACGACCCGCAGACCAAAAGCGTCGATGTCCAGCGCTGGCTGCGCGACGAGGCCTTTGAGGCCGAGCACGACCATGACCACGACGACGAGCAGCCCGACGTCAACCGCCACGACGAGCGCATCCGCGCCTTTTGCATCACCCGCGACGAGCCGATCTCGTGGGCGGCATTGTCGACCTGGCTCGATGCGCTGGCGACGATGCGCGGCGACGACTTGCTGCGGTTGAAGGCGATCGTGGCGCTGAGCGACCGGCCCGGCGAACCGGTCGTCGTGCATGGCGTGCAGCACCTGTTTCATCCGCCGGTATTATTGCCGCAATGGCCGAGCGACGACCATCGTACGCGCATGGTCTTCATCACCCGCGATTTGCCGCGCGAGGCAATCGAAAAGACCCTCGCCGCCTTCGAAGAAGCGGTCGCCGAGGCCGGCTAGGCGGCGGTGATATTTCTCCCGCCATCTACCGGTTCCGGAACCGAGGGCGCCGCGACCAGGGTTTACCCGAGACGCGGTAAGCGCGAAATGCCGGTGGTGAGGGCGCTGCTGCGACGATTTCCGGGAGTTCGCGGGCAAGGGTAATCGGGCGATAGCCGCGCACGGCGGCGGCCCGGCTGACGGGAGAGGCACATGCTGTCGGACGCGCGCATTCAACAGCGGCTGGCGCGGCAGGCGCTCGGCCTTGTTCTCGCCGGCGGACGCGGCAGCCGTCTCAAGCAATTGACCGACCGCCGCGCCAAGCCCGCGGTTTTTTTTGGCGGCAAGTTCCGGATCATCGACTTCGCCTTGTCGAACTGCCTCAATTCGGGTGTGCGCCGCATTGCCGTCCTGACGCAATACAAGGCGCACAGCCTGTTGCGCCATCTGCAGATGGGCTGGTCGTTTTTGCGCCCGGAAATGGGCGAATTTCTCGACCTGTTGCCGGCGCAGCAGCGGCTCGACGAGGCGACCTGGTATCGCGGCACCGCCGACGCCGTGTTCCAGAACTTCGACATCTTCCGCGCCGCCGGTCCCAAATACTTTGTCGTCTTGGCCGGCGATCACATCTACAAGATGGATTACTCGAACATGCTCGCCGACCATGTCGCCAAAGGTGCTGACTGCACCGTCGCCTGCGTCGAGGTGCCGCTTGAGCAAGCCTCGGATTTCGGGGTGATGGCGGTCGACGGATCAATGCGAATTGTCGACTTCCAGGAAAAACCGCGCCGTCCGCCGGCGATGGCCGGCAAACCCGATCGCGCGCTCGCCAGCATGGGCGTCTACGTTTTCACGGCGGAATTTCTTTATGCCGAACTCGAACGCGATCACCGCGACCCGACCTCGAGCCACGATTTCGGCAAGGACGTGGTTCCGGCATTGGTCAGCCGCGGGCTCGCCGTCGCCCATTCATTCGAAGAAAGCTGCGTCAAAACGACGTTCGAGGCCGAAGCCTATTGGCGCGATGTCGGCACGATCGACGCTTATTGGGCGGCCAATATCGATCTGATCACGCCGACGCCGTCGCTTGACATCTACGACCCGAACTGGCCGATCTGGACCTACCAGCAGCAATTGCCGCCGGCGAAATTCGTGTTCGACGACGACAACCGGCGCGGCATGGCGGTCGATTCGATGGTCTCGGGCGGCTGCATCGTGTCGGGCGCCACGGTCCGGCGCTCGCTGATGTTTTCGAATTGCCGGGTCAATTCGTTCGCCCGGACCCACGAGGCGGTGCTGCTCCCCGAAGTCGACATCGGCCGTTACGCGCGACTGACCAAGGTCGTCGTCGATCGCGGCGCCCGGATCGGGGAAGGGCTGGTGATCGGCGAAGAACCCCACCTCGACGCCAGCCGCTTCTACCGCAGCGACGGCGGCGTCACCCTCGTCACCGCCGAAATGCTGGCCGCACTCGATTGAGCGCACCGCGAGCCGGTTGCAGTCCAGCTGGTGGTCAGGCCCGGCGGGCCGTTGTCAGAAAACGCGCGCCGCGGCGGTTCGCTCTTTCACCCAGACCTGCGCTTCGTGACCGGCGGAGAGCGCATCGCGCGCCGCATCGACCGCGTCGAGCAGTGCCTGTTCCTTGTCGAGATAGGCGCCATAGACCGCATCGCCGAGCGTCACCACCCATCTCGCCTCGCGGCCGCGCCGGCAAACTCGAAACTCCATGACCATAACCCTCAAACGCTCCTGGGGCGACAACGGTCGCCATGGCGGGTGTCATCCCCGAGGCCGGTGTTCTCCCATAGCAGCAATTATGGCGCCGAAATCCGCTGGAATAAAGTCAATTTTGTTACGAACTGTCACATATCGCCAAGTTTCATAGTTAACAGGGACCCGCCCAAGTGATTAACGCGGCCGAACCGGTCCCTTACTTTTCTTCGGCGGTGAAGACGCCGTCCCAATTGGTCGGCGGCGCCTCGGTCTGGAAATGCGCAATGCGCCGCCGGTAGAGATCGTAGACCGGCGCCAGGTGGCGCGCCGCGGCAAGCCGGCCGTCGTCGAGCAGCCGCAACGCGGCGGTCCATTCCTGATGGCGATAGGCGCGCAACAATGCCGAATGGCGATTGGCGAACTCGTCTTCCTCGATGCTCTCGGGCGGCAAAGTATAGACATGTCCAGCCTGGGATTTGCCTTTCACCGCGACGAGGTCGACTTCGATCAGCGCCGGCTCGTCGAGCCGGAGAGCGGTCTCCTCGCCGATCACCAAATCGATGCCGTAGACCTTGCCGAGGCCTTCGAGCCGCGACGCCAGGTTGACCGGATCGCCGAGCAGCGAATAGTCGAAATGCTGCTGCGACCCGAAATTGCCGACGCAGCACTCGCCGGTATTGATGCCGATCCCCATTTGCACCGGGCGAAACGGCTTGCCGGCTGCGGCTGCCTCCTCGGTCCACATGTGGTTCAGTTCGATCAGCTTGCGCCGCATCATCTGGGCCGAAAGCACGGCGTTTTTGGCATGATCGGGATCGTCGAGCGGCGCGTTCCAGAACGCCATGACGCAATCGCCGATATACTTGTCGATCGTCCCCTTCTGCTCGGTAATGATTTCAGTCATCGGCGACAAAAATGTATTCATGAAGTGGGTCAGGCTCTGGGCATCCATCCCCTCGGCGCGGCTGGTGAAGTTGCGGATGTCACAGAACATGATCGTCATCAGCCGCATCTCGCCGCCGAGCTGGAGCTTTTCCGGATGCGCCGCGAGCTCTGCGACATATTGCGGCGACATGAAGAGCGAGAAGGCGCTGCGGATTTCGCGCTGGCGCGCTTCGGTGCGCAGATAACCGAGCAGGCTCGCCACGAGGTAGACGAGGGTCATCACCGCCCACGGATAGACCGGGTCGAGCAGCAGATGGGCGTATTTGAACGCCGCCCACGAGCCGCCAATCGCCACCGCGACCGAGACGCCGCCGAGCACCGCGCTCGGCAATGCCCCGATCCGCGGCAGCACAAAGATCAGCCCCGCGCCGACCACCAACGCAAACAGGATCTCGGCGCCGACCGCCCAGTCAGGCCGGGTCAAAAAGTCGCCCTGCAGGATCTCGTCGATCAATTGAGCATGGATGTCGACCCCCGGCACGGCGGGCGAAAGCGGGGTTGCCCGCTGGTCGTTGATCACCCCGGCGGCCGAGGTTCCGACCAGCACGATATGTCCCGCCACCGATGTCGAATCGAATTTCCCTGCCAGCACGTCGGCGGCGGAGATGGTGAGGCCGGGTTCGCGCTTGGCGTAATGCAACCAGACGCGGCCGGCGGCATCGGTCGGCACCGTCACCGGGCCGATGCGAATCGCGGTGAGGCCGGTGTCCTGGCCAAAATTGCTCTCGCCGTTGGCGCCGGCAGCGCGCCCGATATAGGTCGAGGCGCCAAAGGCGAGCCGCAGCGCCTCGGCAGTGAGCGAAGGATATGGCTTGCCGTTCAATTGCATGACCAGCGCCACCCGGCGCACGACATTGTCCCAATCGAGCGTTTGGTTGAGAAACCCGTCGCCGGCCGCGGCGGCTTCGAACACCGGCAAATTCGGCACCACATGAGAAAAGCCGTCGACATGCCCGAGCGGGTCGGTTCCGGCGAAAGCGAACCCTGCCTTTGCCGCCGGGAGCCGGGTCGCGCCGTGGTCGGTCAGGATAAACCCGGTCACCACCGGGACTTTGCGCATCGCCGCGCCCAGAACCTGATCGGGGTCGGGTAAGACCGACAACAGCTTTTCGGCGTCGGCGGTGCTAACCCCGTTCTGCGCGATCAGCGGCAGCAGCAGTTGCGGCGAGGTACGGTCGGGCTCGGCGAAATCGATGTCGAAGGCGACGACCGCGGCGCCGGCGGCGGCGAGACGATCGACCAGTTGTGCCACGATCGTCCGCGGCCACGGCCATTGGCCGATTTTGGCGAGGCTCCTGTCGTCGATGTCGACGATGCGGATCGGCGCGTTTCCCGGCTGGCGTGGCGCCGCGCGCTGGTAAAGATCAAAGGCGATCAGCGACAGCCGGTCGAGCAGATCGGGAGCAACGATGCGCGCGCCGATCGCCACCAGCAGCACGGCAAGCGGCAGCAGATAGATGACGCCTTGGCGGAGCTGGGCCAAAATACGCATCGGTGCCGAGCGTCAAGTTTGTGCGGTAATCCTGGGACGGCAAAGTCGGCAACGCCTATCATTGCCGACTTTGCCAGAGTTTTCCACAATCGCCGATGTCCCAGACAACTTGTCCGGACACCGGCGAGTAACCAGTGTTTAAAGCTCGATGAGCGACGCAATCGACCTCCCATTGCCGCGGCGACCCGTACGGCTCGACGCCGGCGAGCGAGCGGACAAGGCCTCGCCCGGCGAAGCGAAAAAGGCCAAGCTGATCCGTAAGGCGACCGCCCTCGCCGCGGAAAGCCTGGACTTTGCCGAGCACGCCCCCGCCGCGGCGGTAATCGCCAAATTCTACGACCACGTGCCGCCCGACGACGTCGCCGAGCGCAGCCTGCGCGATCTTGCCGGCGCGGCGCTGGCGCTGTGGCGCTTTGCCGGGCGCCGGCAGCCCGGCCAGGCCAAGATCAGGGTATATAACCCGGAGTCGGACATAGACGGCTGGTCGTCGCCGCACACGATCGTCGAGATCGTCAACGACGACATGCCGTTTCTGGTCGACTCGGTGGCCGCGGCGATCAATGCCGGCGAGCGCGTCGTCCGTCTGATCATTCACCCGATCATGACCGTCGATCGCGATGCGAGCGGGCGGTTGCGTGACATCGGCGACAGCGGCGATGGCGGGCGTCGCGAATCATGGATGCAGATCGAAATCACCCGCGAACCTGATGCGGCCGGGCTGCCGCGGCTGACCCAGGCCTTGTCGGGGGTCCTCGCCGATGTCCGCGCCGCGGTCGCCGACTGGCAGCCGATGCGGCGGACCCTGCGCGCCGTGCTCGAGGAATTGCCCGGCCCGGCCGCACTGCCGGTGCCGCGGCACGAGTTGGCGGAAGTGCAGGATTTCCTGCGCTGGCTCGATGACGACAACTTCACCTTTCTCGGCTATCGCGAATACGATTTTAACGGTGCGGCCGAGCCCGAGCGACCGGCGCTCGGCATCCTCGCCGATCCCGGCTATCGGATCTTCGACGGATTGCGCGATTTGTCGTCCTTGCCGCCCGACGTGCAGGATTTCGTCCGCCGGCGCGAGCTTCTTGTCGTCACCAAGTCGAACCGCCGGGCCACCGTCCATCGGGTGGCGCATATGGACGCGATCGGCGTGCGCCGGTTCGATGCGAATGGCGCGGTCGTTGGGATTCGCCTGTTTCTCGGGCTGTTCACGTCGCTCGCCTACAGCCGCAATCCGCGCGCGATCCCGTTGTTGCGGCGCAAGGTCCGCCACATCGTCGGGCGATCCGGGTTGTCACCCGCCAGCCACGACGGCAAGGCGCTGGCGCATATTCTCGACGCCCTGCCGCGCGACGAGTTGTTCCAAGCCGGCGAAGACGAGCTGTTCGATACCGTCGTCGGCATCCTCAATCTGCAGGAACGCCAGCGCATCGCGCTTTTTGTGCGCCGCGACCCGCTCGAGCGCTTTGCCTCGTGCCTCGTGTTCGCGCCGCGCGAACGCTACGACAGCGACCTGCGCCGGCGGTTCGCGGCGATCCTCGAACGGGCCTTCGCCGGCCGGCTCTCGGCCTTTTACACCCATCTTGACGATTCGGCGCTGGCGCGCATCCAGTTCATCATTCGGACCACCCGCGGCGCGGTACCGGCCGTCGATACGGCGGCGCTCGAACGGGAACTCGCCGAGGCCGGCCGCAGCTGGTCGGATCATCTCGAGCAGGAGGCGGAGGCCGCCTTTGGCGAGGCCGACGCGCGCGCGCGGCTGCGCCGCCTCGAGCCGTTCCCGATCGCCTACCAGGCGTTGACCCCGCCGATCCAGGCGATCGCCGATTTGCCGCGAATTGAAAAGGTGCAGGCGGGCTCGCCGATCGAGGTGTCGCTGCACGCCGTCGCGCAAGACGGGCGAACTGGGTTGCGGATCTACCGCGCCAAGGACCCGGTCGTGCTGTCCGACGTCCTGCCGATGATCGAAAATCTCGGACTGCGCGTCGTCGCCGAAGAGCCGTTTCGCATCGCCGGCATCGACGGCAGGGCGGTCTGGGTCCACGAATTTCAGCTCGCCGGCGAAGCCGCCGCCAACGCTGTTTCGGGTTCGGTCGGAGGGCGGTTCGAGGAAGCCTTGGCGGCGATATGGACCGGCCGCGTCGAAAACGACCGCTTCAACCGCCTCGTCCTCGCGGGCGGTCTTTCGGCCCGGCAGGTCAGCGTCCTTCGCCTCTACGCCAAACTCTTGCGCCAGACCGGCAGCGCCTTCAGCCAGGCCTATATGGAGGACGCGCTCGGCGCTCACCCCGGCATCGCCGCCCGCTTGGTAAGGCTGTTCGAAATCCGCTTCGATCTCGCCGGGCCGGCAGACCGCGGGCTTGCCGTCATCGGCGAGGTGCAAGCGATCGACCACGCGCTCGACGCGGTGGCGAACCTCGACGAAGACCGGATCCTGCGCAGCTATTTGACCCTGATCCTCAAAACCGTGCGCACGAATTACTTTCAGCCGTTGCCGTCGGGCGATCCCAAACCTTATCTCGCGATCAAGCTCGCCAGCAGCGAGATCGATTTGCTGCCTTTGCCCCGCCCGCTGTTCGAGATCTTTGTCTACAGCCCCCGGGTCGAAGGCGTCCACATGCGCGCCGGCAAGGTTGCGCGCGGCGGAATCCGCTGGTCCGACCGGAAGGAGGATTTCCGCAGCGAAATCCTCGGCCTGATGAAGGCGCAGACGGTCAAGAACGCGGTCATCGTCCCGGTCGGGGCAAAG
>Ga0210395_10000086_pt1 | contig 75281 bp, 52 predicted proteins | sample IncBWH4OmetaG_FD_150861 | JGI IMG/M metagenome (GOLD analysis project Ga0210395, IMG submission 150861) | Forest soil microbial communities from Barre Woods Harvard Forest LTER site, Petersham, Massachusetts, United States - Inc-BW-H-4-O ...
GGTCCGGGCGCTGGGTTAGGGAACACGTACTCACTCCCAGCACCAGGGCTAGACCCAAAGCTGGCCGCCCACCAGACAGTCTTACTCTTCATGTGCAACCTCCAAATTTAAGTCATTGATCGCACGCAAAACCTCTCTGAACCATCGCGGTCCAGAAAAGCTTCTCGGCGATTCCGCGCACGGGGCGCTCCGCGAACATCCGCCCACGCCGGGCGGCCAGGTCAAACGGCAACGAACGGAAGCTCCGTTTGCCGTCAAATGCAGTGCTTTGCCGTCTGGGGTCAAAGGGTTACAATCGCGCTACTTAGCTTGCGGGATTGGGTCAGCGGGAGAGACGTGATGGACCAACCACTCGAGGCGGTGTCTGAAAAAGGCTCCGCTCGGCGGCTGGATTCCTGGAAGGAAATCGCAACCTACCTGAACCGCGACGTAACCACCGTCCAGCGGTGGGAAAGGCGCGAGGGCATGCCGGTCCATCGGCACGTCCATGACCGAGCGGGCTCGGTCTATGCGTTTCCGGCCGAACTGGACGCGTGGTTGCAAAGCCGGAAGCCGCGCCTGGGGGAAGAAGAGAAAGAGCCTCCCGTGGCGCAGACCCCCGGAGAGGCGCCAACCGTAATCGAGGTGGGCCGGAGGATGGCAACTTTCTCTCCTCAGGTCCGTCTCTGGATTGCAATCAGTGGAGTGGTGCTACTTGCCCTCCTTGCCGCCGCTTACGCTATAACTCGGAGCCAGGCCGCGAATGCATCGAAAACCCAAATCAGGTCACTGGCAGTTCTGCCACTTAAAAACCTCTCAGGTGACCCAACACAGGAATACCTTGCTGACGGGATGACGGAGGCGCTCGTCGGAAGCCTTTCTACGATCCACGATCTGCGCGTCATTTCGCGCACATCCGTCATGCGCTTCAAGGATACGCAACTCTCTGTGCCAGAGATCGGCAAAACGCTCCACGTAGACGCCATTGTCGAAGGGTCCGTCATCCGGGAAGGCAGCCGAATTCGCATCCACGCCCAGTTGATTCGCGCTTCAACCGACGAGCACTTTTGGTCGGAATCCTATGATCGAGACCTGCGGGACGTTCTCGATCTGCAGAGCGATGTAGCCCAAGCCATAGCGCGAAAGGTCAAGGTCACGGTCAGCGGGGAAGAGCACGCCAGGCTCACTGCAAGGCATTCCGTTTCGCCGGAAGTTTACGAGAATTACCTCAAGGGCCGCTCCATCCTCGACAAAAGCTTCAGTACATCGCAACTCAAGGAGAGTATTGGTTACTTTGAGGAGGCGACCAAGAGAGACCCGACGTTCGCGCCGGCCTATGTCGGCATTGCAGATGCCTACGACAAGCTCGGCACAATTTTCATCGGTACTCCCCCAAGTGAAGTGCGGCCAAGAGTCGTCAATGCGGCTCGTAAGGCCCTAGAGCTGGATCCAGGGCTAACCGAAGCGCATGTCCTGCTGGCGGATGTCTACCAGGAACAATGGCGCTGGAGCGACGCCGAAGCTGAGTACAACCGCGCGCTCGACTTGAACCCGAATGACGCCGCTGCGAACGTTGGATTTGCGCATTGGCTGCTATGCCAGGGGCGAACGCAGGAGGCCCTGACGTGGACCGCTCGCGGTCGCGAACTCGACCCCATCGAGGTCTCTGGCACGAGCATCGGCGAGACTCTGTTTTTTGCCCGCCGGTATGACGAGTCCATACGCGAATTGCGCAGTGTGCTGGCGGTGCAGGGAGACTCTGCGAGTGCCCTCTGGTATCTCGGATTCTCACTCATTGCCAAGGGTCAACCGAAGGACGCAATTCCTGTACTGGAGAAGGCGGTTTCCATCACCAACCGCAGTCCAGGCGTCATCGGCGTGCTTATCCGGGCCTACGCTCGTGCCGGGCGTCGCGAAGATGCGCTCCCTCTCCTCGACGAACTGAAGCGGCGCCAGCGGAAAGGCTATGTCCCGGCTGGCGCCTTTGTGAACGCCTATTTGGGACTGGGCGAAAAGGAACAGACATTTGCCTGGCTGGAGCGGGCGTACCAGGAGCAGTCGAACATTTTGCAATTTCTCAAAGTACATCCGTTCTTCGACCCAATCCGGGGCGACCCTCGATTTGCGGACCTAGTCCACCGTGTCGGGCTCGGCTAGTCTCCCATATCGAGACATCAGCGCTGCTAACGCGCCGATTTTCTGAACTGTCTTTCCCGAAACGATCAACACAAAAAAGTGGAGGCTAGCAAAGTGAAAAAGACGACGAAAAGAGAGCTCGCCGTGGTAGCCCCCATGATCTCACGAATGATCGGAACCCCTGTGTTGTCAGGTCGGACGGAGTATTCGGTAACCACAGTTAGTATTCCGCCGGCGGTAGTTCGGTTGGATTGCTCGACTCCGTTCGAAAATAGAGCCCTGGAGTGGTTCCCAGAAGACTCCTAAACATCGATATGAATGAGCTGGGTGAACTATACCCAGCTTCAAGAGCAACGCTCGTGATTTTCAGCCCTTGCGCCAAAAGACGCAAACCATAGATCAGCCGCAATTGCTGCTTCCACCGCCCAAGAGTCATGTGAATTTCCTGCCGGAACAACCTCTCGACCGTTCTTTTGCTCGCTCCGGCTTGCCGGCAGAGCTCTTGGGTTGGTAGAGGATTGGCGGGATCGGAAAGAAGTAAGTTTGCGACCTTCTGCGCTCGGGGATCGACCGGTTGGGGAAGCTGAAGCGGAAGCAGTTCAGAGGAATGCAAGAGTTCCACGATCAACCCAATGAGATGGCGCTGTATTTGCGTCCGTCTATTGAGCGATGGAAATCGACAGGCCTGCAGTATCAATTCCTTCAGAAGTGGAGAAATGTTGACTACGCAACACGTTCGGGGCATCCCTGGTGCGAGGCCAGGCTTGAAGTAAAGGTTGCGTGCAGAGACTGTCCCAGACATGCGCACGGTATGAGTAACTCCACAGGGAATCCAAAGAGCGCGATTCGCAGGAAGGACCCAAATCCCCTGAGGCGTTTGCACTGTCATTACGCCGTGGCTCGCGAAAATAATTTGGTCGACCTCATGATAATGCGCGGGAAACACTAATCCATTTGGATATTCGCAATGGAAAGTCGTGACCAGTGCCCCGCGAACGCCAACGGGATCGAATTTCCCCTTGCGATATTTGTTCAACATATTGTCGAACCTACCAAACAAAGCGAAGTCCCGCAATACGCGGCGACCTCATCCTCAAAAAAAAGTATTGCGTTGCCTCCGCCCGTGACACTCACGCCCAACATGGCTGCAAATGTGCATTCAGCACTTCCAGGAAACAAATCTCCGATGAGGACGCCGCTAGGCGCAATTGACTTATGCGATAAGCCATCCAAATGGTTAGCTGGACGAAGAAATGGAATGTCGTGTATTCGATATATCGTGTCATAACATCGAAAGTATGGCTCACAATTTGTGTGAGACTATCGCCATACTAAAGAGCCTTGGAGTGGTTGGTCCGAATCGAATTCGCAGTCGCGGGCGGAATTCGAGTGTCGGCTGGCCATTGGCATCCGGAATCAGTTATGACCAAGGTTTTTTTGAGGGAATTAATTCAGTGCAAGAAAGCTTTAATTTAGAAAGATAGAGCAAATCTGAATGAGTATGTTTTCGGCTCTGTATTTGCAATTGCTTTTCCGTTTGACCGTTAGTCCTAAGCTGGTGTGCGGGGTTGTGGTCCAGGTGTCTGAGGGAGACGTTGCAATCAACAGGTTGCACGAGACCTGAAAGGGGTGACAATCAATGCGTATAAGAAGTCGTGGTGTGTTCAATTTAGTTTGCTTTAGTTTTTTTGCAATCTTATTTTCACTTTTGTTTTTGCAGCCCTCGGCACATTCGCAGGCGCAAACGGCAGGCGAAATCACTGGCCAGGTTCTTGACGCGTCCAAGGCATCAGTTGCCGATGCGTCGATTACAGCGACGAACACAGCCACAGGTGCAGTTCGCAAAGCACAGTCAGACAGGGAGGGGCATTACGCGCTTACGGATCTTCCGATTGGCACGTACAACGTCTCGGCCGAACACGAGGGTTTCCAGCAGTTGACTCAGACTGGCGTAGTGCTGAACGTGGCCACCACGGTGCAACTGAATCTTGTCCTCACCGTTGGTGCCGTCAACCAGCAAGTTGTTGTGACCTCGGAAGTGCCGATCATCAACAAAGCAGACGCCAGCACTGGCACAGTGCTCGACAATCAACAAGTCGGCGAACTTCCCATCAATGGACGAGACTACGCCCGTTTCAGTCTTCTTACTCCCGGCGCCATATTCCGGAGCAACTTCATTGCTGATCTGACTTTCGATGGGTTGCACTCGGTGCACAACCAATTTTCTATCGATGGCATTGACGCGTCGCGCGTCGATCAGCCCTATATGGCCAACGGATTTGAACGGGGCGCACGCCTTCTGACTGGCAGCTTGGATACGGTCGAGCAGTTCAACGTGCAGACAAGCGATTACAGCGCAGAGTATGGGCGCGCTGCTGGATCGTACATCAACATCGCCACGAAATCCGGCACGAACGACTTTCATGGCACTGCGTACGACTACTTCCGCAATAACATTCTCGATGCGCGAAATTTCTTCGCAACCACCGGGCCGGCCCCGGAATTTCGATTCAATGATTTTGGCGGGAATATTGGTGGGCCGATCATCAAACAGAAGACCTTCTTCTTCCTCAACTACGAAGGTTCACGCCAGCGGATCGGAATCACGGGTTCCGGTACGGTGCCCAGTGCTCTCGAACGCACCGACGTTTTGGCAACCTCTCCGCAACTCGCACCGATCCTCGGCCTGTTTCCTCTCGGAACTTCTCCCGGGCCGGACCAGTACACGGACAACTACACGACCACACAGGTCTCTGATGTTCGTGAAGACACCGCCTCGATTCGTTTCGATCAGATTTTCAGCACGCACGATTCCGCATTTGTCCGCGTGAACGTGAACGACTCGGATGTCCACGGACCTCTCTATGGCGTAATCCCTTCTTCACTGGGTGTTTTTGACCATCAGATCGTCCCTCTCCGCACGACCAACGTCGCTATTCACGAGGAACATGTCTTTAGCAGCGGGCTGGTCAATGACTTCCTGACCGGTATGCAACGCTGGGGAAGCCAGATCGATTCGGCTGAGCCCTTGCCGTTGACAACTGTCGTCGGCTACAGCGCCGTGCCTGGAACACAAGGCAATTTCCTCGAGAACAATACAAGTTTCCAGTACGGAGACACGATGAGCAAGGTGAACGGCCGCCATTCCCTTTCATGGGGCGGAACGATCTATCGCATCTGGGTGAATGCAAACAGCACCGCGACGCCTACGATGCAGTTCAACTCTCCGCAGGATTTCATCAACGATCAACTCTCGACAGTGACGATCGTGAACGCTACGCCCGGAAACGGTGTGCGCGCAACTCAGGTCGGCGCATTCATCAATGACAAGTACCAACTGTTGCCGAACCTGTCCGTAGATTTCGGACTGCGCTACGACATCGAGACTGTTCCTCACGACTCCAAGTATGCGACGCGCACGTACGATACCAGGACCGGAACGCTCGGGGCTCCAGGCGATCCGTACTTTGCCATCAACAATAAGGACTTCGGGCCGCGTGTTGGTATCGCTTGGTCTCCGAAGCCGCGGATCGTTGTGCGAAGCGGTTACGGAATTTATTTCCAGGATTATCCGGTAGGTTTCGGATCCTACTATGTTCCAGGAAACACCGTGCCCGGAAACGTCACTCTCCTTCAAGCGCAAATTCCCAATCTGTCCTATCCGTATGACACGTTTCTTTCTCAGGCAGCCACACCGCCGCCTCCGAACGTCAACGGCTTCCCCTATCACAAGCCAGATATTTACTCCAACCAATGGAATCTGAGCGTAGCGGACCAATTTTCTGAAAATATGTCCTTTCAGATCGCCTATGTTGGGAATCATGGCGTGAATCTCTGGCGCGAAGAGGGTATCAATTACCTCGATCCAACCCTTGGCACCCGGCCCAATCCCAATTTTGGGAACATCACGTTGCAGACCAACACTGGCTTCAGTTCGTACAATGCTCTGCAACTCTCATTCATCCGACGTGCCGGTAAGGCAGGACTGATGTTTCAAGCCAACTATACCTACGGCCATGCCATCGACGACGTGGAAGATCAGGGCCTCTTCGCTTCGGATCCGCAGAATCTGAACAACATCCCGGCCGAGCGCGGAAATGGTTCTGGAGACGTGCGCCAGAACTTTACCTTCAATCTTCTTTACAACCTCCCGATCGGCAATGGCCATAAGCTGTTTAACTCGGGATTTGGCAGCCGCTTGGCTTCGGGTTGGAGAGTCTCCACGCTCGGAATTCTGCGCACCGGAGTCGCCGATACCGTGTATATCGGAACGAATACGTTCGGAAATGAAGATTTCACCAACCAGCGTCCTGACTGCGTGGCTGGTGTGGATCCTTATGCCAGCCCGCAGACGATAACGAACTGGCTAAATCCGGCAGCTTTCTCTATGCCAGGTGCGGGTACATTTGGCAATTGCGGCCGGAACACAATCTTTGGGCCTGGATTCAAGAACGTTGACTTCTCCATGCTCAAGGAAACCAAGTTGGGGGAAACCCGCAACCTGGAATTTCGCGCCGAATTCTTCAACATCTTCAACCACCCGGCATTTGCTCAGCCGGACACGACCTTTGGCACTCCAAGCTTCGGGCAGATCTTCAACACTCTCGGAAGCACGCTTGGAGCGGGGACATCTCGTCAAATCCAACTAGCGCTGAAGTTTAGCTTCTAGCTTGTACTCATAAGAAACCAGCACGGGGGATCCGAGTTCGCTCCTCCGTGCTTACGTTTTGTCCGGAATGGACCAATATGTGAACGCTCGTTTCGTTTTGCTGGGCGGTGAGCGGTCCAGAGAGTGATGGCCAGGAGCTTTATGTCGAAAGTGTTGTGTGCCGTCAAACCATCATGCCTGGCACTGCTTTTCGGGTATTCCATTTCATGTGCGGCAACTCTCGGAGCAGTTCCTCCCCAAGACACCGCGAAAGAAACAAAAGGTGCGACGCAAAGCAATGATGGTTTGTCGCTTAAGCCTACTCGTAAACTTCAATACACGACGAAAGAAGGAACTTGGCTGTCACTCGACGTATCGCCTGACGGAAAGAGCCTCATCTTCGATTTGGTCGGTCATATTTACGCGCTGCCAGTAGGTGGAGGGGACGCCAAACCCATCACGGCTGGACTCTCCTTCGACAGCCAGCCCAAATTCTCCCCTGACGGCAAGGAAATTGTATACATCAGCGATCGTTCCGGCGCCGACAATGTCTGGATATCGCAAGTTGATGGTTCGAATGCAAGGCAGCTAACCTCCGAAGAAAACGCCCTGTTCGTTTCCCCGTCATGGACAACTGATGGTAGATACATCTTGGTTTCTCGAGCAAAGCCGCGCGCTTACGGCGAGGCCTTGGAGCTTTGGATGTACGACGTGAAAGGCGGCTCCGGAGTCCCCGTCATTCAATCGAAGAAGGAAGAGAATGCGCAGGCTCAAGTTGCGATGGGGGCTGTGTCGTCCCCTGACGGCCGCTACTTTTATTATGAGACCAAAGCGGCCGGCTTTTCCGACACTTCGAAATGGCAGATTGCGCGCCGGGACTTAAGAACTGGCGAGGAAGAGAGACTAACCTACGACCAGGGCGGCGCGTTTCGTCCGGTTCTCTCTCCCGATGGAACAAAGCTGGCCTATGCAACTCGCTATGATTCAAAGACGGCGTTGCGCCTGCGGGACTTGGCGACAGGCGACGACCGCTGGCTAGAGTACCCCATTCAGCGTGACGGTCAGGAATCCGGAGAAACGACTCGTGACCTGTTACCCGGTTACGCGTTCACGCCGGACGGCAAAAATATTGTTCTATCGTTCGGCGGGAAGATTCACCGCCTCGGCTTGGAGACACTGCAAGACAAAACGATTCAATTCCAAGCCCTAGTCTTGAGAGAACTTGGACCAGAACTCAACTTTCAACACCGGGTAGAGGAAGGTCCCATTGAGGCACGGCTAATTCAGGGAGCCACGGAATCACCTGACGGTTCACGCGTGGCCTTCTCCGCGTTGGGTCACATCTATATGGCTTTGCAGATGCCAGATGCGAAGCCGCAACGTATCACCTCGCGTCCGGACCACGAATTTGAACCAGCTTGGTCTGCGGATGGGAAATGGCTTGCCTATGTAACTTGGTCGGGGGAAGGCGGCTCCGTTTGGAAGGTTCCATCCGACCGAACGGACAAGCCTTTAAAACTGAGTAGCGCGCTAGCTTACTACTCCCAACCTGTGTGGTCGCCCGACGGAAACCATATCTACGTTTTGCGGGCGCCTCGGAGCGTGGCACTCGAACAAATAGATCAATGGCTCCACCCGGTGGACGGTCTGGAACTCGTTTCAATTCAGGCGGACGGGAAGCTCGCAGAAGTGGTCACGCCGGCACCGCACTATACCTTTCCGCATTTTGCAGGATCCGACGTCCGGCTCTTTGTTACCGAATTGCAGAAGCCAAATCTGCAAAATGTGAACTATTCTCTGGTATCGATGCGCGCCGACGGTTCGGAAAGGCGCACGATTGTGCGGCTTACTCACAAGAACATTTGGGGATCGGATTTCTCTCCGCCGGCAAAGCTTGCAGTCAGCCCAGATGGCACGCGAGCGCTCGCGCTGTTCCGAAGCCAGGTTTATCTGTTTGACCTGCCGATCGTTGGCGGAGCAGCTCCGACAATTGATCTCAGCTCTCCTTCGGTCGTTGTGAGGCGGCTAACCGACGTAGGTGCTGATTTCATGGCGTGGGCGGACAACGGAAAGACGATTGTATGGTCGCTGGGTTCAACGTGTTTCCGGCTGCCCCTCGCGCAGGCAGAAGCACCCCAGTTTGAGAAGTCAGCTTTGGCAGGTGGGGATGAGAAAACCGTCCAGGGAAATTCTGTTCAAGCGGCAGCAATGCTTAAGCCGCAAACCCAACGATTTACGGTTCAAGTTCCGCGCGAGACGCCGAAGGGAACCGTGGCATTAAGAGGAGCAAAAATAGTCACTATGCGCGGTGACGAAGTATTGAGTTCCGCCGACATCGTCGTCCAAGACAATCGGATTCAGGCCATTGGCGCAAGCGGCTCTGTCGCTATACCCGCAGGGGCCAAAGTACTTGACGTTAGGGGAGACACGATTGTCCCTGGCTTCATCGACATTCACGCGCACTGGTTCAATGTTGGGCGAGGCGTTCTGAACTTCGAAAACTGGGACTTCCTGGCAAGTCTTGCTTACGGTGTTACCGCCGGCCGTGATCCCCAGACCTACACGAGTGACATGTTTGCTTACCAGGACCTCGCGGATTCGGGACAAATGATCGGGCCGCGAGCTTATTCCACCGGGCCGGGCATCTTTTCAACAAATGATTTTCAATCCGAAGAGGAAGCGGAGAAAGTTATCAGTCGCTATAAAGATTACTATCGGACGAATCTCATCAAATCTTATCTCGTAGGTAATCGGCGCCAGCGGCAATTCGTCGTGGAGGCCTGCGAAAAATTGCATATGATTCCGACGACCGAAGGTGCTGCGGACTTGCCGCTCGACCTTACACACGTAATCGACGGCTACGGCGGAAACGAACATCAGTTTCCGGTTTCACCCTTGTACTCCGATCTCACCAATCTGGTGGCGAAATCGGGCATCTATTACACTCCCACCTTTATCCTCGGCTATTACGATGGCCCTGGTGCGGAGGATTACTATCTCGAGACAACCGATGTCTACAACAATCCAAAATTGCGCCGCTTCATTCCTCACGCAGTCTTGGAGGCTAGGACATCGGGTTTGAAGTGGTTTCGAAAAGACCAGTACCAATATCCCGCTGGCGCGGCGTCCGCGTGGGACATCGTGAAAGCTGGCGGCAAACTCGGCATTGGCGGGCATGGCGAACTTCAAGGCTTGAGTTTTCACTGGCAAATGTGGTCTCTGCAGTCCGGCGGCATGAGTAACCTCGAAATTCTCCGTGCCGCGACTCTGAATGGGGCCGAGGCCATCGGCCTTGCTCGGGATCTTGGGAGCCTTGAAGCGGGGAAGCTTGCCGATTTGGTCGTTTTGACTAAGGATCCGCTGGAAGATATCCAGAACTCAACCAGTATTCGGTTCGTCATGAAAAACGGGGAGCTGTTCGATGGCGACACGCTAAACGAAGTTTGGCCCAATCAGCGTACACTCGGCCCATTCTGGTGGTGGAAGGACCATCCGTAAGGTGAATTAAAGATGGGGCCGCCACATAAGTGTGATGTACGGGCCGCCCTGGTGCGCGTTTCGCAGGCAGCGATCTTTCGGACACGAAATTCTTCAGCGGTGACGCAAGAACGAAAAGAAAGGGAACTCACTTCATGGACCTATCATTCGTCGTCGCCGCGGTTTTTGTCTCCGTTGTTCTCTCACCTGTTATTGCAAGCGCGCAAAGCCGGGCTGACCTGATTCTAGCGCACGGAAAGGTTTGGACGGAAAATCCGCAACAACCGGAGGCCGAGGCGGTTGCCGTTTCTGGAAACCGCATCATTGCCGTCGGGGACAGCACGTCCGTACTTGCGCTGGTTGGTCCACAAACCACAGTGATCGATTTGAGAGGGCGACGCGTCGTCCCCGGTTTCAATGACGCCCATGTGCACTTCTACATGGGAGGAGACGGTCTTGCCAGCGTGCAATTGCATGAAGCTTCCAGTCCGCAAGAGTTCCGCAAAAAGGTCGCCGATTTCGCGCGCGGTCGTGCCAAGGGCGAATGGATTCTGAACGGCAACTGGGACCACGAGCGGTGGACTCCTGCAGCTCTGCCGACGCATCAGTTGATCGATGATGTCACGCCCGACAATCCTGTCTTCGTGAATCGTTCCGATGGGCACATGTGTTTGGCGAACGCGCTGGCCATGAAGCTCGCTGGAGTCGACAAGAACACGAAAGACGTTCCCGGCGGCGTCATCGTGCGCGACCTGGATGGAAACCCTACAGGCATATTCAAGGACGCGGCTAAGAGTCTGGTTGAACATGCTCTGCCCCAACCCAGTGAAGAACACATCCTCTCCGCGATTGTTGCCGCGCAAAACTACGCCACCGAGAACGGTGTGACCAGCGTGCAGGACATGGGCGTTCTTACGGCTCGAGGTGTCGACACAACCGTTGACGTAATCAGGGGTTATCAAACTTTGGAGCGCCGCGGAGAGCTGCACGTCCGGATTTCCACTCATATCCCGCTGCCGGATTGGAAGCGCAATGCGTCCGCGGGGATTATGGCGGACTTTGGCGACGAAAAGATTCAAGTCGGCGCCTTGAAGAGCTTTGCCGATGGCTCTCTTGGATCGACCACTGCTTGGTTTTTCGAGCCTTACACCGATGCTCCCAACACAACCGGAATCCCGAGCCCTGAGCTTTTGCACCCTGAAGAAATGTACGCGCATATGCGCGACGCGGACAAAGCCGGCCTTCAGATCGCCGTCCATGCGATTGGAGATCGCGCAAACAAATCCATCTTGGATTTATTCGAAAAGCTTGAGAAAGAGAATGGTTCAAAAGATCGCCGGCTACGCATCGAACACGCGCAACATTTGCGCCCTGCCGATATTCCTCGCTTTGCCCAGTTGCACGTTATCGCTTCCGTGCAACCCTACCACGCGATCGATGACGGGCGTTGGGCCGACAAGCGCATAGGCGCGGAAAGGCTGAAGACCACCTACGCATTTCGTTCCTTGCTCGACTCCGGAGCTGTGCTTGCTTTCGGTTCGGATTGGTTTGTAGCGCCAATGAGCGCTCTGATGGGAATCTACGCGGCGTCTACTCGCCGAACTCTGGACGGGAAACATCCCGATGGCTGGGTACCTGAAGAACGAATTTCAGTCGCGGAGGCGGTTCATGCATATACCGTTGGTTCGGCGTATGCCTCGATGGAAGAGCGTGTGAAAGGCTCCCTTGAGCCTGGAAAACTCGCGGACCTAGCCGTCTTGTCAGAGGATATTTTTGAGATCGACCCCGTGGAAATCCAAAACACGAAAGTCGATATAACCATTTTCGACGGCAAAGTCATTTTCGAGCGAAGGTGATGGGTCCAAGTTCCGACAATGCTGGAATAGCAACGATGGGGCATAAGGATCGCTCAACTCCGCCCAATAGGAGAAGTCTGGATGTTCGTTAGGCGTTGTTGGGAGCCGCGCTCAGAGGAAGAGATCTACTCGCTCATCGAGGAGAATCCGTGGGCGCTGTTAGTAAACAATGGTGAGCAAGGGCCATTTGTAACGAATCTGCCACTCCTGCTTGACCGTTCACGCGGCGGTAAAGGTGTTCTTGTGGGCCATTTGGCCCGAGCAAATGCACATGCCGACTCCATTCAGAGCCTAACGACTCCTGCGCTAGCTATCTTTCAAGGCCGCTATACCTATGTCACCTCCAGTTGGTATTCCGATCGCGACACGCCTCCGGCCTACTATTACAGCGCCGTCCATTGTTGTGGAGGGCTCCATATCCAGGACGAAAGAGAACTGCATCGCTGGATAGAAGCTCTAACGGAGCGAATGGACGCTCACGTTGCCAATGGATGGAAAACCAGTGAGATCGAAGAGTCAGCGATCGCTCGTCGTCTGAAAGCCATCATCGGGTTCGAAATGTACATCGATCGGTTAGAAGGGGAGTTTAAGCTCGGTCAAGACGAACCGAAGAAAGATGCCCTTGCTGTTGCGAGCCATCTCGCCGCCAGAGGCGGCGCAGATGAGGTCCTTCTTGTCGGAGACATTTGCAAGCACAACTCGTCGCGTCGCGATTGACCTTCGCTATCTTTTGTTGGCGCCGGCAAGTGTGATTCGGAGAGCGCTTAGAAGAAGTTGGTGATTATCTCTTTGCAAGGATTCATGGCCGCTACGGAGGGGGAACAATGAAGCGTCTTGGTTTACTCATTCCGCTGCTGATTGCTTTTCCTGTAGTCACCTTCTGCCAGGATCGCAAGGTCGTCGACCCATCCGACATCGTGAATTTGAAGCAGGTGAGCGAGGCCCGCACTTCCCCCGACGGCGGCTCGATCGCCTATGTCGTCACCACACCGGTGCCTGCGGGTGAACATCACAACACGCATATCTGGTTGGTGCCGACAGATGGCAAGAGCAAAGCGCGTCTATTCGTCGCGGGATCAGGCTCGGACTCTTCTCCGCGATGGTCCCCAGACGGGGAGTCTCTGGCCTTTTTATCCGATCGCGAGAATCCCTTGGCCAAGGACAAGGAATTTCATTTCTCTGTCATTGATACGGACAATCGAAGGGATTTGGAAGCCCCCGAAAAGAAACCTGGAGCAGCCGACGAGTCGGATTCCAAAGCGAGCCAACAAATCTGGCTAATTTCTCTGCATGGTGGCGAAGCTGCACCCATCACCAATATCTATGGTGGCGTGAAGTCCTTTGAATGGTCCAAAAATGGAAAAGCGTTGGCCTTCATTCGAACGGATCAGGACACCAAGGAAGAAGCCGAACGCAAACGCCGGAAGGAAGACCACGTTGAGGTCGACAGGAATTATAAATTTGATCGATTGTGGGTCTATACCTTTTCGACGCAGCAAGCGCGACTACTCACGAAAGCTGACGTGAACATCGACAGCTTCGACTGGTCTCCAGACGGCAGCCGCTTCCTCGTTCGCGTCTCTCCCACCCCCCGCATCGATGACTATTGGCGCGTTTCAAGCATCGTCATCCTTAACGCAGCCACTGGCTTGACGGAGAAGATTCTTCTGGAACACGCCGCTCCGAATTTCATCCGCTGGTCGCCCGACGGCCGCAATGCCTCTTTCGGCAAGGCTTCGCCCAGAAACATCACTGGAATACCTGTCCTCTACAACGTTGACACAGGCGAGGAGACCGTTGTCGGTGCCTCCTATCCCGCAACCATAGAAAACATGGAATGGGATCCGGATGGCCGCACTCTTCTCGCGAGCGGGACCGAGTGCACTGATCCAGTATTCCTAAAAGTTGACGCCGTTTCCGGTTCTGTCACCAAGATCTCCGGCGTTCACGGGCCCAACGGCTGGTTTGGTTCCTATACTCTCAGCAAAGATGGCCAGAAGGTCGCCTATCTGGCCGAGACCCCCGAACATCCCGAAGAGCTCTTCGTCAAGTCCGGAAACCAATCGCTGCAACTAACGAATACGAATCCGCAAGTCGCTGGCTGGCGTCTCGGCTCCTCCCAAGACCTCTCTTGGAGAAGCTCCAAAGACGGAACCACAATCCACGGTGTCCTTCTCCTTCCTCCCGGCTACGACAAAAGCCGCCGCTACAAAACGATTGTGCACATCCATGGCGGTCCGGAGGAGGCTTGGCAGTCCGGCTTTCATGGCGTTTGGTACGATTGGGGCGTCGTCCTGGCCTCTCACGGTTATGCCGTGCTCTTGCCGAACCCACGTGGTTCGGATGGCGGCGGTCCCGCATTTACGGAAGCCAACTATCGTGATTGGGGCGGTGGCGATTTTCAGGACATCATGGACGGAGTCGATTTCCTGGTATCCAAAGGTATCGCCGATCCCGATCGTCTTGGCGTCGGCGGATGGAGCTTCGGCGGCTTCATGACTTCCTGGGTCGTCACCCACACTGATCGCTTCAAGGCCGCCGTCGTCGGCGCCGCTGTCACCGACCTCTTCACCATGGCCACCACTACGGATATCGCTCCTAGCTATTTGGACGGCTACTACGGCGACCTCGCCTCGAATCGCAAGCTATACGATGAGCATTCGCCCGTCCGTTTCCTCGAGCATTGTCACACTCCCACCCTTGTCGTTCACGGCGAAGCCGACGTTCGGGTTCCCATATCTCAGGGTGAGGAGTTCTACTACGGTCTTCGCTTCTTGGGGCGCGAAACCCAGATGCTTCGCTACCCGCGCGAGCCGCACATCTTCCATGAGATGGAACACCAAAAAGACTCGCTCGAGCGCATGCTCCGCTGGTACGACGCTCACTTGGGTAATTAGTCAGGCCGGAGCGCAGCCCCGAACATAACGAATCGATGGCTGACGTTCCTCAGGAAGCATCGCGAGGCCATTGCTGCGATGGACTCTTTCACCGTCCCAACGCTCACTTTTGGTGTTCTGTACTGGCATGCCGACTTGCCGATTATGCCGACTTCGGGCAAGCAACTTCCCCATTTCCCTTGGTTGGCGCGGAATTCCTCGCTCTTCCAACGAATTGCGTTCGGCATAATCCTGCGATCTTGCTCTCTATTCTGGCAGTAAAGCTAGGAAAGGGAGGATACCAATGCAGGAAAATTCTTTGCAAGCAGGTCAACGCCTTCAAGGCAACCCGTTGGAGTCCCACCTGCGGACGTTTGTCACATCGTTGTTGGACCACAGCTATGCCGATGCGACCGTGCATGACAAATTATCGTTGCTGCATCGTGCGGGGCAGTGCTTGAGGGGATTTAGAAACGCTCCAGCAGTCTCTCGATTATCTCCGAGAGCTTGGTTCCCGCTCAAGAGCCGGTTCCTGACCGTCCGCCCTGGGCTAACCCTTTGAGTGGCTACGAACAGTATTTGCGCTTCGAGCGCGGGCTCGTAGTCGCCACGATCTCCCATTACCATTTTCGCCGGTCGACGAATCAGCCTGCAATCCCAAACCGAAGAGCCTGCGCCAAGCAGAAAGAAATCCTTTTCATGTCGGGGCACACCGAAACGAATTGGCGAACGACCGGCGTTAGGGAGCGGACAATAGGTCCTTTTTTCAACACCTCTTACCCGATATGCGCTTTGCGCTTGCAGAAACCGAGCCCTGCAAGGCCGAGTGCGAGAAGTGAGAGGCTGCTGGGTTCGGGAACTGGAGTCGTCGCGGCTGAGGAGATTACGGCAATGGGCCCTGGGCCGTTCAACCCGCTGATTAGAGAGGCCTTAACCAAAGCTCCCGAGGTGGTGTATTCACTGACCGTGCCAGCGGGAAAATTCGTGACAAACAGATCCGAGCCATCCACCGCAATTTCTGCTGCATTGGTCAGCCCGGTAATCAGCGAGGCGTTCACCGTAGCACCCGAGGTGGTGTATTCGCCGATCGTCCCACCAATGCCGTTGAGAACAAAGATGTCCGAGCCGGACACCGCAATGCTCTCGGGGGCGTCCAACCCGGTGATCAGCGAGGCGTTCACCACAGCTCCCGAGGTGGTATATTCGCCGATCGAGTTCCCAATGAAGCCGTTCGAGACAAACAGGTCCGAGCCTGAAGCCGCAATGGCGTCTGGGCCGCCCAACCCCGTGATCAGCGAAGCGTTCACCACAGCTCCCGAGGAGGTGGTATATTCACTGACCGTGTCAGTGGAAGAGATCGCGACAAACAGGTCCCCGCCTGACACCGCAATGGATTCTGCCCCGCAACAACTCAAACCGGTGACCAGTGAGGTGTTCACCGGAGCCCCCGAGGTCGTGTATTCGCCGATCGTGCCAGGATTGAAGCAGCATTGGCTCGAGACAAACACGTCCGAGCCAGACACCGCAATGGCAGTTGGGGAGCCCGGGCTCGGCAACGCGATCAGCGAGGCGTTCACCGTAGCCCCCGAGGTGGTGTATGCGCCGATCGTGTTAACAGGCGTCACGTTCCCGACCAAGATTTCATCCGCGCGCGCGGCGCTGCTGAAAAGAAATAATCCGAGCAAGACGGCAAGCGCGCCTATGGCGCTCGGACGAACGCTACGCGAACCTCTTTCAATGCGAACAGAAACAATTTTCATTTGAATCCTCCCCAAGGATTGTGCAAAGCTTCTGGCCGGAGTTCCAGTAGCCTCCAGCACGTTCGTTACCGACCTTGTCATACTGAAACCATACGACTTGCAAACACCGGGCACAGCTCACACTCCAAGTAACTGCCGGCTTTGCGCAAAGTATTTCCCGTTGTGCTCCGACGCGTGTAGATTGGGAGATCGTTTCCGGGAGCGATTCAAGATCAAGAGTTGGTGCTTGAGGAGCAGCGACTCCCCAACGAGGGAACGGAGGCCGCCAGGCCCAGGCAACCGGTAGCCGAGGGCCTGGACTCTCCACCCTCAGTTAATTCACAGAGCAGAAAAGAAAAACCCAGCCGGACCGCCGAGCGGTACAATTCCGGCTCGATTGGTCTCCGAATCCTTCAAATGGCGGTGGCGAAAATGTCCAGCGAGATTGGCGGAAACGGGAAGGAACCGGTCTTTGAGGTACCGATCCAGGCTCTCGAAGAAGCTCTTGGAACGACATTCCGGCCCGCTGATCTGGAAGACATCGATATCGGTTTTGAGGAATGCGAGAGTCTTTACGCTGCGCTTAACGCCTATCACCAAAACAACCGGATCCAACCGGTCGCGACCGCCAATACGGTTCGACCGAATCTAAGCTTTGTTAGCCTTGCCCAGGGCGTGATCGTCGAACGCGCGCTGCCGCCCTACGCCGCCGGAAGTTATCTACCGAGAAATGGTGAATATGAAATCCCGGTGGATGAAATCACGCGCACGCTGCTCTTTGCCGATGCGGTGGTCATTGAAGACCCGATTTTCGCGTTTTGCCGCGCGGTTTTATCCAGGAACTGGATGGAAGCTCGTCCGTCATTCTCTCTCCTTGAGGAGAGTCTTCAACAACTGGCCCGGTTCCGCCCGCTTCTTGAACAACGGCTTCTGCGTCTCACGGCTTATTTCCCTGATGCTGTCGAGAATTTTAGCGCCGATATTCCAAAGATGGGTAAGGACGGGATGGCTGTTCGCGATGTGACGGCGGCGACCAACTATCGCGACGCCCGCGTTTTACGGCTTATAACGGAAAAGGTTCCAGACCGCGCGCAAGTCGGATCGGAGGAATGGCGGTCGTTCATTCGAAGTGTGACTGACAAAGAGGGCAGCGATTTTCAATGGCTGTACCGCCAGGCCGAGAGTTTGGTCTATGGAACGGTCGATCCCGACGCCTATTGTCCGCATCTTCCCAATGATTACCAATATGCGGTTTTCAATAAGCTTCTGGCGCGAAATGCCAAGAGCGCCGACCTCGATATCGGAACGATGATGGAGCTTAATTCAGGGTGTGCGGCGGATCCTGCGAAGATCAATATCGATGATCTGGTCCGGATTCGGCGGGATGAGCAAGTATTCAACGAGTGGCGGGAGTTGGTGCGCGTTTCGGTCAATGCGGCTCAGCTTCGCAAGGAAGACGGCAAAGGCAAACTTGAGGTCTTCAAAAACGAGATGAAAAACCGGGGGCGAAACTGGCAATCGAACTTCCAGAAATACAACAAAGGGAAGTTGAAAGACTTGATGACGGTGTCCAAGGAGGTTTCTGTCGGAGGCTTCAAGGCCGCTGTTGCAGCTGGGGCTGGCGCTGCGTTCGATCCCACTGGAATTTCGGTGCTGGGTGGTCTCTTCTACGGGCTCTATAAATCCGCGCGGAACGTTGAAAAAGCGGCGGACCGGAAAGCTGCTGAGGCAGCGGCGCTGTCATTTCTTACCGTCATTCGCGACACGCCACCATCCTGACGTTGTTACACAATTTATTCTCTTCTTGAATGCTTGCTTTCTTCCTACCATCAGGCTACCTGCCACAAACCTCGTTGGGGGGCCGCCGGACAGGATAACGCTCTGTGCCTAGACCTGCTTTTGCCCGAGTGAGTTTTATGACCTCGACTGCCTCCGGCGGACACGCTCTGTTGGCCGGGTCCACTTCCTGGCATTGATGTAGAAGAGTGGAACCCACACACATTCGTCGTACTGCGAAAAAAAAGGGAATTATAGAATACGCACGAGGTGCAGTGCAGGTTGTGAACCGCAGGAAACTCCAGAACTCCCCCTGTGAATGTTACGGTGTCATTCAACAGTTCGAGGACGACCTCGGATTGAGATAGCAATTCCGCGAGTGTTGGATACCCCACAGACAGAACCCTTCTGCCGTCGGTAATCTTCAGACCTCTTGAAATTCGCTTCGATCTTGAACTGTGTTCAAAAGCGGTGACATAAGCAGAACCTTGCCCATTAAACAGAACCCCACTCAGGGAATGAGTGGATCTTGTCGACGCAGTGCCGTCGAAGACCAATGCTTCAGTGTCTTTCAAAAAAGCTTAACGCGTCAAATGCGAGGTGGCCATGGAGCCGATACGGCGCAAACTGGTTTGGACCGAAAGGCCGAATTTTCAAGGCTGGGCTTGTACCGAATGCGCATGGGTCTTCAGCCCTTCGTGGCCGCTCGTTGGCAAATCCATTGACGAGATGAAGACGAACTTCGGACAGCAGCTCGACCAGGAGTTCGCATCTCATGTCTGTGCCGAGCACTCGAGAGCCGCAGAAAATCCCCGTTAGCGACATCACTCGCGGACCAAATGCTTTGCGATTCTCGCCGCGTTCGACATTCCGGACGGGATAGCCGCCGGTGAAATTTCGAGTGGGTTGAAGTCGTTCGAGATCCTCAGACCGCCGAGGCGCGGAAGCTGAAGCTACTGGCGGAGAACCTTAGCCAAACGGGAGGTGTTAATGTGTATCCCGCCATGCGCGTCGAGATCGCGCTGGTACTCGATGAATCCAAGCTGTCTGAACTTATTCATAAAAAAGTTGACGCGCGCGCGTGTAGTGCCAATCATCGTTGCCAGAGTCCCTTGCGATATTCCCGCAAATCTGTGAAGCTTGCGCGGACTCCCATTCCCTGCGAGCAGCAGCAGAGCGCGGGCCAGGCGCCTCTCGCTGCACTGAGAAACCTGGTCGAGTAAATCCTCCTCAAGCCGAATATTGCGCGAAAGCAGATACGACAGAAAGCAATAGGACAGCGCATGGTCAGCGTGGAGCGCTCGGATCATCTCGTTTCTTTCAATGACCTGTAGAGTCGTGGGCGCAATCGCGGTGGCGCTCCTTATACGAATATTCTGACTTCCAAGGCACGCTTCACCAAAAAAATCGCCTGGCCCCAGAATGGCGACGATTGCCTGCTTGCCAGTCTTGGAGGCCGCGGAGAGTTTTACGCGGCCTTTTTGAATGTAAATGAGCGTCTCGGCGATATCGCCTTGAGAGAAAATAGCTCCTCCTGTTGCAAAGCTTTCATTCAGCGTGACCACTCCGGTTAAATCGAATGAAATTTTGGGGAGGGCCTCCATGTTGGACCTCATGTGTTGGTTGGGCCTCCTATTCTGCTGGAATATTGTATGGTGTGCGAATTCGGACATCTAGGGGATGGCCATTTCGCTCTTCACTCTGCCCGATATGGCCTCCTAAGACTTTTTCTGCGCGTTCTTCATGAGTATGTCTTAACATTGCATCGAAATCGAAATTATTCTGTTCAATTTAATACAAAGGGGAGCTGTTTGTGCATACCGTGGACGACGAGGCGTTTGTGCATCCTTTTTGTTTGTACCAGCGTTCAGGATTCTGATTGCTGTACGTCAGTGCTCCCGCACATGGCCCAGACCGAGGCGCCAACCCAACCCAGCACCATCCAGCCCTCCGTTCGTTTCTCTCGCGTTGTTCTTGATTAGAGCATAGTAGCCGTGTGGTAATGAGCATGAGCAACGATCACCGCGTAGAAACTGCCGGAAGTGAGTTTGCCGTTATCGACCCATGGGAGTGCGGATAGGCACACACTCCACCGAACAGGAAGCAAAGCAAGACATCGAACGCTGCAAGCGTGACGAGGCCATGTACGAAACCACGAAGCAACTGGTAGATGCAGCCATGACAGCCCACGCGGAGATGTTCGGCATTAGCCGCGGGACGGCGGGCTATCGGATTCGCAGCGCGGCAGAGTCGGTGGAGTGAAACGTGGCGAGGGGCATTTATCTCCGATGGCCTCAATGCCGTGGGACTGTACAATTTGGGACATGTTATGTAAGAAACAATCAGGGATAAATTTGCCTCGATGACCCGCATAGTGAGACTGTTACCGCTAAGGAAACTAGACGGCTTTCGGGACAGAGTTGGAAGTCTGGACGTCCAACAGGTCAAGCGCGTTTGTACCAAAGCAAAGGCCATAGTGAAAGAACATCTAGCACGCTGCGCCGAAAATCTTCGCTATGCAGTTCGTTACCTGGCCAACAGTTCCTGCACACCCCAAGAGAAGTTGAGGGGGATGTACGACACTGGGTTTGGAAGCATTTGGCAAGACGATTTTCCTGACGGCTTTTTGAAAAACGACTACCTGACCATCAGAGGCTCGCTAATAAAAGTCGATGAGCCTAAGGCTGCCGTCAACATCGCGGCCATGTCCGATGAACAAGCACGGACGGTCATTAGCCAAATTTGTTCGCTTTCTCAGGCGGTTGCATATGTGCTGGGCAAACAGAGCAATTCCGAGCAGTAGGGGAGAGCGCAAACCATGAAAAGGGAGTGAAGCTGAGAGAGTTTACGCCGGTCGTAAACTGGATCACCCATACATCAGGCAGACGGTTGACGCGGCGCGAAATTGAGAAACTGCCAAGCCTTGCTGAATGGGTGGCGCAGTACACCTGAAAGTTTTGCCGTAGTTAGAAGCTAAACGGCTTGTCAGCGAATGCCCGGATGTGCGGGTGCTTCAGATTGGATTCGGCAAGGTAGTGCTCTGTGGTTGTCAGCGACATGTGGCCAAGGACGACCTGCAAATCACGGATGGGCATCCCCGCGGTACGTTTTCGCACCAGCACTCGAACAGTCCATCGCTCCGCTCTACGTTGGCCAAACACGTAAAGGCCCAGAAATCGCATTAACGATCACCTAAAAAGCAGGCCGGAAGTGACCGTTACGGACTACTGGCACTCTAGCGTCGATGAAAGGGCAAAGCCCTACCATACCGAACTTCGCAAGCCCGGCGTTGCTGCCCCCAAATTGACCGCCTGAAGCTTTGTACGGAATTGTTTATCCGCAAGAAATTTCTAACCTAGGACGACGACGCAAGCCCTAATGGACGACCTTTGCGTCCCATACCGGACTTAAGTAGCTCGGCGAATTGTTCGGCAACTACAGGTGGACTGAAATAGTAGCCTTGTCCCTCGTCGCAGTGCCGGTCCTGAAGAAAGGCGAACTGGTCGCTGGTTTCCACTCCCTCCGCAGTTACGCGGAGGTTGATGCTTTTGCCCATGCCGATCACTGCCTTTATAATTGGGGCATCACTTGAATCGTCGGCGATCTCTTGCACGAACGATCGGTCGATCTTGAGAGCGTCAATCGGAAACCGCCTCAGATAACTGAGACTTGAATACCCGGTGCCGAAATCATCGAGCGCAAGCCCTATACCCATCGCTTTCAGGGCCCGAAGCATGGATGCAGTGGCCTCCGAATGCTGCATGAGGACGGTTTCGGTCAGTTCGATTTCAAGATAACGGGGCTCCAAGCGAACATCAGTCAGGATAGCTCGCAGATCTGCAATGTAGCCATCGTTCCGGAACTCTGTAGCGGAAATGTTGACCGCCACGGGCATTGCCGGGAAACCCGCGTCCATCCATGCTCGGGCTTGCGTACATGCCTCGCGGGTGACCCACTGACCGATAGGCACCATGAGGCCACAGTCTTCTGCAATTGGCAGGAACTGACCAGGAGGAACGAGGCCTCGATCGGGGTGCTGCCAGCGTATGAGCGCCTCGGCGCCCGTAATTGCACATGTCTCAAGATTTATTTTCGGCTGGTAATGCAGCACAAACTCTTTGCGCTCCAGTGCGTGACGCAAGCTGCCTTCGAGGGATTGGCGCTCACGGGCGTGCACATTCATGTCGTTTCTGAAGAATTGATAGTTGTTGCGCCCCTGTTTCTTCGCGTCCGACATTGCAGTGTCCGCGGCCTTGAGCAAGGCCTCCGCATCCTCGAAGTCATCGGGATAGATGCTGATACCAATGCTCGCCGTAACATCTAGATCGTGATGGTCAATGGAATAGGGCACCTTCAGCTCGCTGAGAATCTTCTTCGCGACTTCGGCCGCGTGGTCTACGCTCTTAATGTCTGACAGCATTACAACAAATTCATCCGCGCCTTCGCGACTCACTCTATCCGAGGCTCGGAGACACACAACCAAGCGTTCCGCAACCAATTTAAGAAGTTTGTCACCCACCATGTGTCCCATTGCGTCATTGATGTTCTTGAAGCGATCCAAATCCAAAAACAGCACCGCGAGGCGGTAGTGGTGACGATTGGCTAGGGCAATCGCATGGGTGAGCAGCACCTTGAGCAGGATTCGGTTGGGCAAATCCGTAAGACAGTCATGTTGAGCCAGATGGGACATCTGGAGCGCCATCGCTCGCGCCACACTCACATCATGGAAAACCATCACGCCGCCGGTAACGTGGCCCTCCCGATCGTGGATGGGTGCTGAGGAATCTTCGATGCCAGATTCATAGCCGTCACGCCGGACAAGAATACAGTTCGTGGCCAGCCCCACAGTCCTGTTTTCCTGGATGGCTAGTTCTAAGGGGCTCCGAGCGGGTTCACGTGTAGAACCGTCGATAATTTTGAATACTTCGGCGACCGGGCGGCCTGACGCTTCTTTCCAAGGCCACCCGGTCATGGCTTCAGCTACCAAGTTGAGGTAGGTTACATTACCCGAGACGTCGGTGCTGAGCACCGCGTCACCGATGGAGTTCAGCATCACCTGGGCGCGTTCCTTTTCCAAGAACAACGCCTCTGTTAATATCTTTCGCTCGATTATGTTACGGAGCGCTCGGGGCAGCCAGTAGCGGTCAAGATGACTCTTCAGGACATAGTCCTGCGCTCCGCGTTGTATGGATTGCGTGGCAAGATCTTCAGATTCCGAATCGCTGAGGATCAAGATCGGAATATGCGGCACCGCTGCAAATACCTTGTCAAATGTCGCTATACCCTGACTGTCGGGCAGGAACAGATTGAGCATGACCGCACCTACCCCCGTCCGACTCAGTCGTTCGAGCCCGTCCGAGAGTTTCCAAACCCATTCCACGTCGACTGGACCGGAGGCAAGAATTTCTCGGATGACGCTAGCATCGGCGGGATCGTTCTCAATGAGAAGTACGCAGTCCTGCTTATCGTTCGAGTTCATTGTCATAAGCCCACCTGATATCGAATCGACGGAAACTCGACTTCATCCCACAAGATTAAGGATGAAAGCGTCATAGCGGATACCCGCACGGAAAGGTTGAAGGACAGCCGTACCCTCAACCACGCGCTGGTTCGAAGGGAATTAAAGTTTATACCGGCAGCATACCGGATCAAGCTGGACTTGGAGGTAGATGTCCAATAGAGTAATTGCGAGGTGGGAACACACTCGACATTCGTGGCAACGACCCTGACCGACAGTCTAGGAATCCTAAAATTTGACTAGCTGAGAATGTCGTTCTGGGTCGATTCACGGGACTAGACCCAGATAGTTACCTGCGCAACGTACGTCACGCAATGCACAGCACCCGATCAAACCGCATCGAAGAACGAAGAAGTGCTCCAGTGGAATGTCGATCCAGGTGTTGTCCCAGACGCCTAACGAGTACAGCCTCTCGTCAACACGGCCTCTGGATGGCGCTTACGGAGAGTCGGGCGGCGTCGAAAGCTGCGTTCCACATCGTTTTGCGGCGACGGGAGCGACCGCGGGCAGCACGAGCGCTGCTCTCATCCTTTCATCTCATCTGTCATCCCAGGGTGACACGATCAATGCTCGATGAGCAGCAACTCTGAGCGGCCTGGGCAAGTTCGAAAAAACGCAGTTTTGGGATTTTGGGTGCAAGATTGAGCGCAGCTAAGTGAGGGAAGAATGGCGTCTCCGGTCCGTAAGCGACGCCAAGTAGGGCAGTTAGCGTTCTTACTCCATTGGCTTCGAACCAGAGCGTCGGGAGTTCGAGTCTCTCCGGGCGCGCCATCTCATGGAACCGAAAAGAGTAAGAAGAATCGCTCTTCACGCGAATCTCCCCTGGGCGCGCCCGTGGTTTGTCCAGACCGTCGGACCTTTCAAACACCATTCTTCTTTTGATCTGTCTTCAAGCAACTGCCTATCTTAAAGCAGGGGATTGCTTCCTGAAGTTCGCTGGCCTCGAGAACATTTCCGCCTGATTATTTGCCGCAGTTCTTCTCGATCACCGTGGCTGGCATAATCCTCCAAAGACAGGCTACTTGCCCTTTGCCAGCTTCGCGGCATCCGCCGCCATGAAGCACAGCATTTGCTCCTTCAATTGCGCATCCACTTCGTCCGCGATCGTCACAACATCGGGAAGTAGCATGCTGAATACCAGATTCTCTGCGTTTTTTTGCAGCGTCGAAAAAATGGTGACCTGCAATAGACGAGACTCCTCCACTGCCATCGCCACTGTGTAGCCTTGTTTACGCCGCAAATCTCCGTGTTCGGCCGCAGCCTTCGAAATCGGAGCTTTCGTCCCTGCGTCAAGACGCAACCGTTTAATCACGTCATGCAGAAGATTTGGAAGATGGCCCGTCCGTTCTTCAAAGTTCAGCGGGATACTCTTCAGGTCTGGCTCCTGCTCGACTCGAGCAAGCCAATCTACAATCACAGATTGGAGTTCGCGATCAAGAATGTCCGCCACACTCTCGATAGTAGTGGCAACACCGCCATTCGCTTTGGATGCCCCAGCGCGCCCTATGGATTGGGCCATTACACCCTCCCTTTGCTGACCACTGTATGTAATCAATCTCGTATAGCTTTGTCGCTGATCGACGTGATACTAGTCGTTTCCTCGGCCAGCGTCTCACCAAGACGGGAGGTAAACTGTTCAAAAAGCAACACCGCCATCGACCAGAGTTTGTGTGATGCCCAAAAAATAACCAGCAAGCTCGCCGCGCAGATTGAACCCAGATTACCGGAATACGTCTTCATCCCTCCCATTACCCGCCGGGCGTTTGCAAGGCGGCTCAGCCGAAAACCCTTGGACCGACGGTTCCCCCTTTCCATAGGCCGTCCGAATCGGCATCGAGGATAAGGCAATTGGAGCGAAGTCTGATTAGCATTTCTCGGGGCGAAAGCGTTGAAAGAGGGGTCGGAGCGGAGACTCCACGCGGAAGAGCGGGGCACGCAGCACCCGGCAGGAGTCAGATGCGGCACCCTGGGGCTTCTCGCCGCCTGAAGAGTTCTCCAACCGCCAGTTATCCGGACTCGCGCTAAAGGATCAGGCGGACGAACTTGCCTGCACGGGAGACGGGGGCTCCATGAAACCGAGCATCGACTGCTTCAATTGGGAATCCACCTCGTCCGCGATAGTCATCACGTCGAGCAGCACGGAGCTAAAATCCACCGATCGAAGATTGTTCTGTAGAGTACCAAAGATGCTGACCTGAAGGATTCGCGACTCTTCCACGGCCATGGCGACCGTGTAACCTTGCTTGCGCCGCATGATCCCGTGCTCGCGTGCGGCCGTCGAATTGGGAAGCTTGGCATTTGGAGCGAGGCGGAGGCGGCGGACGAGGTCGCCGAGGAGGAGCGGAAGATGGCCGGTGCGCTCCTGATAGCTCAGCGAGACGCTGGACAATTCTTCGTTTCGCTGCACTTTGGACATCCAATCCCGTATCGTGGGTTCCGCATCGCGCTCCAGAATCTCAGCGACGCGTTCTTTCTTCATAGACATGCGAGCTGAAGGATTCGAGAGTTTTTTCTCGATAATCTCGGCAACCGCGGCCAAGCCAACTGGTTTCACAAGGACTTCGTCGGCCTCCAATAGCATAGCAGCCATGGCCTCTTGAAGCGCAGGGTAGCCGCTGAGTACTAGTGTCACTGCCTGCGGGTGTGCGTGGCGCATGGCGCTGACGACGGTAAATCCATCCCCGGCGTCCGGCATGTGCAGGTCGGAGAGCAGGACGTCGAATTCTTCCGTAGAAATGAGTCTCAGCGCTTGGTTTACGCTAGCGGCGACGACGACTTCAAACCCATAGGCTTCCAAGCCTTTCTGGTATACAGCCCTGACATCGTCGTTGTCGCCCACCAGAAGGAGTCGCTTTTTGTTATGGAGTCTGGACATGGATGAATAGTGTAGCCGACAGCGGAAAGCCTAACTGTGCGGTATTATACAGTATTGTATTAAGGTGCTTTTTCGGCTGAGAGCGAGTCCAGGCTAAGTCCGGGTAAAGGCGTTACTGGAAAGCACTCCATCGATTACCGCGTTTATTCCTGTCTACCAAGAGTCATCTCAACTGCAATTTGCTTGCGTAGCAGCTAACACTGGGAGTGTTCACAATTGCACAGCGCATCGGCTGGCGTTATTTTATTGTGGCAGAATGAAGAGCAGAAATCTCACAGCCAAACAGTTATCCTCTGTCCCCTGTCCTACATGTGGTGTCGCTGCCGGGAATAGTTGCGTGCTGCATTCAGGTGGTCCGCGCTCGGCCCCACATGTAGACCGAAGGTTTTGCGCCGCTGATTCCATCGAGTGGAAACAGATTCGCGCTGACACAGATCGCGATTCGCCTTATCATCGACGATAAGCCAACGACACCTGCCGAAGTAGTGGGATTGATTTTCCGAGTCGAGCGCGACTCGGGCATGCTGAACCTCCCGTGCTTCGAACTTCATGCACAATTTGCACCCGGCATGAGCGCCGGTTGTTGTGGAGTGAGCTATAAGTGAACCACACTACCTACGAATCTGTGATGGCCATGTCTCGCAGGGTAGCGAGGCGAACGGCTTAACGGTCAGGATTTATAACCGAATGGTAGTGCGATGGCACAGCTAATTATTGATTTCACGATGGGCTGGAGTTTTGGCGAGCCACAGGTCTTACTCGTCCAAAACAAATGTCAGCAAAGACTTGTTGATCTTAATCCTACGGCGGTGGTATTCGATGAAGCCCAGTTTTCTAAATTTGTTCATGAACAGATTCACACGAGAGCGCGTAGTGCCGATTATTTCCGACAAAGTCTCCTGGGTAACATACGGCAGTTCGCTTTCCAGCTGGTGCTGCGCTTTTCCATAGCGGCCGAGCACGAGTAGCGTTCGGGCCAGGCGTTTCTCACTCGAATTGAAGAGTTGATCGATCAAATCTTCCTCGACTCGATTGTTGTGACTGAGCATATACTCGACAAAGTGGTTGGATAGCTTGTGCCGCGTACGGAGCATTTCTAACAGTTCGTTTTTGTCGATAGCAAGAAGGGCAGTCGGCGTAATGGCAGTAGCCGTGCCCGTGCGGATCGGCTGGCCCGCCATGCAGCCCTCGCCAAAAAAATCGCTCGGACCAAACATCGCCACCACAGCCTCCTTACCCGACCCATTAACCACGGAGAATTTTACGTTGCCCTTTTGAATGTACATGACGTTATTGGCAGGGTCACCTTGACAGTAAATTGGCTGGCCTTTTCGAAATTCGGCAGCTTTTCTCGCCGTTCCCGAGCTATCGCGAAAGATCTCTGGGTCAAGGGATTTCGTGTTGGATTCCTTGGTTTTCATGTCGACACTGCGAATGGTGGCTCAACTGCGATACAGCGATTGCCTGGGGCTATGGTCCAAATCAACGAGTACTTCATCTTCATCTCATACAAGACCAGAAAACCAGAGCTTTGTTCCGGAACCCAGAAGGCCGGCGCCCCTCGCTGAATCCCGAGCTGCGATCGCCAAGGCTAAGCACGGGCAGTACTGGCATCCGATCAACTCGGTGCGGAGCAAGTTCAGTTCGTAGCTTCCTTCTTCCCAACGCGCCTTCCTGGCAGAAAGCAGAGGATCTGCTGCTTTAATTGCGCATCTACTTCGTCTGCGATGGTCACAACGTCAGGAAGCAACTGGCTAAATTTCACACGATGCTCATTCCTGTGCAGCGTAGAAAAAATGCTGACCTGCAGGATTCGGGATTCATCTACGACCATGGCGGCGGTGTACCCTTGTTTTCTTCGCAGCTCTCCGTGATGACTCGCAGCGACCGAAACCGGAGCTTGTGATCCTTTGTCAAGGCGCAGCCTGGCAATCACATCATGGAGGAGTCTCGGAAGATGGCCGGTGCGTTCTTGGAAGTTCAGCCGGATTCGGAGAAGGTCCGGCTCTTTTTCCACAAGCCCCATCCACTCATGAATCGTGGCATCGAGTTCCCGTTCGAGAATGTCGGCCACATGTTCAGTCTCTGTCGAGGCAGGGGGGGAGCCATTGCCACCTCCATGCGAAGCTATAGTTCTCGTCATCGTGATCTCCGTTTATGCACGCACGCCTAGTATTCCTGTTTGGCAGCCGCGATACTGTCTAATAAGACTCTACTTCTGTCCAAAATCGCTGAAAAGAGCCTTCTTGGCGCGCTAAGCCGTTGATTCATTGGGCGGATGGGCCCAGCGGCGTCGGCAACGGTTTCTTGACCACGTGCGAGGGCACTTGGTTTGGAGGCATTTGCGAAGACGGATTCTCCGAGTGCCTTCCATTCGCTGGTCTTTCAAACCGATGTAACGCATTGTTACGTTCTGACGCCTGGTCTGGGCGCCCTCAGTTTGATCTTCTTGGATGTCACTGATTTCAAAGGCCTTTGCGCCGAATGGCGTTTTCGGTAGGAACCGGGACGAGAATCTGTATCACAGCGCAGGTGAAGATGTTCAGCATCAGCCGCGAGACGGCAAACGATTGGATTCGCAGCGCGGCGGGGACGGTGGAGTGAACGTGGCGGCGGAAATTCATTTCCTTTGGATGGCCGTCAATCGCGGACAGCTTCCGGTCTACGTGAGGTTCTGAGCGGGGGAGACCTGAATGCAGCACGCAACGTCCCCCGGCAGCCTGGCAGTATAACGGTTCAAGCCGGCCCTCGAGGTAGATGTCCTATAGAGCGATTGCGAGGTAGGAACACACTCGAGATTCGTAGCAGTGACCCTGACCGAGAGTTAGGTGCTGCGGTAGTACTCAATGTGCTGATGCGGACAGAATTAGATCACCCCCAGAGATAGTCTCTTTACAAGTTAAGTACCACGATGTCTGGACGGTTTTGCACGCCGAGAGAACTGGCTCTGAGGCTCGACGAAAGGCCCAATGACCACACCTATTCCGTCTCCAAAAATACTTCTGATTCAAAGCGATCCATCCGCCGCCGATAAGATTCGCGCGGCGCTTGCCATGGCAGGCGGCGGTTCGTTCGACCTGGAATGGGTTCGCCAACTTTCCCAGGGTCTCGCACGCCTGAGCAAAGGAGGAATCGACGCTGTCCTACTCCAGCTGTCCTTGCCCGACAGTCACGGTATCGAGACGTTCGACAAGCTGTTTGCCATCGCGCCCGACGTCCCGATTTTGATCCTCGGCAATGGTAACGAAGCCCTCGCAAAAGAGGCGGTAGGGCGCGGTGCGCAGGATTATCTCCTGGCGGGTCACCTAGACAGCTACTCGCTGCCGCACGCATTGCGCAATGCGATCGAGCGCAAGGCCGTCGGAGATGCCTTGTACGTGGAAAAAGAACGCGCGGTGGTGACCCTCAACTCGATTGGTGACGCCGTTCTCTGCACGGACATTTCCGGCAATATCACCTATCTCAATCTCTTTGCAGAGACCATGACCGGTTGGCCCCGCGAAGAAGCCATCGGCAAACCCCTTGCCGAAGTCTTCCGAATTATTGACGGCCCCACGCGCAAGACCGCTCAAGACCCCATGGAGATGGCTGTCCAGCAAAATAGGACACTCGGCCTAACTGTGAATTGCGTCCTTATCCGCCGCGACGGATTTGAATCCGTCATTGAAGATTCCGCCGCGCCGATCCATGACCGGGCAGGCCGCGTCACTGGAGCGGTGATTGTTTTCCATGACGTCAGCGCGGCGCGGACCATGTCGAACCAAATGACGCACTCCGCGCAGCGCGATCCTGTTACGAATCTGCCCAATCGCCTGTTGCTCAGCGATCGGATCACTCAAGCGATTGCTCTGGCTCGCCGCCAGAACAGACCGATTGCCGTGATCTTTCTGGATTTGGATCATTTCAAATACATCAACGATTCGCTGGGACATGCCGTCGGCGACAAGCTTCTTCAGTCCGTTTCAAGGCGATTGCTGGCCAATGTACGCGGTTGCGATACGGTCTGCCGTCTGGGCGGTGATGAATTCGTGGTGCTGCTTTCGGAGATCATTTGTTCGGAAGACGCGTCCACGAGCGCAACAAGAATACTTCTTTCGCTCAGCGCACCCCACGCCATCGCGGGACAAGACCTGCATATCGATGGCAGTATCGGTATAAGCATCTACCCGGAAGACGGAGAAGACGCCGAAATGCTAATCGAGAATGCGGACACGGCGATGTACCACGCCAAACAAAGCGGGCGTAACAATTTCCAGTTCTTCGAGGCGGAGATGAATATGGAGGCTATAGAACGGCAATCTCTCGAGGGCGGCCTGCGCCGTGCTCTCGGGCGAGAAGAGTTCTTGCTCCATTACCAGCCGAAGGTAAATCTCGACACTGGTGAGATCACCGGAGTCGAAGCGTTGATCCGCTGGCAGCAGCCCGACCGTGGACTCGTCCTTCCCGCCCAGTTCGTGCCCATCGCCGAAGATTGTGGCCTAATCATTCAAATCGGCCGTTGGGTACTGCGCGAAGCATGCACCCAAGCGCGCACCTGGCAGATCGCGGGGCTGCCGCCATTGCCTATTGCCGTCAACATTTCCGCCGTTGAGTTCCGCGACAAGGATTTTGTCGAAGGTGTCCGGAGGATACTCTTGGAAACTGGCTGGGAAGCGCGATATCTCGAACTCGAGGTCACCGAAGGCGTCCTCATGGAGGATGCCGAATTTACGGCCTCCGTACTTCAAGAGCTCAAAACCATGGGGGTTCACCTTGCGGTGGATGACTTCGGCACCGGCTATTCCAGTCTCAGCTATCTTCGGCAGTTTCCCATTGATGTCTTGAAAATTGACGAGTCCTTTATCCGCCAGATCAGTTCCGATCCCGATGACTCTTCCATCGTGAGCGCTATGATTCACATGGGAAAGAGCCTCAAACACCTCGTGATTGCCGAGGGCATCGAAACGCAAGAACAGAGGGCCTACCTTCAGAGCCAGCGTTGCACAGAAGGACAAGGCTACCTCTTCAGCCGACCGCTGGCCGCTGCACAATTTGCGCATTTACTTCAGATGGGCTTGGCAGGGACTGTTGTCCACTGAAGGGTCGGAACTCCTTGCACCTTGCGCTGAACCGGGAGTAATGCGACGCGTAGGATCGAAGTAGCGCCACTTTAGTGTCTTTGGCACGTTGTTGTAGTGCCGGATGTACTTCATGAGCTTTCTCCGCAAGTCGGCCACTGACGTGAACACGCCGTACGCAATGACGTCGCGCTCTATCTTGGCAAACCAGAGTTCGATCTGGTTGGGCCAGCAGGGTCGGCAATCACGTGACTCTCTTTGCCGCGCGGCTGGTTGACGACGATGTCCGCCAGGAACGCGAAGAACTCCGCAGACGTGTGTCGTAGGGCCGTCTTGCCGACCGAAAGGATCCGGTGTTGCCACTCTCGCCGGGACGCACCGAGCGGCATGGCTTTAAGTACTTTCGGCACGGCACGCTGTTCCCGTAAGCGACGTTCGATGTGCAGACAATCGGCCTTGTTTCCTCCGGACTCCTATTGCCGTGATGAAACCGCGCCGACTTGCGGCGCGGTCTCAGGTTCGGGGTTATCCTTCGTCACCGGAACTGCTCACGGACGAGCTTCGTAGACGACGTTAAACGGTGTTTCCGCCGCTCTCCGGAAACGGCTGAAGCCGGCTGCGGTGACCACATCGCGAATCCGTTTTTCGCCTGACTGCGCACCCAAGCACAGCGCTACTTCCTGCGAACGCGAACAGGGAGTGCACAATAAAGTTGAAAAAGAGTAGTACACGCGGCCGACGGGATTCAGATTATCTTTTAGTTCATCGTGGGCAAAGGGCTCGACGATCATCCATGTGCCATCCTTGCTCAGTGAATTGCGCACATGGGTTGCGGCGCCGACCGGATCACCCATGTCGTGCAAACAATCGAACATGGTGACCAAGTCGTAGTCTTCGCCTGGAAATGCTTTGGCCTTCGCGACGCCAAAGTTGAGGCGATCCTCGAGACCCTCTTTAGCGGCGGTTGCGCGGGCGCCCTCGATGGATTTGTCGTGATAGTCAAAGCCAAAGAATTGCGATTTTGGGAATGCCTTGGCCATCAGCACAGTGGACGCACCCTTGCCGCACCCCACATCCGCGACGCGCGCGCCGGCCTCGAGCTTGGCCTTTACGCCTTGCAGGGAAGGAATCCAAGAACTTACAAGGTTAGCTGCATAGCTCGGGCGGAAGAATTTCTCGCAGCCATGAAACACATCTTCGTCGTGCTCATGCCAGCCCATGCCCGCACCGGTACGGAAGGACTCGGTAATCCTGGGAACCGCGGACAGAGAGCCTAGAGCCAATTGGAAGGCCCCGGGAAGATATGCGGGACTGTCTTCGTTCGTTAGCGTGAATGCCTGCTCTTCGCTCAGACTGAACTTGCGCGTCTGCTCGTTATATGTGATGTAGCCGCCGGCAGCTTGGGAGCCCAGCCATTCGCGTACATAGCGTTCGTCTGTGCTGGTCTTTGCGGCCAGCTCGGCTGAGTTCAGCGGGCCTTCAGCGAGCGCCTTGTACAACCCCAGCTTTTCGCCAATCACCACCATGCCAGAGTGGACCGTCGCTCCTAGATCACCAACGAATTGCCCTACGAACACATTCAGTTTGTCCATGTCCAGTGCCATTGATATTCTCCTTTTTGATTGCGATTTTTTCGGGTTTTCATACAGCGATGCTCTCGTGCAGGTTCTCACGATGTTGCTTCCTTGGGTTAGGCCCAGGAAGCGACCGTTGTCGCTTCCCGGGCTGTGTAGCGTGCTCGCCTATCACGCACGAGGATCGGACTACTATTTCTGCTCGGATCGTCGTCAGGGGTGAGAGCCAGCCCCACCCAAGAAAACATTCCAGCCACTGCAAGTGTAAGGAACAAGCATCTTTTCATGATTGAGCATCCGTCGCTCAGGATCGAACGTTGGGAATCATGTCTTGTGCAGCGGGCCATTCCAATGAAGAGCGGATACCGTTCGCCTATCTTTTCCATATCGTCGCAAATTATTGATTCTTAGGGGATAATGTCCTCGAGAGCTTTATGCGACGCGCAAGACCGGTAGTAAGCGAGATCGAACTGGACCTGGGGCGTTACGAACTTCGCCGCCAAGGACGGCGAGTTAAACTCGAAAAGAAGCCCATGGAACTGCTGATTCTTCTGGTGAGCCGGCGGGACCAACTGGTTTCGCGCCAGGAGATCGTCGGCAAATTGTGGGGCTCCGATCTGTTCATCGATACCGAGCCTAACATCAACAACATTGTGCGAAAAATCCGCACTGCTGTGGGTGACGACTCCGCGAAACCGCGCTTTCTAGAAACCGTCGTGGGCAAAGGCTACAGATTTGTGGGGCCGGTGCGTGTTGTAGATGCACACTATCCACAATCCGACTTTGGACCGGGTGGTGTACGTGCCGTCAGCTCGGAAAAGACGGGCGGGTGGAGCGGGCGCTCGTCGTTGGCCGTGTTGCCGCTGGTGCTTTTGGGCAAGGCCACGGATGACTATGGCGTGTGCCTGGGATTTGCCGACGCACTGGTCGTGCGTCTCGGGAATTTGCCGGGCGCGGACGTCCTGCCGACTTCTGCGGTGCTAAATGTGTCGGCCGAGGCGACACCTGCGGAGGCCGCTTCCCGTCTCGGCGTGCGTTTTATCGTTCGCGGCGGCATTCAAATGTCCAAAGGCCTTTGGCGCCTCTCGATAGAAATGCTTGACACGCATCTGCAGAGAGTTTGCTTCACACGGAAACGCGATCTCGACCTCAACCACCTGTCCGACCTCGAGGACGAGATCGCGAAGCAAATCGCCATGGCATTGAACCGGCCGCTAGGTCCAGCGGTGGTTCAACGCTCCCAGCGCTATAGCAAAGACCCTATGGCCTATTCGGAATTCATGCAGGGTTACAGGCTCAGTTCCTCAGGCAATCCAGGGATGCTGGACGAAGCCGCTCGGCACCTGAGCAACGCCGTGACTCGAGATCCCGCCTTTTCTCTGGCGCATGCCGTTCTTTCCGTAGTGTGCGCGACGCGCCACTTTGAGCTCGATCCCGCAAGCGCTTGGTTGGAGAAGGCCGAGTTCCATTGCCGGCGCGCCCTGGAACTGCAACCGGATTTGCCCGAAGCGCACGTCGCCAGTGCTTTTCTATTATGGGGGCCGTCGAAGAACTTCCAGCACCTTGAAGCAATAGCCGAACTCAAGCGAGCCTTGGCTCTGCAGAACAATCAGCCCCAGGCGTACAACCGTCTGGGCACGATCCTGGCTCACATCGGGCTACTCGAGCACGCCCGTGAAATGTACGAGCGAGCACGGCCATTTCATCCCAGAAAAGCTGTTAGTCACAGCGTAGTGCAAGTGTACGTTTGGAACCAGGAATACGACTTGGCACGCGAGGAGATCGAAGCTTGGCGCGCCGAGAATCCACAGAACAAGTATCCTGTCTACTTTGCTGTTCAACTGGCCTTGCTGACAGCAGATTTGAAAGAAGCGAAAAACCTACTGGATGAGGCGGTCCAGCTCTTGCCGCAAGAACCACTCATCGTCAGTTTGCAAGGCGTCTTCTACGCGTCGACCGGATTAGCGGGAAGGGCGCTGGACTGCCTGACCACGGCTTGCGCGAGCCCAAAATCTTTTGGCCATGCGCACCACAGCTACTATCAAATCGCGTGCATACTTGCAATGTTGGAGCGGTGTCAAGCTGCGTTTGAGTGGTTGGAGCGAAGCGTCTCCAGTGGCTTCGCATGCTGGCCGTTTTTCCTGAAGGACCCTCACATCAAAAACGTACGGGAGCTACCAGAGTTTGAAGTTCTGGTGAGCTCGTTGCAAACCAGGTATCCCGACCAACTTGGATTGCTCTAGCTGGATGCACCCTCGCGTACTCCTCGGCCAAGTACGTGCGGGCCGGTGTAGTTGCGAGGCCGGCCTCCACCACGCGGGATCCCACGAATAAGCCCTGGCTACGGAATTTTGCATAGCACATCCTTTCCGCGTTGCCGCGAAAGTATTCCCTCTCTTTCTCGAGTTCTTTCTGAGCCTCAGAATCCCGCATTTGGGCGGCGGTTCATGGCGGCGATGGTGGCTTCGACCTTGCCCTCATCCAGTTGATTGCGCCGAGCTGAAATCCAGGCATGGCACAATCTGGCTTCAGAGTTTCGATCATAGCCGCTTGCGGACCGTGTCTTCCCCACACCTTCGACCGCCCCTATACTACCTAGTGCTGGAGGAGAGAAATGATGAGAAACTGGGAACGGTGCACTTTGTCATATCATGCAACGACGTGGCACAGAAGGAACTGTTTCACGTTTTCAACTGTCCGCCCAGCACTCCGGCTGTTCATTTCTTGGCAATACGAATTTGCACTTTGTTCGTCGGGGAAACCGGAAGCGTCTTTATATTCAGTTATGACCGGCGTAAACCCTCTCCGCCTCATTCCCGTTTTCATTTGGATCCTCAGGGTTATCGTGGTTCGGTATGCGGACGATATGGTGCTGGGGTTTCAGCATCGAGCGGAAGCGGAACGTTTCCTACAGGATTGGCGGGAACGACTGCAGAAGTTTGAGTTGGAACTACATCCGGACAAGACCCGCCTGATTGAGTTTGGGCGGTTTGCGGCCGTAGGCCGGAAGCAACGGGGCGAAGGCAAGCCGGAGACGTTTAACTTCCTGGGCTTCACGCACATATGCGGACAGTCCTGGAAGAACGGCAAGTTCTTCGTGCTGCGCAAAACCATTCGAAAGCGACTCCTCGCCAAGTTGAAACAGGTGAAGATCGCGCTTTGGAAGAGGATGCATCAGTCGCTGGCGGAAGTCGGGAAATGGTTGAGGCGTGTAGTTCAAGGCTACTTCAACTATCACGCTGTACCCGGCAATCTCCCCAGTCTCCGGAGTTTTCGGTTCGAGGTTCGCAAACGCTGGCTGCGGGTGATTCGACGCCGCAGTCAGCGGAGCGGGATGACTTGGGAGCTCATGGACCGATTTGCGGCTGAGTGGCTCCCCGAACCCAAGATTCTTCATCCGTATCCTAATTTGCGCTTCGACGCTAAGCATCCGCGATCGACGCTCCGCGTCTCATCTTCATACAGGCGTTCTTTGAGAACAGATAGAACCGCAGGAAGATTTCTAAAGGGCTGCTGGGGAAAGGCGGTAATTCGATATCATCTTCCGCGACGTGTACGTTCAGGTCTGCCCATAAGCCTAGCAGACTGCGACGGGGCTTTTTCGCCCGTTCTTTTCTTTTAGGAAGTCTACAAAATCCAAGACTTCCTTCTGTTTTCAGGAGGCAGATCGCGCAGTTTTTCGAGGACCTGCTGTTCGATGTTCATAGAAGCTTCCCAAGAAGTTTCATTTTACTATATGCCTATTGGACTCGATGGCGGACCATTGGCGCGGCGCTGCCGGCAACTCGAAAACAGGCTTTACGCCGGAGCGGAAGATGCCGATAATCCGGTGTCGTAGGCGAACTGTCTCTGGCGAATTGATACGGTGGCAAGTTTTTCGATGCAATGTAACATTTCTATATTCCGGTTGACCGACTTGCCATTTCTTTCTTCTTGGATGTCGCTGATTTGAAAGGCGTTCGCGCCGGATAGCACTTTCGGTATGAACAGGCGCGGAAAACGAAGAACCCGTAATTGATCGGCCAGTCGATCGCAAGTTCGACAACACTCTGCTGCGGAGGGGACATGCGCGCAAATCTGATCACGGTCTCGGCTTGCGGCTTAGTCATTAGCCTCGCCACACCCGCGTTCCCTCAGCGTGCGGGCGAGCCGACAAAAGCACTCGGCGAGACCGACGTGGCGAGGGTTCTCGTGGAACGACTCGATTTGGACCTCTACAAGGCCACGATCAAAGGACTAACGCAATTCGGCGATAGGCGGCAGGGAACCGACCGCAACAAAGCGGCGATCGACTGGATCGATGCCCAGCTCAAGAGCTATGGCTGCACGAACACCGAGCGCCTCAAGTACGAGTATCAACCACCGGCCGGGTCAATTCGCGCAACCAATCAGGCCGGAGCGGTTGGCGGGGAAAGTACTGCTCGTCGTAGTGGAACGGCGACCACCACGCAAGGCGGCGGTCGACCACGGGGAGTCCGCGCTCGCACCGGCGTGAACAACGATCCCAACGCACAACCTGATGTGAAACTTCGTCAGCTTAACTCCCAACCGGCCATGCCGGGGCCACGCGAGGAGATCTACTGCACCAAGATTGGGACGACCCATCCCGAAGAAATGTATATCGTCGGCGCCCATATGGATGGAATCGGCTGGGGTGAAGCGGCTAACGACGACGGTTCTGGTACCGCGCTCGTGATGGAAGTGGCGCGCGTGCTGAGCGGCGTGGATGTCCAGACGGAGCGCTCAATCCGGTTTATTCTCTGGAATAATGAGGAAACCGGGACCAATGGGAGCCACGCCTACGTCGATCAACGCAAAGATCTTCAAGGCCAGGAGGATCCACCCGGTTCAGGCAAGTACCCTGAGCCGAAGTGGCTGGGCATGATCCAGCACGACATGATGCTTTTCGACCACGGGATGCCCCTGGAGGACGGCACCGTCAGCAAGGAGCAGCGGCCCGAAGCCGACATCAATATTGAATTCCAGACGAGCGCGAAGTTCGCTGCGCAGTCACAGGCACTGGCGTGGGTCTTTGAGTCCACCAATGAAAAATACGCAACGGACTATCCGGCCGTGGTGAGCAGTCACATGACGAATACGGATTCAGGACCTTTCCAGGATGTGGTGGCGGCGATCAGTCTGCGGGAGAACGAGCGCGGCACCCAAATCGGGAATGGCTGGGATCCACAATGGCACCAGCCGACCGACCTCTACATCACCTACTCGAACAAAGATTTCCGTCTCGGCTTGAACGCGACGCAGACTACATTGGCAGCGATGGCGCAGCTAGCGGGCGCGAACCTCAAGAAATGAACTGCGGATCTGCGGTTGGAGTCGCACCCGCCTCAAAGTCGTGCTCGGTGACGGGGCGGACTGGACTTGGAACCTTGCCGATTTACATTTCCCATGCGCCATTCAGATTGTCGACCTCTACCATGCTCGCGAACATCTCTGGAAGTTAGCTCGACCCATTGTGCCTCTCGAAAACCTCTAAACATTTGACTTTCCTAGTTCTCGCCGATGCCTATTCCTCTCACGACACTCTTCGCAAATCTGTCTCCAATCTTCCATTCGCGCGCTGCGCTCCAGCTGGAACCTGGCTCTGCGCCGCCAAATCGGCGTGGCCTCAGCGATCCTCGAGAAAACGACCCAAATGGACTCCGTTGGACCGCCTCTTATGGGTCTGGCTCTCCTGTGTCTGGAGAGATTGGCGCTCGGCGACGCGGAGCCTACAGCAACGATGCCTGCGCAGGCTATGAAATCACGTCGGCCGATCCGCATATTTGGTTAGACGGAATCCAACTCGAAAACGTCAGGTGTTATTCGCGCTCTAAGTCGATCCACCCGTCGCTAATTCTCGGTCGATGAAAGTCGTTCGGGACCCAGCAGCGGCTTGTAGGAATGCACTTGGAAGGGCACGGACTCCGGCGATTCACTATTGTTTCCGGGCACGCCGTCGAGCAGTTGGCGCCGCCATCCATTTCAATCCAACTTCGGTCCAACTCAAGAGCGAGATACATGGCGCGTTCCCCCGTAAGCGACACCAGAAACAGCACTTACAGTTTTGTACTGCCTTGCTTCGAACCTGAGGGTCGGGAGTTCGAGTCTATCCGGGGGCGCCGCTTGCTCCTTGAATACCGGTCGGAAAAGATCGCTGCGTGAAGGGCGGATTGCTCAGATGACTGCAGTGCCGGCGCTTCACTGAGTAATTCCCGTCCACTTGAAAACAGGGTGGCAACTCCAAACGTTACGCCCGACTCTGCTCGTGGACATAGCGAAGAAGAATCTCGTTCAGTTTCCTGTTTGGTTGTGGATGGTTTGTTGAAACTGAGAAGAGGGGAATTGGGCAAGAATTTGTCGGTTCCTATCTATCTGTACCAAGTTCATCTCCACCGTTGTCTTGAGCCCAACGATTACGGCCGCTCCTCTCAGGCAACAATGCAAATATATAAAGGTTAAACGGTTGGTTGCCGATTTGCCCATCGTATCGGTCAACTTCGAGTGTAAACGGGGATTTTTGCGCAGCACAGGCAAGCTGCGCCATAGCGGCGCCATCCGAGCATTGCCTTTTGTTCTTCTATATCCTGTAACGGAGAAAACGCTCGAGGCAGGTGGACGCTCTTAACGCGAGCGGTCCCCTCCTCGGTGGTTTGTCATTTCTTGCGGTCGGCTAGATATGGATTAGTGTTTGGCCTCAGTTTTGGCTTCACTGGCGTGGCCACGTCCATCGCGTTCTTCGTTTCCTTTGAAGTGGGCGCTATCGACACGCTTTGTCGGCTCGGCTTTCTCGCCACGGTTTGGCTTGGGGCCCTTGTAGCCCTTCTGTGGATCAAAGCTGTTATTTACGTTGCCTCGGAACTCGGTCTTCCCATGAAACCAAGGGCCGGCGCCAACGAAGACATTCCCAGTAAACCATTCCGGACCGTAATAGCCAGACGGCGCACAGTCATAAGGAGCGACGTCATAATAACCATAGGGGCATTCAGGAGCTACCCCGATCTGGACGCTGACCTGAGCCTGCGCCTTTGGAAAGGCTGCCGTAAAGCTGCCTGCAGTAACCGCAGCTATCATCAGAAATCTAAATCCACGCATAAGTCGGCTCCTTATATCTCAATCTTTGCTATCTCAAACGTTGTTCCCTCGAACACGCAATCCTAGAGCGAATCACAGAGCCGCGTCTGTTCCATATTGGGCACTTTCGAAGGTCCAAAGAGGGAGAGCTGTATCAGGTGACTCAGACACTCACCACTGAAGCCTGAGAGGGTAGCGACGCCATCCTTGAATGCTCGTCGCGATGGCGCGACGCAATGCCATTTATTCGGATAATTCTATAGTATTGGGGTGATTCAGTTATCTAGGTACTCGCTCAGACTTGTTTCATTGAACTTTTGCGGGTCGAACACAGCGGGGTCGAACTTCACGTTGGGCTTGATATCGAAATAATCCTCGGTGAAGGTGTTTTTGCCGTCGATATAAAACTCGACGCGGGCGGAGATCCAGCCGGTGGAAAGCTTGCGATAGTCCCGGAAGCGGTTGTCGTGGATTTTCGTGGCGTCGTGTTCATCGGGCTCGATCAGGCGCACGAACAGCAGGCGCTTCTTTTCGATCCAGAATTGTCTCGACTTCAAATCGCCTTTGGGTGCGCCAATCACCCAGACATCCTGGCCTTGCCATTGCTCCTCATGAATTTGCGTCAGGTCGAATCCTTGGGTCTTAGCTCGATCGATGGTCGTCTGGGGGGCTTGGCGGTAGACGTCGAATCCTAACACCAGCAGCATGTGAATGTAGGGGCGCGGCCCTGTGGCTTGGCCCTTTTGAAACGTCGTCAGCGTGCCATCGGAAAAGACGAAGCCGTTGCCTTCGCTGGCCGGACCTTTGTTGATGCGCAGTTTTCCCGGCAGCAACAGGGCTTCATCCCAGATTTCGGTTTTGCGGCTGCCGTCCGGATTGAGCGTTACGGCTTTCTCTTTGAAGGCTACCGATTCGTACCAGGAGTCTTTGTAACGATCGTGCATGGTGGTCAGCAAGGCTTGTCCGTCTTGGACTTCCCACGGGCTTGCCAGCAACGCCATCGAAAAACAAGTTGCCAAACACAGAAAACTGAGCGTTGACTTCGCAATCATGGATCTCACAAGCACCTCTCTGGTTGCATCGCGGAAGAATTTCGGCTCCGACGCCTGAAGCTCAGCCGACGAGCTTCGAAGCTTGGCTGTTCTTGGACATTCTACAGCGGCGTGTACAAGATACTCGGGAAGCATGACTTCAAGTCGAAGTTACCTCCAGGTCGCGGATTGCGACGGACGCTCGACTCTTCATTTTGCCGATCCTAACGTGATCCTACCGACAGGGATCGGCCGTATATTTCTCAATTGTGCAAAATGTGGCTGCGTGGCTTCCGTCTCGATGCCATTATGAACGCGTGCGTCATAAAAAATTCAATAAATCAGCTGACAGCGCGACAGAAGCCAATGTCAGCAAGGAAATGGCAAAGCCGCCCATGGCCAGGTCCGCAAGAATAACGGAAGTAAATCTCGATACTGCGCGAATTCCAGAACAGCCGAGTTCCACCATGCACTGAACCGTCGACAGAATCATTTCTTCGCCACGCCCGAGCCAACCGGAAAAGGCGCAGATTGCTGTTGACGGGGCCGATCACCGACATTGAGATCTGGGTATTGAAAACACGTTAACCGACGAACATAGCGATGATATGAAGCTTAAAAAGGGTGCTAACGTAGAGGTTACCGTCACAGCCGAACCCAAGACGTCAATCGCTACAACTAAAAAACTCAGCTAATCGGCTCGGCGAGTCGGCCGGGCTTTAGTCGCCGCAACGATTCGTTCGACCACGGCCGGCCGTCGTAGTGAGGTGAGGATTTCGCCAAGGTTCCGGCGGAGGCATCGTAGGATCCGGGTCGCCGGGAACGGGGTCGCGCTTCTCGGGATCCGGGTTCGAGGTAATCGGCCAACCATCAGGAGGATTTGGTTCCCATCTAGAGGACTCGCCATCTATTTGGTGTTGGTTGTGTGGCATAGCACTTTCCTTTCAAACTGGGAACCCACGGACATTTTGCTTCTGCTATTGCGACGAAAATTACGCTTCGATTTTCTTCATGTTTTCCGGGATGTAGCCCCCCAGAGTGTTGAATTTATTGAAGATCAGGTGCATGACGCGGTCCTGCGTGGCCGTCACCAGGCTCTGGAGAAATCGTCACCAGTGGCAGATCTCCTGGCAATCGGCCTTTATCACTTCGGGGCTGGTGGGATAATTCATCGCAGCGCGAGCAAGGGTATTGCTCCATTTCAACCTCTGTCTCAGTACGCTAGAGGATGTCGAGGCTGGGCGCTGTTCATTTCTATTCACTTTGCGAAGATTTTTTGGTCAAACGGCGAACTCCCTCGGCGAGAATTTTTCTTGCTTCTCAGCTCTGTGCCTCGCCAAAATCAAGAGCACATGTGAAAATGAGCGACACCGTGCGGCGATGCTAGTTGACATTCCGGTGGGTGCGAGTCCCGCCGATGGAGCTTGCTCAGCTGCCACCGTAGTTATGCTCGACGAGGGAAAGGTGACCGACCCGCTGAAAGCTCGGGTGTAAAAGCCTCCGTTAGCCTGGGGAAAGCCGGTCAGATCCGCCAGGATAGCGGAGTTCAGAGGAGGACAGGTCCCTGGATCTAGTAAACTTGGTCAACGGCCCGAAAGGCGCAAGCCGGGAGATCATCACGCGCAGCCACTCGCATTTCACTCGAACGGTGCGTCCGCAACCTTGGTATCAGCCATTTCAGTGCAACTCAAGAGCGAGATAAATGGCGCGTTCCCCTGTAAGCGACACCAGAAGCGGCACTTAGAGTTTTGAACTACCTTGCCTCGAACCTGAGGGTCGGGAGTCGAGTCTCTCCGGGCGCGCCACTTTCTCCTTCTTTTTCATCCAGCAAAGAACGGCTTGCCGAACGAGGCTAGCAGCGCCGTAAAAAACAAGAGGGCACTTAAACAATCAATCGCGGCCGTAAAGTTCTTGGCGTTCGCCATTGCTGTGATACTCGTCCGCGCGGTCAAATATCCATCCGGCTGCACTATCGTTCCACTCGGAATCTTTGCCATTTTCCTTTTCATTGATGCCATCACTATCCGTGAGGAGTTGACTCGGCGTGGCGTTGTGAGAGGGAGACGCAATGGCTGTTTCCCTCCGGATGTTCACAGCTTCTGTACGAGGTTTCCGGGTGACGAAAAAAGAAATGGAGCATCAAACAAATTGCGCGTTAGAACAGATATCCACAGGAATTTCCGCCTGCTCTCGTTCTGACCGGAAACTTGGCGCACCGAGGAGAGACCGATCATGTCGAGTATTTTGATTACCGGAGCAAATCGCGGACTAGGGTTGGAATTTGCGCGTCAATATGCAGCCGACGGATGGGACGTCATTGCGACAGCGCGCAATCCGAAAAGTAGCGAAGAATTGCAGCAGTTAGCAAAAAATAAAAATGTGTCTTTACTTGGCCTGGATGTGACGAGCGATGAATCAGTCAAACAGTTAGCGGAAACTCTCGACGGCAAGCCGGTAGATTTGCTCGTCCTGAACTCGGCCATTTATACGCGAAACGGAAACAAACTTGGCGAACTCAATTTTGATGGATGGCGCGCGTCCTTCGAAACAAACGTGCTGGGAGCGATCCGGGTGGCGGAAGCGCTGATTGAAAACGTTGCGGCAAGCAAGCGGAAACAGATCGTCGCGATCAGCACGGGGATGGGCTCACTGCAAGCGTTAGGATCCACGATCGGGTTTGGAATCGCCTATCAATACAGAACAAGCAAAGCGGCGTTAAACATGACGATGTCGATCCTGGCGAAAGAAGTGGAGCCGCGGGGAATCAGCGTGGTGATATTCAGTCCGGGATGGGTGCAGACGGACATGGGAGGCGCGAACGCTGCGCTGACGCCAGAGCAGAGCATTGGAGGCATGCGCAAGGTGCTCGAAGGGAATCCCATGGAGCTGACGGGAAAATTCCTGGGCTACGACGGCGCGACTTGGCCGTGGTAATCGTATCTCCTGCCTTGGAGCGAGACGCCGGCGACGAGTTTCCTGCTGACGTGCGAGGCCACGCTCGGCGCCATCGGCGCACCGGCTTTGTCATGCAAGCTGAGCGGGATGTGTTGCAGGAGGCGCTCGGCTAGTTTCAGCGAATCATCGGAGCTGTACCGCGGGCCCGAAGCATTCGGTGATGAGGGGGCCGCGTGTCGCGGTGATGGCGCCCGACCTCGCGCGAAGCGTGCGCGAGGGAAGCCTTGGCCACACTGCAGGACTGCAGGAACCGTCACTTTCTCTGAAACACAGACTCGTGTAATCTCTGCGAGGACTTTGCCTTCCCAGCGGTTTGGAGACGACGTGAGCAAGCCTGTCGGCCGCTTATCGCGGAATGCAGTTTTAGTTTCGTGTGGGCTGTTGTTGAGCGTCAGGTTTTCATGTGCGCACCAGGACGATGAGCCCGGGCATTCTATCGGTAAGGTCTCGACCAAAGGAGACCTGATCGTAATGGAATTGGATCAGGGTGCGCTAGGGAAAGCTAACCTATTCGATCTCACTGGCCACACGCTTCGCTTCACTCCAGAGGGTTCCCGAGATCGGGTAGAGAACGGACCCCTGCACTGGGATTCGGACTTCGGTCCTGAACTGACTGGTGCCGAAGCTCGTCTCCACAAATTCGCTTTTCCTTTTTCTGGGAAGTCGTGGAACGCATTCCTTGTAGGCACAAGCGGATCGATTCGCTTTGGCGCGTCAGAAAAGGATATCGGCCCTGATCCTTACGGCAAAACCGCTGGTGGAGTAACGCTTGGGCGCTTCGATCAGTTGGCGGACGTGGCCAGCAAATTAACTGAAAGCGCACCAGTTATCTGTGTATTCCTGAAGCCGCGGATGTCCGGACCTCACTATCTGAAGGAACTCTCCGATCGTGTGGTCGTCACGTGGGATCTCACGGAGCCGTTCGGAAGTCTCCTTGACTTCACATGGTTCAAGACGATCAATCGCTTTCAGGCCGTGCTCAATCGCGACGGCTCTATCGAGATGTCATACAAGGAACTGGCCGCGAAGGACGCCATCGTTGGTATTTACCAGGTGAGTTCGGGCAGTGAAAAGCCTGCGCAGGTTCACTTTTCTTCTCTCACGCGTAAGGATGGTCCCTTTGCGGCCGTGTACGAATCGTTCCACTACCTTGCTCTCCCAAGGCCTCAGGATCTCTCTTGCACAATTATTAAGGCTCTCGGCGACAAGTTCGACTTTCTGGCCTACTACTCCGACTTTCGGGTCGATAGCCAGGAAGCGAGCAGTCCGAGTGATGGCCCGGTAGGAGGCAACGTCACAGGGATCGGGCAAACACAGCACGAGCAAACGCAACAAATCCTTGAGAGTCGCTGCACCCAAGGCAGATTCCAATTGGGGTTCGCGCAGCCGGTGTTTGTCGGCTCGAACGAAATGCAGGAAAGACCTCCGGAGGGAGCACCCATCGGCAGCAGTCACGACCTAACCTTCTACTCGCACCAACTCGCCGAAGGTTCGCCGGACAGAAAGCCCCTTCCCTACAACTACGCGATAGGGCACCTCGGGCATGAAGTGGGCCACCGCTGGGGCGCGTATGTTACCGCGAAAGTAAATAGCGAGACAATTTCCCTCGGCCCTTGGCCGCACTGGGCGCGAGAATTGCAGACTCCCGTTGCATACCCCTATTCGCGACCTACGGAGGCATCCGCCCTCGGTGGGGGTGTGTGGCAAGACAACTTCGATGGAACATACACACAACTGCATGACGGCTACTTCGTGCCCGCGACGGGTTATTCCTACCTTGACTTGTACTTGATGGGATTGATCTCCGCCGCCGAGGTACCGGACTTCTTTATCCTAAAGAACCTTGTGCGGTTGGGTAAGGACGCAAACGGAGATTCTATATTCAAGGCCGAACGGACAAAGGTGACAATTCAAGACGTGATTGCTGTAGAGGGGCCGCGTTCACCCGATGTTGATCACTCTCAAAGAAAATTCGACACCGGGATTGTCGTTGTAGTCGAGCACGGGCATAGCCCGAGTCACGAGATCCTCGAACAAGCCAATGGCATTCGGCGGCAGTGGATTGAGTACTGGGAGACGACAACGGGACATCGCGCGTCCATGACCGCAAATCGACGCTGAGCGTCTGCCTTCCGAGTGGCTGTGATCCGAGCGTGATTCTCGCCCATGCAGTCTTCGACGATCCGTGCCATCGATGTATCCTGCGTTGACGAAAAAAGAGGCAAGCACTATGGATACCCGGCCATCACTCGACGGAAAACTCGCGTACCTAATGCTCCGATTCACACTGGGATTGGCTATTCTTATGCACGGAATTGTCCGATTGCCTCATCTCCGTGCATTCGCCGACGGCACGGTCAAACAATTTGCAGAGACCGTATTGCCCGCTGCTGTGGTTCGCCCCTTTGCGCTAAGCCTCGTTTTTGCAGAGGCGATGATTGGTTTGCTCCTTCTCCTGGGTTTATGGACGCGCTGGTCCTTGCTGCTCGGCGGCCTCCTGATATCCGCGCTTGTCTTCGGCACGTCCTTGCGCTCCGACTGGGACACACTTGCTATTCAGATGCTTTACGCACTCATCTACGCCGCGCTGCTGGCGGGACGCGAGTACAACTCGTATTCTGTTGATGCGCTGATCGACCGATAACGCCGGATGGCCGCTTTGCCTGCCACCTGAAGAATCCTTTGTGCCTCACAGTGATTCGGCGTGTTCCCCTGGCTTTACGGCCAGCACTCGGAAGGGAATTTCATGCCGAACGGCGGTTGCCGCGAGCAGTTCTCTGTTTCATATTACTGCGCTTTGCACCTAAACTACGTTTGTACTGAGCGAGTGAGGAGGGCGCTTATGAACTACCTGCCGATGAATAATTTGGGCGCGCGGGAAACATCGCCCAAGGTCGTCCAGTTCGCCGTTTTCTTGCCAGGCGTTGATCCAGCTCAGGGCTACGCTGTTTCCGTCAAAATCATCCACGAAACGGACCAATATTTGCAAGCCGCACAGACGGCACTGGTCCCACAGACACATTCGGTAGATGCAACCTACGGCGATTACTGGTCTGGTCAGATCGATCTCAACACCGCACCGCCTCCGGCTGGCTCCTCCTCTTTTGGGCAGGCCGGACGTTACGTTTATCGCTATCTTATTCATAGCCCCACGCGCGGCGATATTGACTTCATCATCGATCCATTCTCGCGCGAAGTCGGGGTGGGTCGCCTGTCCGCCATCACCGTCGGAAGTACTCCATACACATTCTCAGCGAACGAGACGAAATGGAAGACGCCCCCGCTCAAAAACGCAATCATCTACGAGCTGATGATCAGCGAGTTTCGCGATGACCTCGGCCGCACCATCAGGCAGCTTCCTTACCTGGCAGATCTGGGAATCAACTGCATCGAAGTGATGCCGGTCTCGAACGTTCTCAGCACCATCGACTGGGGATACGACCCCATCGGCTACTTCTGCGTAGCAGAACGATTTGGCATGCCGGCCGATTTCCAAAGCTTCGTTGATCTGTGCCACCAGAACGGAATCGCCGTGGTCATCGATTCTGTCTACGGCCACACGGGCGGCGATTTTGCTTACACACAGCTCTATAACGCGCTGCAGAACGATCTGCCCAATCCCTTCAATGGCGGGAGTGGAGATTACGGCACGCTGAACGACTTCTCAAAGCGCCTCACCCAAGATTACTTCTATTCCGTAAACCAGTTCTGGCTCGACACCTTTCACGTTGACGGATTTCGGTTCGACGATGTGCCAGAGTACTGGGACGGCCCGCTAGGCTCCGGCTATGCAAACTTGGTCTATTCGACCTACCAGCGCGTCAAATCGAAAGCGGGGACAACCGACCACTATCAGCGATTTTTTGATGCATCGGGAAACATCAATCTAATTCAGATCGCCGAATATCTTCCCAATCCTGCGGATATCCTCTTTGGGAGCTACAGCACCGGGACATGGCAGGATGGAACACTCGGCGCCGCCGAGAGCTGCGCGGCCGGCGCTCCCGGTGCCATCCAGCAACTGGGACTGCAACTCGGGCTGAACGGATATCCGACGTCAGTTACGGTGAACGCCGACACTTTGCCGAAGACCGCTCTGCAATACATTGAGAATCATGACCATCAGCGTTTCATCTGTAACTTCGGTACAGTCCCAGTCGACAACGACCCCAATGACGTCTTGCTCGAGCAGGGAGATCGCGACGGCAAATGGCCCAAGGTTCAGCCGTATCTGATCGCCTTGCTGACCGCGAAAGGCACGCCGTTGCTATCGGAGGGCCAGGAGTTCTGCGAAAACTATTGGATTCCTGCCAGCGGCTACGGCCGTGTGATGCTCTATCGCCCGGTGCGCTGGAATTATTTCTACGATAATGACGGCCAGCCTATCATCCGTCTGATTCGCAAGCTGACCAAGATCCGCAGCGGCGGGGGGCAGTTCACCGATGGCCAGCATTATTTCTATAACGACTACGCCAATTTCAATTCGAAAGGCTTACTGGCGTTTTCACGGCAGCTTGGCAGCACCTTCAGCCTGATTGTCGTCAACTTTACAGACCAACCGCAGATGACCACGTTCGCCTTCCCGAATTCCGGAGATTACGTCGAGCAGATCGAGGGCGCGCAGAATCTGGTGAACGTAGTAGCCGGCGCCGCGCAGACGCTGACCATCTCGAGCAACTACGGATGCATTTGGACTGTAGGCTCCGCATAACGAAAGTCCACTGCATTCGGTCCTGCGAATGCCAAGCGTGTGATGGGCAACAGAATCCGACTTGAAGACAAGCGCGGGTGGCAGCGGAGCTGTCCGTGAAGTCGCGTATCTATGTCTCCACGCACGGTGCGCGCCTACTTACCTCCAGAACCGGAGCGACGGGGCCACCGGAGGACCTCTTCGCAGAACTGGACGACGTTTGTCCGCAATCAGGCCCAGTCCATCATCGCCTGCGAAATGGCACCAAGCTAGGTTATTGATTTCACAGTCGGCAGGAGTTTTGGCGAACCACACGTACATAAAGATCGTTTTTGTTAGACCATGGCGCGGCCGATTGCGGCGCGGCGAGGCGGCGGAAGAGCGTCACGGCGGTCGCGATAGTAAAGATGTTTCGCTTCTTGTGGAGACAGGAAAAAAACTTGAGAAAAACCAATCTCGGATAGTTCCCGGCGCAGCGCGTCAGGATCATGGTAACTGCGCCACGGCTCACCTACGGCTGCAGCGGCGTCCGCCAGAGAGGAATCCGAGCCGGGCGGATCGTCTGTGGGGGGATGGCCCTGCGAAAACGTGAATGCGATTTCTGAAAGCTTCGGAAAAGATGCAGTCAGCTGAAAGATTGCCTTTATCGAGTCTTCCGGCAAATACACAAGCACACCCAGACAAGAGAAAAACGCTGGTGCCCGGAAGTCCAGGCTACTGAGCGAGAGTATGTCTCGCAGAGACGCCGATTCGAAATCTGCAGAGACAAACTCCAGATTGGGTGGGAGTGAAATCCCCGATAACCGTAACCGTTCCACTTTAACGCGCTGACTTGCAGGATGATCCACTTCAAAAATGCGCAGTGGAGCAGCCCATGCAGGTTGACGGTAAGCAAAAGTGTCAAAACCAGAGCCAAGAATAACGTATTGATGCACGCCGCGAACGACGGCTTCATGAAGAGAATCCTCCGCATAACGGCTACGAAGAACCACATGGGAACGCAGGGCTGCAGTCCGAGAGGCTTGGAGCCATTCGAAATTGGCTTTCGCTTTTTGCAAGATTTCGTTGTCGAGGAGCAGCGGAATGATGGGATCACTCAGAATTTTAGGTGAATCGTCGTGAAGTTCGTGCATCGCACGTAGGACGGCAACACCGATGGCGGTACGACTGGCTGGACGCTCTTGGATATCCATGTACCGGCATAGCATACGCGAAAACCTGCGAGATTGGTTTTGCATTGCGAGGTTCCACGACATCAATGTAAAAAGAATCGAGAACTGGGCCGCTTATCCACTGCGTATCATAAGGTGAAAACATGAAGACTTATCAGGACTAGGCAACTTTTGAAACTTATCTCGCATCACGATATATTGAGGCTTGTCTCAAGCGCCTCCGGGGCGGGATGGCCGACAGAACTTCGAAACGAATGCTTTTTAACTCTTCTACGGAAATATACGCACTTTCTTTTGCATCTATCCTCCAAGGCTAAAGGATCTTGGCTCCGAATTTTTCGCCTTGAAGCACCTCCACATCACTAAGAAAAGCAATCATGGCGTATTTGTCAAAGTAGTTTTCAGCGACATGCTCAAGAATTCGTCCGGCCAGTTCAGGAGTAGCGATGACCTCGATCTTCGCGTTTGCGGGCTCCGCGTGTCTCGGCCGTAGCCCCCTTGCTCCCTTGCCGTGCGCGGGACAGTCGGTGTAGCCGGTCGCACCAAGTCTTTCGATTTCCTGTAAAATTCGGTACTTGACGGTCTCATCTCCGATAATCGTCACCCGCTTCATAGGAACTGTCCGCATCACTCGGTTCTCTCCTAGTCCTCGATTTTGTGTTCTTCCATCTTGTTGTACAGCAAGCGACGATTGATCTGGAGCCGGTTGGCGGCTTCCGACTTGTTTCCTCCTGTCTCTTTGAGGACCTTGCTGATCAGGCGCTTTTCGAGTTCGGCGATGGACTTGTGAAACGGAAGAGCGAGCAGGTCGACTTCGAGCGCCCGCGCATCTCCATTTCCATGAGTGCTCGCTTTGGTAGGAAAATGCTCCGACATGATCACCCTGCCACGAGCCATGAGAACGGCGCGCTCGACCATGTTTTCCAGCTCCCGGACATTTCCGGGATAGAAATAGCTTTGCAGCATCAGAATCGCTTCATCCGAAAACCCAACCATGCCGAAGCCATTCCTCTCACTGTATTGCTCAAGAAAGTGCTCCGCAAGGGGGACAATGTCGGAGCGCCGCTCACGCAGAGGAGGAATCTCGATACGCACAACGTTCAGGCGATAGTACAAATCCTCACGGAACACTTTTTCGTGGACGGATGATTCGAGATCTCGGTTAGTGGCCGCCAGTACTCGAAAATTTCCCTGGATTGTCTCTGTGCCTCCAAGTCGTTCAAACGTACGTTCCTGCAAAACGCGAAGCAGCTTGGATTGCAGGCTTGGTGATAGCTCTCCAATTTCGTCCAGGAAAATTGTTCCGCCCTCGGCCATCTCGAAGCGGCCCGTTTTGCGGCTGACTGCCCCGGTGAACGCTCCCCGCTCATGACCGAATAGCTCCGTCTCAAGCAGGTTGTCCGGCAGCGCAGCACAATTGACTACAACAAAGGGCTTGTCTTTACGCTGACTGTAATTGTGAATTGCTTCCGCCACGAGTTCTTTTCCGGTGCCTGATTCGCCGCAAATCAAAACCGTCGAATCCGTTTCCGCAACCTTGCCAATCAGGATGAACACATCCAGAATCGGACCACTCGTGCCGATCAAACGGCCCGCTGCTGAAACAGAACCCTGAGCTGGCTGGGAGTGCAAGCGAATGAGTTCGCGGTTGAGGGCGGAATGATCCAGCGCGCGCTCCGCGGCCAAGACAATTTCGTCAAGATCGAAAGGCTTGGTCACGAAATCATAAGCGCCCAAGCGGACTGCCTCGATGGCGCTATGGCTCGAACCGTAGGCGGTAATTACTATCACCGGCACCGCTACGAGGTTGGAGTGGCTGCGCAGATGTTCGAGGAATTCCTCTCCTCCCATTTTCGGCATTTTCCAATCACTAAAGATAAGGTCCGGAGTGGCCGTGCGAAGCAACTCGATGGCGGTAGAACCGTCATCGGCCTCCAAAATGGAATATCCGCGCGCGCGCAGAATCTCCGCCAATGTTTTGCGCAGGTTTGCTTCGTCGTCGACGATGAGGATAGTGGATGCCATCTTTGAAGGACTAGCGAGTCCTCGAATGCTTAACTGATGGAGTCCGGAATGGTGATCATCACGTTTGTACCTCGACCCTCCTGACTGTCAATCTTAATATCGCCTCCGTGGGCGCGAACGAGCTCGTGTGAAATGGATAGTCCCAGCCCGGTCCCGGAAGGTTTTGTTGTGAAGAACGGGTCAAAGACACGGCTGACCACGGCCGAATCCATCCCCTTGCCGGTATCTTGAAACTCCACACTGACCCTCGGCCGCGTTTCAGACTTCAATGTCTGAGACGTCAAAGTAACGGATAGGGTTCCACCCTCATCAACCATAGCTTCGAGCGCGTTCTGGATGATATTGTCGAACACTTGAGCGATGCGGTCTTTGTCGACCACCGCCAGAAAATTCCTGGCCGGAAGATTCGTCATGAGCTGCACCTGCCGCTCGAGAGCCAGCTCCTCGAACGAGTGTATGCGCTCCCGCACCAGGCCCTTCAAATCGACTGGCTCCAGCTGCAACTGAATGGGCCTTGCAAAACTCAGCAGCCGGTCGACGATGCCATTGAGCCGCTCGATTTCTTCCAGCGCAACCCCACACGACTCTTTGACTTTGGCGTCTGCCGCATCCCGCCGGCACATTTGCACGCGCAGTCGGATCGTGGCCAGCGGATTGCGGACTTCATGCGCTACTCCCGCAACCAGTCGCCCGAGACTCGCGAGACGCTCAGCGTGACGAAGCTGTGATTCAATCTCCTTTTCATGCTCCAACTTGTCCTTGAGTGTCAGTCCGAGCCGGTTGATCGCTTGGACGATATGTTGAATCTCGGCGGGCTCGTTCCTCGTATCGATCCGTGAAGATAGATTGTTCTCAAGAGTTTGAAGTCCGCTCTCAATTTTCCGCACACCACCCTGCAGGTTGCGAATCACCAGCAAAGTCAGCAGCACACTAGCCAGGGCTGCCGCAGCAAGACTAGCGGTTATCAAATACGCTCTAAAGCGGTTCGCGCCTGGTAGGTCTACTATCCGTTTGGCAGACCACGCACTCCCAATCACGGAATATCCCTCGCGGATTGGTGTCGCGCTGATCAGAAGAAGTCCGGTCGGACTGAGGATGACTCTTTCGGAGCTTTCTTGCGTTATTGCGGCAGTTCGTGCAACTTGATTGACGGCCTGACGCTCAGCCTCCGGCACGTCGCCGTTGTCCGGCCTCAAAGCTAGCATTTCTCCCGTAGGATAGAAGCCTCCTATAAGCTGATCACCGGGTAGCGAATAGAAGCCTCCTCCAATTCCCTCTAGGTTCTGCAATACCAGACGGCTCGTTAGAGCTAGGACTTCTCGTGAATTGCCTGTGTCGGGATTGTCCAGCGGAGGCCGCTGATTATTTCGCCGGGCGGAATCCGCACGGTCCCCATACTCTTGGGCAAGATTTCGTGCGGTCTCCGCCAGACGCTTTTTCTCGCTACTAAGGACGGCGGATTTCGTATAGCGCAAGGTGGCAACAATCGCGAGCAAGACGGCTAGAGACAGAATTACGACCAGCGTACCGAGCAGGCTTACCTGCCAGCGAAAACTCAATCTCGACAGCGAAAGTTTGCCAGGCAGAACCGTACCTCCCCTGTCGCCGATCACAGCATGATAGCAATTTTCCGAAAGGACTGGAGCGTCGTCGACTCCGGCCTCGATCTGAATCTGGAACCGCCTTGGCCCCGAGCTTCCCATCGTCTAGGAATGGAATGAATGACTGTCATACCACTTACGGCAAACGTGTTCCGCGGAATGAGCTCCGGCAAGAGCTGCCTGAGCCAATTCGGCTGCGTCTTCCAGGACGGTGTCTCTAAACTTGTGCTGCGCCTGTTTGTAGAAGGCATCTCCCCAACCCGCAATTTTGCGAACTTGTGCTCGATCTTCAGGAGGAAGCGTTCCATTTTTCAATACCCAATGAATCCTAGAAAGAACTGACTCCGCCTGTGCCAGATCTTCCTCGACATGTCCGGGTTCCGGGTATGCGCGGAGATGATCCGGAGGGGGCGGTACCAGAGACGGAATACTTGTGTCCGACCGCAGTGTTCGTGCCATCACAATCTCAACGACTCGTGAAAGACTGCCCGAGGCGTCCGCAAATTCTTCCGCACCTGCAAAATCGCTTTCGGTGAATCGCGACAGAGCTTGTTCGTAGGTATGCTTGGCCTCGTCAAGAAACTGGCTAATTCCAGGAACCCGGTGCTTCATGATGTGTAAGTAAGCCAGAATCGCTTGAATCCGGTGGAGCCGATCGTAGGCAAATCCAATCCTCCGCCCCGCGTCATTTCTTTCGCCCCCGTGGCGATCGTTTTGACAAGGTAAGCTTTGAAAAAAGGATCCAGGATCTAGAGGATTGGTGTCCATCTCGCTTGGTTTTTGCTCAAGCGCGCCCCCGAGGAATGTGGCGCGCGAGAGTGCATCACTCTCTTGGTCTTTCCCGTTTGTTACGCTGGGAGGGGCCAGGGATGCCGTCGTTGTCGGGGTGGCATGCAACAGCATCCCTGGTTTGCCTAGGCACACGGGCGCCGGCAAACTTGTGCTCTGGTTTGAATCCAGGTTGGTGATCCGCACGCTGCTTAGAATGCTCTGCTGATGAGCGCTAAATCGAAGGTCGCCTCTAATTTCTATTCTTGACCCGGGCGTAACAAGCGCGGCGACCAAATCCAGTTGAGTTGCGGAGGAACGGACTTCCCTCGCTTCTTCAAGGACGAAGCCATTTACGTGGCCTAGCGCGTCCCGCAAAAACCCGGAAACCTTACCGTAGATGGATTGCATCCTGTCCTCCGACGCGTTCGCCCAAAGCTCTTTGTGGCACTTACGGCCGCCACTGCCGATGCCCTGGCCGAAAACACATCGTTCCGTCACGCAAGAAACATGAAATAAGCGGCACTCACTCCAAAAAGGAAAGTGAATCGGAAGATGCCGTAGGCAGAACTTCTGGACATGAAACCTGCTCCTTGGTTGCGATCTACCCTTCGCTGCAAACTAGAAAGTTGCCGACATTGCTTACTGCAATAGACTGGCCACGTCTTCGAAGCCCCGGGGGGCGGGAGAAGTCCTTCATTATCTTTAGTTAGCGAAGCAACAAGTAAAAACCTTCCCCTCGCGTGCTTGAATTTGTGCATGAAGCGAACACGCCCTGTAAACAAAGCGAACAACGGCGCCAGTCAGTAATCGACGATACTGATTCCAACACTCAGCCCACGCACTATGCGCCCCACACCCCGAGGGAAGTAAACTCAGTTGCTGTCTTTATTTTCTGGGAGTTGCAAGCTCGGCGTACACGATTCCTCCTTCCGCTCGGACAAATTTCAATGGATTGAACACGCCGCCAGCGATTGGACTCGTTCTTGCAATCAAGTTTGCGTAAACCAATCAGCATTTCAGCCGTCGCCCCAAGGAGGCAACTTGCGAGTTGAAGAGCAGCGCAACCCCAGCCCGGAGATCCACCGACCGCTCATTCTCCCGATCGATATGGATGCCGCTGAGCTGGACGAACTCTTCGCATCCTGCATGCCGCGACTTCAAAGAACTGCCAGACAAATGCTTCGCAATCGCCAAGACTGCGAAGACGTTATGCAAGAGGGACTGCTTCTTGCCTTCAGGAATCTCGGTCAATTCGAGGGTCGTTCGACGTTCTCCACCTGGCTGCACAGCATTGTCAGGAATTCGGCCCGGACCCATGTGAGAAGGACGAAATGCCGGCCGCAGTGCTCGTTGGAAGATGAACTCTCCGATGAAGGGGGGTCGACGTTGGAGCGGCATTTTGTGGACCCGGGACTTAGTCCGGAAGAGGAGTGTGCTCGCCAGGAACGGTCTCGTGCACTGCGGGAGGTTGTGCAAGAACTGCCTACCAGATACGGACTGGCGATGCAGCTTTGCGATGTGGAAGGTTTCGAACCAAAAGAGGCTACTCAAATCTTGGGTGTCAGCTCTTGCGCGCTCAAGACTTGCCTATTCCGTGCTCGCCGCCTCGCCGCCCGGCGAATACGCAGCAAGTATTGCCCTTCCCTTGATGCTGTGCCAAACAGCGAGAACTGGTGTCTAGAGCGAGTGCATGACTCTCCGGAGTCTTCAGCGGGAGCTGCTCTCAACAATACGCAATCCTCAAATGGTAGAGAGCGATATTCAATGCACGCGAGGGCGCGTAAAAAACTCGACGTTCTAGGAGGTGCTCATGTACCTAGGAGAAAAAGACCCTACTTTTGGAAACGCAGTCTGTCGGCTGCTCGTCATATTGCTTTTCACAACACTCGCCGTCCAGCCTGCTAAGGCAGACAGCGGGACCATGGCCATTCCCGGTGGAACTATATTACCCGTTAGCTTGAACTCGACCATTTCGTCCGCTCGATGCAAACCAGGGCAAGTCATTACAGCCAGGATCATGCAGGATGTTCCTCTCTCGTCCGGCGCTACGATACGCGCGGGCAGTAAGGTCACCGGTCACATCGTCAATGTGATCCCAGCGACCAGTGGCACCGAAGCTCGCGTCTCTTTCCAGTTCGACAAACTAGTGTTTTCGAATCAGACCGTCTCTGTCCTCACAAATCTGCGAGCCATCGCGGGTTTCATGGAAGTACGCGCCGCCCAGACACCTCCAACCGCTCCCGGAGAAGGCGACAACTTCTACGCGTTGACGACCGTGCAAGTGGGCGGCGACGTTGTTTATGGGGTGGGCGGACCGGTCACAACTGCGGAGAACTCAAATCAAGTTGTGGGAAAAGCAGGCGCCAACGGCGTCCTCGGCCAGGTAAGAGCTAGGGAAGGTCGAAAGTGCCGAGGTGCCATCGAGGGTAATGACAGTCCACAGGCTCTGTGGGTATTCTCCTCCAATGCCTGCGGAGCCTACGGCCTTGAACACATTTCCATTGCTCATGCTGGCCGGACCGACCCCACCGGAGTGATTGTCTTAACTTCTGACAGCGGCAAGCTCAGGATTCCAGGCGGAGCAGGTATGCTCTTACGTGTGACTGCCAAGCCTCAAACTTAGGCGCTTCTGGAGAAGTTGCCTTCTGTTCTGGGAGGCCGTGGCAGCAGCGCGTTGCGCTCGTAGAACCGAATCGCGTCAACGCTGAGCCCAATCTTTTTTGCGACGATGCCGATTTGCATTATCTTCGCTCCTCTCCTAGAAGCTACACCCTGGAGTATAGTCTAGAGTCAAGCGCGTTCTGGAGGGCCGGGAAGCACCACATCACCAGCAATCGTTTCTTGACTCGTGCGCCACAGCACTCGCCTCCGACCAGTACACTCTCTCCTTCTCTCTTGATCAAGACCCCTCTCAACGGTGCGCTGCCGCCTCGCGTTCTATCTCTTCGTCTAAATCGCCTTGCTTGTTCGGCGGGGGCTCTATCTGTAGCGCACTAACGGCTGGCATATGGAATTCGCATTTCTAGGCGAAGGCCAACCGCACCAGCCGTATCCCAAGTGCGCCCGTTCAATTTGCCCCGGCGTCATGCGGGCCTCTGCGTGAGGACCCGGGGTGTCATATTCACTTGCATTAAGCTAGGATATTAAGTATGGTTAAACTCGAAGAATAGCCCAAGTGAAAAGAGCCAGACCCATAACAATGTTGTGCACAGTTATCTCGTCCCTTGTTCTTGCCGGATGGTTGCTTTTTCTATTGCCCGAAGCAGCCCACTCTCAGGGTGAAACTACCAGCGCGATCATCGGCCAAGTAAGCGATGCCAGCGGTGCGGCGGTGCCTAAAGCTACAGTGACGGTCACAAGTAAGGAGACTGGGCTGAGGCGCAGCGCGAGTACCGATGATTCGGGCCGGTTCAACTTTCCGCAGTTGAAGCCCGGCCCGTACTCGGTCAAGGTGGAAGCACAAGGCTTCGAAACACAGCAGAATGGAGCTGTATCCTCTTCTCTGGGACAGAAGCAAACTGTCGATTTCACACTCAAGATCGCCCAGTCACAGCAGATCGTTGAGATAAGCAGCGAAGTTCCAATCCTCAACCCGGAGAACGCGAATACATCCACCACGCTCACTGCACGTGCACTCGAAGACCTTCCGAATCCGGGCGGCGACTTAACCTACCCGCTTCAATTTGCTGCGGGCGCGCTCATCAATACGGCGGGCAGCAGCAATGATTTCATTGGCGGCACCAATGGGTTCGGCAACGTAGAGTTCAATGGCCTGCCCGCGGTCTCGAACGGTTACATCGTCGATGGACTGGAATCAAATGACCCGCTGACCAATCTGAACAGCGGACTCTCGACCAACCTCGTCCTCGGGCTGAATTCGGTATCGGAAGTGGCCGTCAATACGCTCTCTTATGCGGTCGACCAGGGGCGGTACGGAGCATCCCAGGTCAACTACGTCACCAAGTCCGGCTCTAACCAGTTTCACGGGAACCTATACGAGTTGTGGAATGGCGCGAAGTTCAACGCAGCCGACTATTTCACGAATGCCGCCGGAAAGCGCAAGCCGCAATCGACGGTAAACCACTTCGGAGGTAGTGTGGGCGGGCCGATGGTCCACGACAAGCTATTTTTCTTCTTCGATAGCGAGTGGGTTCGCATAGCGCTGCCCATCGTCACGGCCACAACTGTGCCAACTCCGGCATTTCAGAATTACGTGCTACAGCGACTCCCGCTGGGTCAAACAACCGGCTGCGCACCTCCACCCGGAGCTTGTTATTCAGCGGAGCCCGCTCTGGTGCCTTTTTATAAAAAGATGTTTTCATTATATGGAAACACCAGCGGAGCGCCTCTGGAGGTACTCGGCTGCCCGTTCGATGTTGGTGGAGGTTCGCCCGCTATTGCAAATGATGGAAACGGCTGCGCGAATCGCCAAAGCGTCTCGCGATCAAGCGTGGATCATGAACAGGTCCAGACGGTTCGAATGGATTACAACATCGACGAGAAAAACACGACCTGGCTTCGCTTTCAGGCCGATACCGGCTTACAAGTTGCCTTCACTGATCCGATCAATTCATTGTTCGACTCGTTCTCTCCTCAACCGCTGTACTCCCTCGCGGCGGGATATACCCACGTCTTTTCGCAGAATTTGGTGAACTATTTCAACCCGGCATTTTCGTGGTACGGAAGCGTATTCGGGCCTGTCGATTTTCAGAAGACGCTCTCCGCGTTTCCCATCGTGCTGGACGGCACGGGGCCGAATGAATTCACAACGGTGGGAGGGTTGGATAATACCTGGATACAGGGACGGCGCGCCTCCAGGTTCTTTATCAACGACAATCTCGCCTGGAGTCACGGCGCGCACGAACTCCGCTTCGGGACGAATACGCGAATCCTGCGGCTGAATGACTATGATTTTGGACAGGGAACCGTTCCGAAAGTGACTTACAACACCCTGTCGCAATACATTTACGGAGTCGCATCGACGGCAACAACGACTTTCCCCACCTCGGCAAACGAACCCTTCAACTTCCTCAATCTCGATCTCTACGCACAGGACACGTGGAAGGTGACCAGAAAGCTGACGTGGACCTTCGGGATACGAGATACATGGAATTCCAATCCGTTGAATCCGCATCAGAATATCGCTCGTCTGAGGGGCTCTTTTGATTCCATCTCGCACGATGTGAACCAGCCTTTGAACGCCGCCATTCAGACCGGTCTCAGCAACGTGTTTTCCTCGACGCCCCTGGCGATCCTGCAACCCAGAACAGCCATCGCCTGGCAGTTTGAACCCAAGACCGTGCTGCGCGCCGGCTTCGGACTTTTCAGCGACATATTGCCTGGCACCATCGCCGATACCATTGGCTTCAACCCGCCCTACAATAAGACCTTTCAGGGAGGACTTCAGGGAACCGTGGGTGGCACAGCCATTGCTCCGGGAGTTCCTAACAGTGCGGTTGACGCAACCGTGGCCGCCAATCAGGCGTTTACTCTAGGGTTTTCACAGGGCCAGCTCTCCTGCGCGTCTGCGCTAGCAAATCCTTCCAATTGCCTTCCTCCGGTAGCTATCACGGCGATGCCCGACGGAAAACTTCACGCGCCATATTTCATGGAGTGGAGCCTCGGTCTGGAACACCAGTTGGGAGCTACAGGAAACATCCGTGCCCAGTACGTCGGCACTCGCGCGGTGAACCAGCCCTATCTTACGCAGGTCAACGGTTATCAGACGGTATGCGATGGATGTTTCGCGCCGTTCCCCTACGGACAATCTCCGGATCCGCGATTTGGGACAGTGACGCAATTTTCTACCGGAGCAAACAGTCACTACGACGGATTGCAAATGACTGCGATGAAGCGTCTTGGAAACGGCTTGATGGGACAACTGAACTACACCTGGAGCCGTTGCATGGACACTGTCTCTAACGGCGGATTCCTGTCGTTCTCAGCAAACGGAATCCTCTCCCCCCTCCCTGGAAACTTGGCGCGGGACTACGGTCCTTGCGACTACGACATCCGTCACAATCTCAACGCTCAATATGTCTATCAATTGCCGTTGAAGGTCCGAAAGCGGCCTCTTGGCTACGCGCTGAACGGCTGGCAAGTATCGGGTACCGTCTTTTGGCACAGCGGGATTCCGTTCTCCGTCCTGAGCACGCCGTACTCAGCTGGAAGTGGTATTGTGAATGGCAGTGGGCCGCAATTCGCCAGCGTTGTTCCCGGCGTGCCGCTCTATGAACACAATCCCATTCCCGGCGTCACACAACCGGGCACGGTTCAGTGGCTCAACCCAAATGCTTTTGTCTCGACCGTGGATCCGAGTACCGGCGCATGCTTCGGAGGCGACAGCCCGAAGAATTGTCAGTTCGGGAACCTCGGACGTAACGCGCTCCGCGGCCCCAATTTCACATGGAGTGACTTCTACCTCACGAAGTGGTTTCGATTGACCGAGCGCGTGAAGATGCGCTTCGACGTCCAGTTTTTCAATGTATTCAACCATGCGAATTTCGCGCTTCCGAGCATGGTGCTGGCGGGCATTCCAGGAAAACCTGCTACAGAGAGTGGGTTTGGCGCGATTACTTCTACGACCTCGCCGCCGACCGGCTTACTCGGCGTCGGTTTGGGCGGTGACAGCACGCCCCGCATGATCGCGTTTCAATTACGGCTGGAGTTCTAGACCGGCTATCGTTCAGAGCGGCACGCGATCGGCTCTTCTCATTCTCGGCCGAGAGCTTGCGGGATTCTCAAGGCGGCAACGACAGCAGGCGCGCATCGGCCTTCCTCCCCGGCAACTGGCTCCGAACCGCTACCGGGCACGTCGTCTTTCGCACGCGCTGTTACTCGCACGCGTTAGAGATCGGAGCAGCGGATTCAAGCTGCTCTGTGAAACCTATTACACGCACGAACTTCCAAGAACCGTCTGGCTGTCGTTCGATAACTCTCAGCACCTTGCCTCGCCCGGGCTCCACTTCAATGGCACTTCGATATGCCCGCCGCTGGCCCATTCTCGTGGTTCACTTGTGTTCGCGGAACCTTGAATTATTCGTATCTCAGCGCGACCGTCGGATCGACGCGCATGGCGCGGCGCGCTGGCAGATAGCAGGCAATGAGCGCTGTTGCCAGAACGACGACCGCCGCAAGAACAAGCGTGAGCGGGTCCGACACAGTGACCTCGTAAAGCATAGATCGGAGCGAGCGAACGGCGATCAATCCGGTTCCGAGTCCGATGGCGGTGCCGAGTGCTGCCATTCCCATACCCTGTCGTATCACTAGCCGCAAGATGTCACTCTTTGTTGCCCCTAAAGCCACACGTGTGCCGATCTCTTGGGTCCGCTGCGTGACGCTGTAGGACATAACGGCGTAGATGCCAACCGCGGCGAGTGCCAGGGCCGTCAGTGCGAAAACTGAGAGCATCCAAAGTGTAAGCCGGGTCACTTGGATGGAATCGTTCGCGATCTCCTCCATGGTTCGTACCTCAAATAGACTCACGTTCGGCTCGATTGACCGGAGAGCGGATTGCAGAAAAGGAAGCGCCCGAAGCGGGTCCGAGGCGGCGCGGACAAATAGCGTAGTCGTCGTGTGCGGATCGCTTTCAAACGCAAAGTACATATCTTCGCGAGGTTCATCACGCAACCCCGAGCGACGAATATTTCCGACCACGCCAACAATTTCAAATTTCTGGTCTCCCACTTTGACCTGATGGCCGACGGCGGTCTCATTCGGGAAGTATCGTTCTTGAATCGCCTCGCTGATTATGGCCACGGGCTTGCCGTGCGCGTCCCCTGCGTCAAACAGCCGGCCTGCCAGTAGCGGCAGGCGAAGCGCTTTGAAATACCCTCCGGAAGCCAGTTGCCAACCCACCTCCGGTGGACGTTCGCCCGCCGGAACCGGTGACTCGGGCTTTTCGAAGGGGGCTGTCCAGTTATTGCCTGTGAGCGGAACAACGACCGCTGCGCCAACCTCCTCAACGCTGGGCAGCCCTTTCAGCGCAGCGAAGGCGCGCAGATAAAACGCCTGTTGAGCGCCCGTATCGCGATAGCGGTCGGCCGGGAGACTGATCGACATCGTCATCACGCGATCGCTTCGAAAGCCCGGATCGACCGAGACAAGCCGCGAAAACGTTCTCAAGATCAACCCTGCGCCGATCAAGAGGACGATGACAAGCGCCAATTCCGCCACCACCAGCGCCGAAGCGGCTCTCCGCACGGGCGTGCTTCGAGTGGTGCGACGCGACGACGCGAGCGTTGCCGATAGGTTTCCCATCCGCAACGTGACCGCACAGGCGAGCCCCAACGCGACCGCCGTCGCCGCGCTGATCCCTACAGCAAATGCCAGAACCCGGGCGTCGAGATGTACGTTAGTCAGCCCCGGCGAGCCGATCGACTTCGGAATCAACGCCACAAGCGCTTGAACCCCCCAATGGGCCATGAGAATTCCAGAGCAGCAAGCGACAAAGGTCAGCGCGAGGCTCTCGGTCAGCAACTGCAGCGCGAGTCGCCAGCGCCCGGCACCCAACGCCACGCGCACAGCCATCTCGCGCTGTCGGGCCAAGGAGCGCGCCAGCAGAAGATTCGCGATGTTCGCGCAGGCGATCAGCAGGACGAAGCCGACAGCAGCGAGCAAAAGCAGAAGTGCGGGCTTGGTATTCCCCACCACCGCTTCACGCAAGGGAACTGGAAAATACTCCGACGCCTGGTTGCTTGAGGGATACTCTTGCTCAAGCTGGCGGGAGACCCCCGCAAAACTAGCTGCGGCCTGGCCGAACGACGTATTCGGCTTGAGTCGTGCCACGGCGAACGTCCAGTCTGACTTGCGATCCGCTGGAGCAACAAGCGGCACGGTCATGGGAAGGATGACGTCCATTCGCGCATCTGGTGGAAAGTGAAATCCTTGCGGAGCGATTCCCACGACTTGACGTCTCACTCGATCAATCTTCACGCCGCGGCCCACTATGCTCGGGTCTGCCCCGAAGTGGTCTTGCCAAAAGTCGTACCCCAGCAACATCACGGGCGCCGCGTCCTTGCGGGAATCCTCAGCCCGAAGCGTTCGGCCAAGATGGGGACGCACGCCAAGCAGCTCCAGCAGGCCGGGCGCTGCCGAAATGCCGAGTGCGCGGAACGGTTCGCCCTCATCGTAGACGGTCACCTGGACGTCGAAGTAGCCAACCAAGTCCTCGCAGGCGGATTGGCGTTGCACCAGGTCAACGTAATCGCCGATGGCGATGAATTGCTTTGTGATGCCCGTCCGCTGATCTCGATGGTGTAACACAACCAGCCGATCAGATTGCGGATACGGAAACGGCTGCAGTAAAGCCGCATCTGCGACCGAGAATACGGCGATGTTGGCTCCAATGCCGATCGTAAGTGTCAGTACCACGACCGCAGCAAAACTTCGATTGCGTCGCATCATGCGCGCGGCGAAGAGGAGGTCTTGCCAGCAGGATTCAAGCGACGGGAAGGTCCACACTTCGCAGCTCCTCTCTTTCAAGCTGGTCGTGTTGCCGAGTTGACGCCGCGCGGCGTAGCGGGCCTCTTGGGCGTCCATACCCGCATCGCGGTTTTGTTGTTCGCGCTTGGCTAAATGAAACGCCAGCTCATCCTCCAGATCGCGGTCCAGTTGCTTGCGCTTCCAGAGCTTAGTAATGCGCGACCAGAGTTTGTTCCAACGTCCTGCCATTGTTTGCCTCTACGCCGTTCGCAAGACCTGCACTACCGCTCCAGACATGCATCTCCAGTACTCAGTCTCCCGAGCCTATCGCTTCCGCCCAGCGGCAGTCAGGGCGTAACACTTGGCTCGCCGGTTGTTATCCGACGTGCCCCACTCGCCGACGAGCAGTCCCTTCCGCTCTAGGCGGCGCAGCGCCGGGTACAGCGCTTCTTCTACTACGCGCAATACGTTCTGCGAGGACTCGTGAATCCACTCGGCAAAGCCATAGCCATGCATCGATCCCTTCGCAAGAGCCTTGAGGATCAAGAGATCGAGCGTGCCGTGCAGGAGATCTCCTGGATTTTCCTTTTTGTCTCTCCAGCTCATCCATAAGACGCTTAGGGATGCAAAACGTTTCTACAAAGCTGCGAGTTCTCGGATCCTGCCCCTATAAAAAAAGCCCATAAGTTGTTCCTTCGGCAAGACTGAGATCCGGCTTGCTTTCATCCTTCGTTGTGATGACCTTGAAGGCCATGCCGCGAAGCGAGCGTGTTCCCTTGAATAGGTTTGTCGGCCCACGGCTGAATCGCGAAAGTCGATAAACGCGAATTCCGGCCGCCGGAGGCCCTCCTCAACCAACCGAGCGCTCGCGTCGCTAGGCGTCCATCCATGCCGATTGGCAATTCGCTTGAGACGGTTTGCCATCTCTGTCGGGCAGACGCATGCTGATGACAACGGAACCAGTCGATTTCATGGAGCCCCGCCTACAGCGTAGGTGTTGCAAGCATTTGTAGTACGCCTGGAGTGGTTGCCTACTTTCGTCGGTAACGCTCACCTTGACATTCTACTAGAGACGAGGTAGTGTCACCTAGAATGTCTACTAAAGAAGAGCGCGAGCACGTCGAGCTGCTGCAAGGGACGCTGGACCTGCTGATTCTCCGCACGCTGCTGTTAGGGCCGAGGCATGGCCATGCTATCGCCAAAGCTATTGAATTCAACTCCGAAGAAGTGTTGCAGGTTGAGCAGGGGTCGCTGTATCCAGCGCTGCACCGGCTCATCAAACGCGGATGGATTTCGGCGGAAGACGGAACTTCGGAGAACAATCGCCGGGCCAAGTTTTACCGGTTGACGGCCAAAGGGCGGCGGCGATTGGACCTCGAGACGCGCAAGTGGGACAAGCTGGCGGGAGCGATCGCTAGGATTCTGCGGCCAGCAGAGTAGGAGGGCGAACCATGAGGCGCACCCAGCGCATGTTGGAGGAGCTCGACAAGGACATTAGGGATCACATCGAGACAGAGACGCAAGACAACATCGATCGTGGCATGTCGCCGGAAGAAGCGCGCTACGCGGCGATGCGCAAGTTCGGCAACCTGACCCGCGTCAAGGAAGATACCCGCGCGGTCTGGAGCACTGTGTGGCTCGGGCAGCTATTCGAGGACGTCCGTTTCGGCCTGCGGATGCTGCGCAAGAGTCCCGGCTTCACCGCCGTTGCCGTCTTCACTCTCGCCCTAGGCATCGGTGCGAACACCTATATTTTCAGCGTCGTGGATGCCCTGCTGTTCCGGCCCCTGGAGTTCCCCGATCCCGCCAAACTCGTCGCCCTTTGGGAGCGTGTGCCCAGTGCCGGCGTCGACCGAAACGAGGTCGCTCCGGCAAATTTCCTCGATTGGAAGCAGCAAAACCACGTTTTTGATCATATCGCAGTATATAGTTGGTGGAACGCCAACTTAGGCGGCGTCGAGCAACCCGAACACCTCCACGGATTTCTGGTAACTCCCGACTACTTCGCGGCGGTCGAAGCGCAGCCGATGCTGGGCCGCACGTTTCTGCCGGAGGAAGGCACGCCGGGGAAGGACCTTGTCGCCGTGCTGAGTTATGAGCTTTGGCGCGACCACTTCGCCGCCGATCCTTCCATGGTAGGCAAGTCCGTGTTGCTCAACGGAATCAAATACACGATTGTCGGCGTGATGGGCGCAGACTTCAACTACCCGTCCGGGGCCCAGGTGTGGGCTGCGCTGGCCTTCCCGCCCGAGCTGCAAGCGAACCGCGGATCTCACTATCTGCACGGCGTCGCGCATTTGGCCGCGGGAGTCCGTCCCGAACAGGCCCAGGCGGAAATGAGCGCAATCGCCTCGCGGCTCACGCAACAGTATCCGCAAACCAATGCGGGGCGCGATATCAATGTGGTGCCACTGATGGAAAGCGAAGTGGGCGAGGCGCGGGCGCCGCTGATGATCATGCTGGCGGCAGTCGGTTTAGTTCTATTGATCGCCTGCGCCAATATTTCCAACCTATTGCTGGCGCGCGCGGGCAGCCGCCAGCGCGAGACAGCGATTCGCGCTGCTTTAGGCGCTACGCGCCTGCGCCTGATCCGGCAATCGCTTGTGGAAAGCATGCTCTTGGGACTGCTGGGCGGAGGACTGGGTATCTTGCTCGCATTTTTGTTCCTGGAAGCCCGAGTCTTCCGGATCCCGCCCGAATTTGCGCGCATGATTCCCGGGTGGGGCATGATCGCCATCAATACTCCCGTGCTGCTGTTCACCTCGGTCGTCTCTCTCGGCACAGGGTTGATCTTCGGGCTGCTGCCTGCCTTAGGAGCCTCCCGGCCGAATGTGCACGACACGCTAAAAGAGGGTGCGCCATCCGCAGGTATAGGGCGCCGCCGGGGCCTCTTGCGCAATGTGCTGATCGTTGCGGAAGTCGCGCTCTCCCTGGCGCTGCTCGCCACCGCGGGCCTCATGATGAAAAGCTTCGTCCGCCTCGAACGCGTTTCTCCCGGATTCAATCCCGACAGGGTACTCACGATGTTTGTTGCCCTGCCAGACGCGAAATACACATCCGACCAGCAGGCCGCGAATTTCTACGAACAGCTCCTCGAGCGCGTTCAGAGTCTCCCCGGCGTTGAAAGCACCGCCGCTGTAAACATGATCCCTCTGGGTAAGAGGAATACCACCTCGTCCATCCGGATCGATGGCAGACCGGATCCCAAGCCGGGAGAAGAACCGGGTGCCAATTTCCGTTGCGTCAGCAACTCCTATTTCCGGACGATGCAGATACCCATTCTTCGGGGTCGCGAGTTCACCAGCCAGGATTCCGCCAACGGCCAGCCGGTCGTGGCCGTCAACGAAGCCTTTGCGGAGCGCTTTTGGCCCGGCGAAGACCTCATCGGAAAACGCATGCGATTCAGCGGTCCGCTGGACAGCCAGCCATGGCGAACCGTGGTGGCCGTCGTCGGCAACATACGAAACCAGTTGGATGTGCCTGCACCCGCCGAGATGTATTTCCCCCTCCGCCAGCAGACCAGGACCACCATGGCCCTGGTTGTCCGCACGACCACCGATCCACGGAGCCTGACAGAAAGCGTTCGCGCGCAAGTTGCCGCCCTGGACCGCGATCTGCCGGTCTTCGACGCCATGACCATGGAGGATTGGCGCTCGCTCTCCGTCATCCCCCAAAAGATTGGCGGCACCGTAATGGCCGCGTTTTCGGGATTCGCGCTTGTGCTGGCCGCGATGGGCCTCTTCGGTGTAATTGCCTACGCCGTCAGTGAACGGACTCACGAAATCGGCATTCGCATGGCTCTTGGAGCTGGACGCGGAGAAATTTTTCGCCTGGTCGTCGGGCAGGGAATGCTGCTCGCACTGGTCGGTTTGCTGCTGGGATTGCCGCTTGCCCTCGGAATGGGCCGCGCGGTGGCGGGCCTGCTCTACGGCGTCGCGCCCAACGATTTCACGACGTTTGCCGGAGTCGCCGCAATACTTGCTGCCGTTGCGCTCGCCGCGTGCTATATCCCCGCCCGCCGCGCGATGGGCGTCGACCCAATGGTCGCGCTGAGACACGAATAGGGTGGCTTCTTAACAACGCGGTTAGTTGACGATTCGCAGACAATACTTTCAAATTCGTGGTGGCGGTTGGCGATAGAACCGTAAGGAATAGGTGTTGGGGGCCGACTGGGCCCACAACGGGCAAACTCGGAAGGCAGCGAGCGAATTGCCGCTCGAGGCGAGCTCTCAGGGTGCCACAAGATGGTTAGCGCGCCAAGCTCGTCCGCGCGTACAGCGCGTAAGCGATTCCGCACCTGCAGCTACATTTGGACTCTGCGGATCAGCACCACATCGCTGGTCTGGGAGCCGCGCGCTAGCGCGAGTTGCTGCCCACCTTTCGCCCAGCAAAAGTTGAAGATTTGGCCGGCAGCAAAATCTGTCACTTGTCTCTGAGGGCCAGCATCGAGGGGTTGAGCCCAGATGTTGGAGACACCTTGCTGGTCCCGAAGGAAAGTCAGATCGCGCCCGTCTTGCGTCCAACGAATAATGGGATAACCCCCAAGAATCGCCCCCGGATAATCAAAGGTCCGCACGGGTTTGCCTCCGGAGAAGGGAATCAGACCAATTTTGTTTGTCCCCGGGCGCGTGTACTCGTTGAAGGCAATCCACTTCCCATCCGGCGAAACAACTGGATACGTTGAAGCGTAGTCGGTAAGTTGTTCCGGCGTCCCGCCGCGCAAGGGAACTCTCCACAGCGTGTAGTCTCCACCGCGCGAGGAGTTGAAAACTACCCATTTTCCGTCTGGCGAACAGGAGGGAGCGCCGTTGGTGCCTTCCCGTGTGAGCTGCTTTCGGTTACCGCCGTCCTGGTCGATGCTCCAAATGTCTGCCGAGCCGATGGCCCCGGACGCGAATACGATACTTCCGTCGGGGCATGACGAGGGAGTAGAGAAGAACTGCAAGTCGGCATTGGAGGTCAATTGCCGAGGGTGACTGCCGTCGGCGTCGACCACCCACAATTCACGGCCGCCGCTCGCCAGCGAGGCGTATGCAATGCGTCCCTCCTCTGTCCAGACAAGGCCGAACATCCCATCTTGCGTTGCCGCACCGAAACTGATCTGCTTTCCTGGGTTTGACGATTCCCGGGAATTGAGCCAGAGATTCGAGTGGACCTCTCGTAGCACGCTTACCAAGGCGCTCGAGTCTGCCGTTACATCCAGACCAACGTAATCATTTAAATCGTTGGTAATCCTCCGCACTTGGCCTTCGGGATAGGAGAGTTCCCAGAGCTGAACCGGCCTGTTCGGTGATTCCTGAGCCCCCAGCACGAAGCCACTCGAATCTGCCAGCCAGGCTACTCGCAAAATGTGCCGCCACCCTTTGGAGCCGATCCGTTTTACTGCACCGTCGGCGACCTGAACAGTCATAACGTAACACTCGCCACCGGAATAGGCGCCGATCGCGATGCTCTTGCCGTCCGGCGACCAGGACATGCCGGAGTCGACAAACAAGTCTGGGATCTTGCGCGCCGAGAGTTGCCGCTCTCCGGTTCCGTCGGCCCCTGCCACCATCACGGCCGTCTCTGCCCCAGGGTTGTCGCGTGCAAAGGCCACGCGCTTGCCTTCAGGAGAGAAAGCCACGGGTGAGTCGACGCGCTCCAACAACTTTCGCGATTCACCCCCTAGCGTCGGTATTTGATAGAGCGCACCTGCCGTATTGCCGCTTGGGCTCCGGACGTAGTAGACGTAGTTTCCATCCGGTGAAAAGGTGAGTCCACCGTAGTATCCCTCGCTCGGCGGGATAATCTGAATATCGCTGCGGGTGACCGTCTGGCGCACCCAAAGGCCGCGCTTTCCCGTTTCTCCGGTGACGTACACTACATACTTGCCATCTGGCGAGATGGCAACCTCACGAGCGCTACCAGCGGTAGTGAGCCGCTCGATCGTCATGGTTTGGAAAGCCGCTGGTATCTTCTTTCGGCCCATGAGCCTGAAAACGCCGGCACCGATCAAAGCCAGCGCGACAATTACGCCGATCCAAAGAATCAGCACTGTCGCAATACGCCACCGCTTTTGCAGAGGCGCAACCCCGCCGCTCAACCGCTGCGCGCTGCCGCTGTCTCCCGCAACGGATTTTCCGGATTCTGTTTCGCGCCGCAAGCGCTTCAGATCGGCGCGCATCTCCGCCGCCGATTGGTAGCGGACCTCTCGATCTTTTTCCAGAGCCTTGCTGATAATCTCCTCAAGCTTCGCCGGTATATCCGGGTTGAGCCGTACCGGCGGCACCGGCGCCCGCTCCAAGATGGCGTGGAAGATCATTCCCGTCGTATCACCAAGAAACGGCAGCTGTCCTGTCGCCATCTGATACAAACCTGACCCGAACGAAAACAAGTCCGACCGGGCATCCAATGCCTTCCCCTTCACCTGCTCGGGCGACATATAGGACACGGTTCCGACAGTGAAACCGGGGCTGGTGAGATGCTCCTCCACGTCGAGCGTCGCTACCGTCGCTTCAGTTCCGGAAACCGGCTTGGAAACCTTTACCAGACCGAAGTCGAGAATTTTTGCGTGCCCGCGACTTGTGACGAATATGTTGCCGGGCTTGATGTCTCGGTGAACGATCCCCTTGCTGTGCGCGGCGTCCAGCGCATCTGCAATCTCGATGCCCAGGGAAAGGAGAGTCTCCAGTTCCATCGGACCCTTGCCGATGAGGTGCTTCAGCGTCGTGCCTTCCAAAAACTCCATGGCAATAAAGGCGCGTTGATCTTTTTCGCCAATGTCATAGATCGTGCAAATGTTTGGATGATTCAGTGCAGATGCTGCCTGCGCCTCTCGCTGAAACCTCGCGAGGGCCTGCGGATCGCTGGCTACATGTTCAGGTAGAAACTTCAGGGCCACGAAGCGGTGAAGCCGGATGTCCTCGGCTTTATAAACCACCCCCATCCCACCACCACCGAGCTTTTCGATCACGCGGTAGTGCGAGATAGTCTGTCCAAGGAGCGAGCCGGATTCCACCATTTAGCGCTCATCTTAGGTTGAGGGCATCCGGCAAGTCAACGAAGCGAAAAAGGTGGAGGGCTGCCTCTGAATAGCGCCGTCCACTTGAAAACACGGCGGTGGCACACAACTCCAAACGCCACCACCGAATCTGCTCGTGGACAATCTCCTGTGTGGTAGTGGATGGTTTCTGAGAACTGAGCAGAGGGGAGTTGGGCAGGAGTTCGTTGGTTCGTCTCTACCGCTGTCTCGAGTCCAACGATGACGGGCGGCTCCTCTCAGGCAACCATGCACATATAAAGGATAAACGGTTGGTTTGCCGGTTTGCCCATGGTATCGGTCAACTTCGAAGCTAAAAGAGGGTGACCGCGAACAGCGCAACGCCATGGCGGCCGGCGGCTATCCCTGGACGGTCATCCCGGTCGAAAACCGCACGGCCTACATGCACGCTCTCGAAATGGCAAGCGTCGGCGAGCACATCGCGCCGTTTTGGGAATTCGTTGCCGGGCTGGTGAAGAAGCGGCTGACCGGCGGGCCTCTGCTGCCGGTACCGAAGACTTCTCCGTGAGGTAGAAAACAAGTAGTCGATAGACAGTCCGCAGCTGGAGCCCTTCCTCCATGGCGGGCAGAACCATTCCTTACTCGCCTTGTGAATGGTACCGAAATTGTTCCGACTCGCTGATTTAGGTCCTGCTGTGTGCACGGTTATTTCCTCGATCGGAACCTCTGAACAGCAAAGAGACAGTCGGCCTTTTCTCGTTGATGCTGAAAGTCAACGCTAACCCCGCAATGAAGCATCCAACCAAATAGCCCCAAAAAGAGACTTGCACATTGCATATTGCCGTAGTAGATTTACACACGTATATAGTAGATGAAGAAATGGCTCAACCCAAACTGACGAAACTCGAGCTTCAAATCATGGAAGCACTGTGGATCCAGGGCACGGCCTCCATCCGCGAGATTCAAGAGACTTTCCCCGAAATAGACAGACCAGCCTATTCAACTATCCAGACAACCGTTTATCGCCTCGAAGGAAAGAAAGCCGTGCGCCGCATCAAGAAGGTCGGCAACTTTCACATATTCGAGGCCACGGTCTCCCGCAATGCCGCACAGCGGAAGTTGATCGACGACCTGTTGGCTCTCTTCGGCGGGCACACTCAACCCGTAATGGCACACCTGATTGAATCGGGCAAACTCACCCTAGACGATGTCAAGGAAGCCCAGAAAACGCTCCGGAAGCTCGAACGGGAGGATAAATCACAATGATTTCAAAATATTTGCCTCTGATCTGGGCAGCTTTCGCACCAGCGCTGGGCAATCACTTATGGCAATCAACACTCTTCGCCATCGCGGCCGGGTTGTTGGCGTTGGTTTTGCGAAAGAATCGCGCCCGGACTCGCTATTGCCTCTGGTTAGCAGCGTCGGTGAAATTTCTAATTCCTTTTTCTTTGCTGGTCGGGATGGGCAGCAATCTACCATGGCCACGCGGCTACGCAGGGTTGAAACCGGGATCATATTTTACGATCGAGGAGTTCAGCCTGCCCTTTACGCAGCCAGCGATTTCTATCATTTCTCGGAGCGCTCCGGGAACAGTTTCCCCGACTATGCCCCATTTGCTTCCAGCGCTTCTCGCAGCGGTGTGGCTCGGCGGATTCTTGGTTGTCCTTTCCGCATGGTACCTGCGCTCGCGGCGGATATGCGTGGCTCTACGCGAAGCGGTGGCCATGCGGGGAGGACGCGAAGTGGAAGCCCTGCGTCGACTGGAGCGTCTTGTGGGAATGCCCAAGCAGATCGAGCTCCGAATGTCACGTGCATCGCTAGAGCCAGGGATTTTCGGCATTGCTCGGTCGGTTTTGGTGTGGCCCGAAAGGATCTCCGAACACCTGGAAGATGAACACCTGAATGCCATTCTCGTGCACGAGCTTTGGCACGTACGTCGTCGAGATAATCTGGTAGCTGCGATACACATGTTAGTTGAGGCGATCTTCTGGTTTCACCCTCTGGTTTGGTGGCTGGGAGCGCGCTTGGTGGAAGAACGCGAACGTGCCTGTGACGAAGAAGTCCTGGCATCGGGCAGCGATCGGCGGGTCTATGCAGAGAGTATTTTGAAGACCTGCGAATTCTGTGTAGGGTCTCAGCTGGCCTTGGTGTCCGGAGTTACGGGCGCGGACCTCAAGAAGCGGATTGTCCGTATTATGACCGTGGGTGTCGGCTGCAAACTGGATTTTCCCAGAAAGCTACTGCTCAGGGCGGCTGGACTGATGGTTGTAGTCATACCCATCGCGTTTGGCCTACTACACGCGACGCAAAGCCAAGCTAAGTCGCAGGCCCAAGTCACAGCAGCTACTGCGCCTGTGTACGAGGTCGCTTCGATCAAACCAGACAAATCCGGCAACGACATGATTAGGATGATGGCCAGGCCTGACGGATTCACTGGAACCAACATCACGCTTCAGATGCTCATTCGAAACGCATACGGAGTCGAAGACAATCAGATATCAGGAGCACCGAGCTGGCTCGACTCTGAAAAATACGACATTGAAGCGAAAATGGAGAGCTCTGTAGCCGAAGAGATGCGCAAGCTCAACGATGATCAGCGCAGGACGGAAAGGCAACAGATGCTTCAGGCGCTTTTGGCGGACCGTTTCAAGCTGACCATCCACCGCGAAACGAAAGAACTTCCAGTGTATGCACTCACCGTCGCGAAGAATGGCCCGAAGCTTCAACAGGCAAAACAGGGAGACACTTACCCCAACGGGATCAAGGGCCCTGATGGCGTCGGGAGAGCGGGCTTTATGCGCATGGGAAGAGGCGAATTGACAGCGCAAGGGCTTCCCGTGTCGTCAGTAGTACGGTTGTTGTCCCAGCAGCTTGGCCGCACTGTTATCGATAAGACCGGCCTGACGGGAAACTATGATTTCACACTAAAGTGGGCACCCGATGAGAGCCAAGGTGCAATGCTAAGGGGGCCAGCAGGCGCCCAACCAGGTGCGGAAAGTGCACCGCCGACAGATTCTACTGGACCCTCGATCTTCACGGCGATTCAGGAGCAGCTGGGGCTGAAGCTGGAGTCACAAAAAGGTCCGGTCGAGATTCTTGTCATCGATCACGCGGAGAGGCCTTCGGAAAATTAACAGCGGGCAGGTCAGCGACGGCGAAAGAAACAGATGGCCGTGCGTGTAATGTGCAAGATTTGGAAACTGAGAAAATTCTGCGCAAGCCCGAGAGAAAGGACAAATCGAAATGATCCCAAACTATTTGTCTCGGGTGTGGACGGCCTTTGCACCGGCGCTGGGAAATCATTTATGGCAGTCGACGCTATTCGCCATCGCGGCCGGATTGTTGACATTGGTATTGCGAAAGAATCGCGCAGGGGGTCGCTATTGGCTTTGGTTGGCAGCGTCGGTGAAATTCCTGATTCCCTTTTCCCTGCTGGTGGGGATTGGAAGCCATCTAGCGTGGTCACATGATCCGGCAGGAACGAGGGCTGGCTTGTACGTCGCGGTGGAGGAGGTTAGCCTGCCCTTTACGCAACCGACAATGTCTGTGATTTCTCGGGTCACTCCCGCAACAGTGTCTGCGAGTCTGATCCATTTGCTTCCGATTCTTCTGACGACGGTCTGGTCCTGCGGATTCGTCCTGGTCCTTAGCCTATGGTACGTGCGTTGGAAGAGAATTTCCGCGGCCATTCGGGAAGGGGTGCCACTACGAGAAGGACGCGAAGTGGAAGTGCTGCGTCGCATAGAGCGCACGGGAGGAGTACGGAAGCCGATCGAAATATTACTGTCGCAGGCTTCCTTGGAACCGGGGATTTTCGGCATATCCCGCCCCGTTTTGGTATGGCCGTACGGCATTTCTGAACGCCTTGAAGATGCGCACCTCGAAGCCATTATCGCGCACGAACTGTGGCACGTACGCCGTCGCGACAATCTGGCTGCTGCGATCCACATGGTGGTTGAAGCCATCTTCTGGTTTCACCCATTGGTTTGGTGGATGGGAGCGCGGCTGTTGGAGGAGCGCGAACGTGCTTGCGACGAACAAGTCTTGGAATT
>Ga0210395_10000088_pt1 | contig 73499 bp, 77 predicted proteins | sample IncBWH4OmetaG_FD_150861 | JGI IMG/M metagenome (GOLD analysis project Ga0210395, IMG submission 150861) | Forest soil microbial communities from Barre Woods Harvard Forest LTER site, Petersham, Massachusetts, United States - Inc-BW-H-4-O ...
TCTCGGACAATTTCATCGGCGCCGAGCTCACGGATCAATTTGTCTTTGTCAGGGGAGTGGGAAATGGCGATGGTCTCAAAGCCCGCTGCCTTCGCGTATTGCACTGCGAGGTGTCCTAGGCCGCCGATTCCAAGCACGGCCACGCGCTCGTGCGGCTGAGGATCGGCCCAGCGCAGCCCGCTGTAGACCGTGTAGCCCGCGCAGAAGATCGGCGCTGCTTGCTCGTAGGAAACCTTGTCGGGAATCAGATAGGTTGCGTCGGCATTCATCAGCATGTACTCGGCGTGCCCGCCTTGCGCCTCAACTCCTGTGCCCTTCATGTGGGGACAGAACATTCTGCGACCACGCTGGCACCATTCGCACCGCCCGCAGGTGGATTGAATCCAGGCAGTACCCACGCGGTCGCCCACCTTCCGCGTCGTGACGTCGGGAGCCACCCCAACGATCTCGCCGACAGGCTCGTGACCTAGAATTCGCGGAAATGGTGGTCCGGGAAAGTGCCCGAGCGTGAGATGTACGTCGGTGTAGCAGATGCCGCTCGCATGCATTTTCACCAGTACCTGATTAGGTCCGGGTTGAGGTTGCGGAACGTCTTTGATCTGCCACGAACTGCTGACAGCGGGAACGACTGCAGCTTTCATAACACTTCCTCCTAACGCACTTCGATGCGAGAGGATTTGCGGTTGGTGCATGATTTTGGGCGCCCGAATCGCCAATCGCACACCTCGAGCTGAGATTGACGGCGAACCGGAAGGCAGATGAATCGTAATACCGTTGAAGTTGTCGGCCCAGAAAGAGTATGACTTGCACCCCTCTTTCCAATCGGGTGCGAACATGAACTGATAGACGATTAGCTGGGAGCGTCCATCGAAGAACTCGGCGAGCGAAACAGTGCCATTCGGCCTCTCAAACTGATAGGGCTTCTCCACGCGCCATCCTTGAGCACGAACCCGCTCGTGCCCGCTCTTTCGCGCGAGTAGGTGACCACGTCAGTTCGGTCATCGAAGCCATTGTGCCGCCTGGCCACTCGGTTCAGCGCCTGCCGGTTCCCAGGTCGTCCGAATACCCGGCCTTCAGGCGAGACCACTGGGCAGTGGGACGTCCATCGGTACGGGTAACCTGCTTGCCTTTAAACCGTTGTGGCCAGCCGGTCGGCGAGTCCTCCCACGTCTCCTGCCGCCCGTAGACGGTCAAGTCGAGCAACCGATAGCTGTTATCCGTCGCCTCGACGCCGCGCCTCGTCGTCCAGTAAGTCTCGAAGACATTGGGTCCTTGTCGCAGGTAGCAAACGATGTGCATCATGCCCACCCGGCGTCCAACCAAGAGGGTGTCGAGCGAGTTCTGAGCCGAGTACCAGGGCATCTCCCAGCCCATGAAGTCGCGGTACCGGGCGCTCTCTTCGTACGGGCCTTGGCAAAACGTGGCGTAGGTGACATCGCGAGAATGAATATAGGACAGCTCGCGGACCTGCGATGTAACCCAGGTGCACCCCTCGCACTGCTCCGGCGCAGGGAGGCCGGTGTGCCACATGAAGTAGTAGGCGATGAGCATCCGCCGTCCCTCAAACGCGTCCAATAATGTCGCCGCGCCACGTTCGCCAATGAGCGGTGTGGCGCCATCCACCTCGACCATGGGGAGCCGTCGGCGGGCGGCCGTAATGGCGTCGCCTTCTCTTGTGTGGGCCTTTTCTCGAACTCGCAGTGCCTCCAGCTCCGCCTGGAAGGCGCTCCGATCGACTATTTTGGGCTCTCCAAGTTCATCTCTCATGATGTCTTTCATCGTTCTCCCTTGCTACACAGGCTTTGGGCGGAGATGTTTCGGCCACCTGACGGCTCTGGGTCCTCGACGGCTGGACTGACCTTACTTGGCGCGGGTACTGGGGGGTGGGCGGCCAGCAGATCAGGTTCAGCCAAGGCGGCGAATGGAACGCGCTCGTGAGCAGGTACATGGTAACCATTCCGCCCCAGCGGCACCCCGTGCTCGGACGAACAGAAGAGCCTGTCCATCGGGCTCCCGCCCAGACCCGTCAGCAAGGCCATGATCGTGAAGGTCGGCGTGGCGCCCTCGTCATCACGGCTCGCGCCGCCGGTCGAGTGGGACATCGGCCTCGGTCATGCATTGGCCTCGGCGTCGCCCTTTCGCAAGGCGGCCTCTGCTGAGCCGGACACCTCGACCCACTTCGGGTCAGGTGAGGCCTCGGCGTCGTAGTTGTCGTGCCAGTTCCACCACTTGTACGGCGGGGTCTGGGGGTAACCCTCTGGCGAGTCCTCCCAGGTCTCCTGACGGCCGAGCGGCGTGATATCGAGGTAGCTCCAGGTGGTCCCCATCGCCTCGTCGCCGCGGCCGTTGATGAGGTATGTGCGGAACACCTTGTCGCCGTCGCGGATGAATGCATTGTGGCCGTGCCACTCGTCCACGCCGAAGTCGGTGTCGAAGTTGTCTGTGATCGTGTACCACGGCATCTTCCAACCCATTCGTGTCTTTAGCCGCTCGATGTCCTTCTGTGGCGCGCGCGAGGCGTACGCGAGTGTGGTGTCGCGGGCGTTCAGATGGGCCAGGTGAGCGACCTGATCGGTGCCCAGGGAGCAGCCGCGGCAGGCGTGCTCGGGCCAGCCGAATACCCCGGGCTCGAAGAAGGCGCGATAGACGATCAACTGCCGGCGGCCCTGGAACAGGTCGAACAGGCTAACTTTGCCCTGGGGCCCCTCGAATTCGTACGCCTTCTCGACGGCCATCCACGGCATCCGCCGGCGTTCCGCGGCCAGGGCGTCGCGGGAGCGGGTCAAGGCCTTTTCCTTCACGAGCATCTGCTGGCGCGCAACCTCCCAGGCCTCCGGCGACACGATCGGAGGTGTGTTCATTCCGAGATGTCCTTTCCCCTGTTCCTTGTCTCTCTCCTTGCTTGTCTCCATCTTATTTCTCCTTTGTTTTCTGAAACAGACCGAAACGATTCGCCGCCCAACAATTCCCCAGGAGTGTCCGTTGTTGTCTCCTAGATCGCGTTCTCCTTTTGAACCGAGACTTTGCGGTTCAGAACCCAACTTCAGTTCAATCTCAAAACGCGAAAACACCATACGCCCAGCGTTCGTTCATTATTTCTGGTGCGCTTGTGGAAGGCGCACTTCGGCACTCACTTGCCTGCGGTTTCGTTGCGCCCAGCGGCACATACCGCTGAGCGGAGTGACGAGTGTCCTTCCTCGTCGGGTTAACGAATACTCGACAGCAATGGGTTTTGATCCCGTCACGCGCCGTGCGATTAATCCAGTGGATTCGAGCTTGCGCAGCGTTCTCGTGAGCATACGCTGGGAGACCCTTCCGAGGTGGCGGCGCAACTGCCCATGTCGATAGGGCCTCTCGTTCAGTGAAAACAAAATCTTGGGTGTCCACCTGCCGATGAAGATCGCGGGGACCATTCTTGATCCTTGCATTGCCTTCATAATGTCCGGTCTCCTGCAAGAACTTCACGATAGGATAACCTTTCGAATTAGCCTCTCGCGCTTTTCCTTCTCCGCTCGGCACTGTCCAACCTTGCCAGTGCTTGTGTGCCAGGCGCAATTAGGAACACTTGTGTACCTAACCCTCTTTGGCGGGTGCCGACTGATCACTTGCGAGTCGAATTAGGCCCAGTTGGGTGGTGGTCTTGGCGAGCAGCGTGCGCAGGCCAGTACGGCATATCCGCATCTGCTAAGCGGCCGTCATCATAGCGATCGTGATGACGGAGCCAGGACATCGTGAAGCTGAGGTCATCTTCATCGCGGCCATTGGGAACATAGTCGAGATAGTTGTACGTGTTCATGGTGGTCTCGGTCCTGCGACCGTAGGCGGAATACGTGTGGAAAACGCTGCCATCTTTGTCCTTGTAGAAGACGCTGATTCCAGGCGCTTCCTCGCTGGGGAAGTTCATGAGCTCAAAGTTGAATTCGACCTTGCCTTTGGCCAGTTGCTCCGGAGTAAATGAAATGCGGTAGTCGTAGTTGAAGTCCGTTCCGTGCGACGAGACCCAATTGAATCTCCAACTCATTCGCTTCTTAAAGGCTTCGATTTTGAAAATGGGCGCTCGGGAAACTGCCGTAAAGGATACGTCCCGCTGCGCGAGATGCACCAGTGCTCCGTCCGTATGATCCATGTTGAAAGAGCAGCTGGGGCAGGCTTCTTTCCACTCCGGACCGAACATGAGGTGATAAACGATGAGCTGGCTGTTGCCGTTGAAGAGGTCGACGAGCGTCTTTTTGCCGATGGGGGAATCGAAAACGTAGTTCTTCTCGACTTTGACCCAGGGTAGCTGGCGTCGCTCCGCCGCGACGGCATCTCGCTCATGAGTGAGCTGCTTTTCGCGGGCGAGTAGTTTTTTGCGGGCTACAAGCCACTCCTCTCGCGACACAACTTTGGAGTTATCGACTGTTCGGATTGACATTCTGATTGCTCCTTTCCTTTGGTTTGGGAATTTCTCTTGCGTTGCTTTTCTTGCGACCCAATTTCACAGCCAATGCCGTCAGCCCTCCGGCGGAAGTCGCGCTGACTACGATCAGCCCCATGCTTGCTAGACAAAATGGGCACATCACATCACCTCTGGTTCGGGTGGCGGAGCGTGACCGCTAAGCCGCCTCTCTATGGATGACGCGTATGGTGGGGCGATTTCTACATCAGCCGGCGAAAGGAAATTTGCCACCGAAAACCACTGACAACGAAGGGCTTGCGCTCGGAATTAAAGCCAGCTTTCGGCGAGGACGCTGCGAACTCCGGAAACGGCGCCTCAGATTCTCTGCTCTAGTCCAGTCGAGGGAACTAACTAACCCCTCTTTTGCAGCAGGAACTGTTTCACGGCGGGGTCTTCCGCTAGGCCGATCGCCCGGTCGTAGGCGTCTGCGGCCTCATGGGTCTTCCCGAGGCGCTGCAGGAGGTGAGCGCGAACAGCCCAATACGGCTGATAATACAACACAGCATCCTGGTCAATCGAGTCCAGAATGGCGAGTCCCGCTTCCGGTCCGTTCGCTTCCGCGACCGCGGCGGCGTATCCAGCGCGCGTGCCGAGGGCAGGCGATATGCGGATCAGCCGTTCGTAGAACAGAGTTATTGCCGTCCAGTCGGTCCGACCGCTGCGCGCACGCTCCGCATGTACGGACTGAATTGCAGCTTCCAGTTGAAATCTGCCGGGGCGTCCTTGCGTGAACGCTTCGCTGAGATGGCGCTCCGCCTCTTCGATCAGCGGAACCCACCATCCAGTGGGGTCCTGCTCGGAAAGAGGAATATAACGGCCGTCAGGCCCTCTTCGCGCGGGGCGTCGTGCTTCGCAATGGAGCATGAGAGCTAAAAGGCCTTGCACTTCGGCTTCGCGGGGCATCAGCTGCAACAGGACCCGCGCGAGCCACATCGCTTCCTCCGCCAGATCGCGCCCGCGCTGGTCGGTGCCTGCCATGTCGTCCCAGCCAATGCCGAAGGCGGCGTAGATTGCTTCGAGCACAGCATCAAGACGTTCCGGCAGATCACGCTCTTGAGGGGTTTCGAACGGAATACCACCGCTGCGGATTTTCGTCTTTGCGCGAAACAGGCGTTGCCCCATGGTCTTCGGTGCGATGAGGAAGGCCTGGGCAATGCGTGCTGCATCGATGCCCAATACGGTTTGCAGCATAAGAGGTGTGTGCATGGCGGGGTCGATCGCCGGGTGAGCGCATACGAAAAGCAATTTGAGCCGTTCATCGGGGAACTCGTTCGACAAGGCCGCCTCCGTAAAATCTTCCTTGAGGAGCTGCAGGGTTGGCTCGCTCGCTAATACCACTTTCTGATGACGAATCGCGTCAATAAGCGAATGGCGCGCGGCTGTCAGCAGCCACGCCTCCGGATTTTGCGGCACGCCATCCTGCGGCCAATGGCTGAGTGCCGACACTAACGCATCGCTGAGAGCGTCCTCAGCGCTGGCCAAATCGTGCGTGTGCACGGAAAGATAGGCCACCAGCCGGCCATAAGATTCGCGGGCCACACGCTCGACAGTCCGATGGGTGTCCTCCTGATTGCTTCTATTCACTCTGTGAACCCCCGCCGCAGGGCTTCCTTCGCCAGCGGCCGGACTTCCAGCGCGCCGACGGATGCTCCCGGGCATCGCGCAGCCCATTCGAGGGCAGCTTGAACGGAAGGGAGTTCCAGGATGATGAATCCTGCCAGCTGCTCCTTCGTATCGGCATACGGTCCGTCCTCTACGCGGCGCTTTCCATCCCTGAGGCGCACTGTTGTTCCTGTCGGGCACTTCAAGCGCATCGGCGCCGACGTACACTCCCGGCATCGACGAGCGCCCTGTGGTAAGCCCGCCAAACGTCGAGATGAGGATCGCTATAGTCGTTCTTCTGCATCTCAAACTCTTCGAGTGTATGGCAGATCATCAGAGCGAACTGCATCAGCTTTCTCCTTTGGCGCAACTCTCGTCGCCTTTATGACGGGCGAGAAGCCGTCCATTCGACAGCCTTCAGCAAATCTGCGGGAATTTCAAGTAGACCCGGAGTGGTCTGCGGCTCCTACCGTGAAAGTCATGAGGCCGTCCGAAACGGCGGTGGAACGATAGTGTGGACTTCTTGCTGAGGCGAACCAGCTAGCTCGATTTGGTCGTATGCTATGCACATGGCCAATAAGCTTTTTGCCCTTGTTGCGGTAATGTTGGTGAGCGCGTTTGCTGCCGCTCAAAGTACAACTCCCAATGCACGCCCCCGCGCCTCCGACCTGGGGCTGAAGGTCGGCATCCTGCCGACCGGGCCGCTTGATGCGATCACCGATGTTGCCGGCGTCGAAGTCGGACAGACCACCATTATTCGCGGTGACAACATCCGCACCGGCGTGACCGCCGTTCTCCCACATTCCGGGAATCTCTATCGCGAGAAAGTGCCTGGCGGCATTCTCGTGGGCAACGGTTTTGGAAAGCTGGCGGGCTCCACGCAGGTGGATGAAATGGGAGATATCGAAACCCCCATTCTGCTGACATCCACGACCAGCGTGCCGCGCGTGGCAGACGCGCTGATCAGCTACATGCTAGCACTGCCGGGCAACGAAGATGTGCTGTCCATCAACCCTGTCGTTGGCGAAACGAATGACGGATACCTGAGCAATATTCGGGGGCGCTACATCACGCCTGACGACGTGTTTGCCGCGGTCAAGAATGCCAAGGGCGGTCCGGTGGAAGAGGGCGCTGTCGGGGCGGGCACCGGCACGGTGGTGTTCGGCTGGAAAGGCGGTATCGGGACCTCGTCGCGCCGCCTGCCCGCTAGTCTCGGTGGATACACCGTCGGCGTCCTGACGCAGACAAATTTCGGCGGCGTTCTCACAATTGGGGGCGCTCCCGTGGGTCAGGAACTGGGCCAGTATTACCTGCGCAAGGAACTACAGCAAGCTGTCAGCGGGAAAGAAAAGGCCGACGGATCCTGCATGATCGTCGTGGCCACTGACGCGCCACTGGACGCGCGCAGCTTGAAGCGGCTGGCAGCGCGAGCGTGGCTGGGCGTTGCTCGCACCGGGAGTTCGGCCTCCAACGGCAGCGGAGACTACGCGATCGCATTCTCGACGGCCCCGCAGGTGCGGATACATGCCAGTGACAAAGCGCTGACGCGGAGCGTGGAAGTGATGACCAACGACGCGATGTCGCCGTTGTTTCAGGCGGCGATCGAAGCTACAGAGGAAGCGGTGTACAACTCGATGCTTAAGGCCACGACGACGACCGGCAACGGACACACGGTCGAAGCTCTGCCGATTGAGAAGACGGTGGAAATACTTAAAGAACACCGAGTGATCAAGTGAGGAATCGCTCTCGCCGGTCCCGGACGGCCGAACCATCCACTTGGAGCGCCTTCCATCCCCGACGATTTGTTGATTTGATAGTTGCGAAAAGACCGGCAGGGATTTTCGTGTTAGAGCGAAGGAACTACTCGGAAGTAAAGCAGTCCACGTGTCTGATAAAGTTTTAACGTTTATGGTAAGAGTCTCTACGCGCTGTCGATTGAAGGACGCTGCTCTTTGCTACCAGCAGCCACTACGCAATCTCCTGATGGTTACCCCGCGAGCTGAGAGTTCTCGAAGCAATTGCGCTACTCCTCTAGAGGTCTCACGGTCGCCCGGGACAATGACTGCCCATTCCAGGTTCTCTCTAAACTCTTTCGACCTAATCTGCCACTGCCCGAAAGACGACGACTTCGCCTCGCCAATTTGGACGATGGACAAATGCCGCACCAGCGCCAGCGCGGCTGCCTCGTCAGGTAGCGGTCCGGACAGTATGAAGTGGTTGTTCCCGTGTACCAGGATACCGACCATACGTTCTCAAGCCTCCGGGCGCGGGTCGCTGGGTCCACGGTCGACAAGTCGAATCAGCATCCGTTGGTCCTTACAGCGCTTGATCTAGCTAAGCTAGGATTTGAAAAACTCCACCAGTGTCGGCGCGTGCGCCGTCGGCTTCAGCAGGTGCGTCTGCCCTTCGAGCGTGCGGTACTGCGCGTTCGGCAATACGCTCGCGAGCGTCCGGTTCGCGTGGAGCATCCACGCAGGGCTATTCCCACCGTCCATGACGAGCGCTGGTACGGTGACGGACGCCCACCGGCTGGGCGGCAGCGGCTTGCCTCTCTGGTTGTCTTCGACGATCGCGCCGTCGTAGGGGAGCGTGTGCGCAATGGCTTTGAGCTTCGACCACATCGGCATCAGTCGCATCAGCGCCATGAAGAAGCCAGGAACTCCGACCGACTTCAGGAAGAGCTTGACCGCCTCGCTTCGCCGATCTGCCGCGACCGCCTCGCCGATCTGGACCCAATCGTCCTCGGTTGTGGGACGGGTGTCGTCCACGATGAACGGCGCCTCGTACAGCGCCAGCTTCTTGATGCCTCTGAGGCGATTCGCCGCTTCCAGTGCAAGAACTGCGCCCGATGACATGCCCCAGACAAACGCCGCCCCACCCGCTTCGTTCAAAAGCGCAGCGATGTCTTCGACCTCGCGCTCCACGGCATAGGGCGCCGTATCACCACTGGCACCTCGACCTCGACGGTCGTAAGTGATGACGGTGAAATGCCGTGATAGGAGCTCAGCCAGTTGTCCACTCGGACCCATACTTCGGTAGCAAAGCGCCCCATCGACCAGAATCACAGTCGGTCCGTTACCGATTCGATCGAATACTATCGCCGTGCCGTCCTTCGAGACCACTTTTCCCACAAATAGGGAGGTCGCCGCCTGCGCAATCTCTGGGGCTCTACCTTCGGGAGCTTCTAAAACTGTCATCTTCTGCACAGATCCTCCTAGTTCCGTCTTTCGCTCGGGCTCCTACAAAATCTGCGCCCTCGTTTAACCTGCAGCTCGGCTTACGTGATTTTGGGAAGGTAGGACGCAAGGTTTTCCAGGGTTTGAGCCGTGCCGGCATCAATGCGCATCTGGAGCAGCGCATCGCGATTCTTGTTCGTCGCGCACTCAATCGTCATCGTTAGCTTCGTTTTCTTCCCTTCCTCGGCGAAGACGATCGTCCCAACCGGTTCGGGACTGGACGGAAACATCCGTACGGTGAAGACGAGCTTTTCTGGCGGGGCGATTTCTCGATAGATGCCGGTGAACGCGTGTCCCTCGCCACCGGGAGCGCGATGGACCCAACGAAAGACCCCGTTCGGCCGCAGATCGATTTCGCAAACGGCCAGCGGCACGCCACTCGGGTCCCACCAATGTGCAACGTGCTCGGGATTAGTCCAGGCCTCGAAAACAACGGCGCGCGGCGCATCGAAGATGCGCGTAATCACGATTTCGCGGTCGGTGGGAGTTGTGATTCTCACTGTCCCGATGTTCTTCACTGGCCATCTCTCCTTATCGCCTGGTGCGTTCACGTATTTTCGGCTTCTTTTGCATCACTTTCAGGTAGTCGTCCAAGCTGGTAAATTTCTGCTCCCAAAAGCGGCGAAAGGGTTCAAGCCATTCGTCGATATCCTTGAGCGGGACAGCCACGAGCGTGCGCGGACGCCGCTGTGCGTCGCGCGTACACCTAACGAGGCCCGCTCGTTCGAGTACATGGAGGTGCTTAGAGATCGTCGGCTGACGTAGGACGAACGGTTTCATAAGCTCCGAAACATCCGCGTTCCCCAAGGCGAGACGGGCGAGGATCGCGCGTCTCGTGGGATCTGCGAGCGCGGCGAAGGTCATGCTCAGACGGTCGGCAGTCACATTAATTTCCATATGGCTATATTGCCAGATGGCGATGTAAGTGTCAAGTGATCCCATCCGGTAACGCCACGTTGACTCCGGTGTTGTTGGTTGAGAGGCGTGTTTACTGGTGCGGATCTCACAGCTGGGGAGTTTCACGGGACAGTTTTGGGAGTGGCCATACCTGAGGAAGGGCAAAACAATCGGCAATAGGAAAAGGCATATCGGCGTGCTCCTACCTCGACGTGCTCCTAAGTGCAACGAGTCCAATCGGAGAATCGCCGAGCGCGGCCCGCAGAGCGAGGCGCCACTGAGGGAGTTCTTACGAAGCGAGCCGCTGCTTCAAGGCGGTAAGGGTGCCAGGGTTTGCCTTGATCTTGAGACAAACACCCTTTTCCACGTAGGACTCGCTCAGCACGTGGATGTTCTTGCGAATGTCGGCGAGCACGCCTTCCTTGCCGTAGGGAACGACGAGCTCCACCTCAGTCATAGTATCGAGAAAGAAAGTGACGAGACGAGAGTGCAGTGTCTTGATGTCCTGCGGGTTGAGCGCAGACATCGCAATGGCCTCGGGGAACTCTTTCTCCAACGATGCCTTTCGCGAAGAATCGACGATGTCGATCTTGTTTAGGATCACCAGAGACGGGAGCTTTCCCGCCCCAATGTCTTCGAGCACTTCTTGGGTCACCTGAATGTGGGAGCGGAACGCCGGATCGGCCGCATCCACCACGTGGAGCAGAAGGGAGGCGTCCAGCGCTTCGTCGAGAGTCGAACGGAATGAGGCCACCAGATCGTGTGGAAGATTTCGAATGAAACCAACCGTGTCGGAAACGAGAATCCGGGGTTGCGTCTCGGGGTGCAACGCTCGCACAGTGGTATCCAGGGTCGCAAAGAGCCGGTTGGCCACGAGCACTTCGCTCGAAGTGAGTGCCCGCATGAGTGAAGACTTTCCGGCGTTGGTGTAGCCGACGATGGCGACTTTGGGCAAACCTTCGCGATGACGACGGCGCTCGACTTGCTCGCGATGGACCGCTTTGAGTTCTCGTTGCAGCTCGCCGGTGCGGTCCCGCACTTTCCGGCGCTCGATCTCCTGAAAGGACTCGCTGACCCCTCTTGCGCCACGTCCCCCACCCCTTCGCTCTTTGGCTCCGGACACGCGCCCGCGCGGTGCGAGGTACTTGAGTCTTGCCAACTCCACCTGAAGTTGCGCTTCTTTGGTGCGAGCGTGCCGATGAAAAATCTCAAGGATGATAGCCGGTCGATCGTAAACCTCGACGCCTGTCGCTTCTCTGATGTTTCTGACTTGTGTTGGGGTTAGTTCGTGATCGAGCACCACGCTTTCGGCCATGCTGAGCGCCTTCACGAGTTCACTTAGCTCGTTCAGTTTCCCCGGCCCGATGAGAGACGCGGCTGCAGGGGACTGCAGTCTTTGCGAAAGCGTTCCGACGATATCCCACCCCAGTGTTTCAACCAGTTGTCTCAATTCCTGCAGCGACGCATCGTGCTCTTCGGCGGCCGTCTTTTGCAGCTGTACATCTACGAGGATGGTGGCCGGCCTAACCTCGGACTCTGAAGGATGCGTCATGTTGAAAGCATATCTCAACTAAGTCGAGACTGGCCCAGCTTTGACCATTGTGAGCGAAGCAGGAAGTATGCCTAAACAAAACCATGCGCGCCGCCGTTGATTTTCAACCGGGACCGTCCACTCTGTTGGAGACGTGCCATGAGGCGGGAGCAACTGTCATGGTTCCGCCCGATTGACGCGCAAGCCGAAGTAATCCAGTAGACTTGATTCGCTTCATCATTACGGTCGGCCATTCGCCCCGAACGTGCCGGAGGCGAATAGCAAGTCCACAGGTTGCCTGCTGTCCGACGCTCTACTTCCTAAGTGCTTTGGTGTCGCGCCCACCCTGGTGCAGCACCAAGTGCGTGACTTGGCCCTTCTCGTTCCTGAAGAACTCAATTTCAGCGTCGACAACTTTTGGAAAAAACATCGTCTCTGACTCAGCAAAAATCGGCACCTTGGGCTGTCCCGTTATCTGCGTTATCAGTTGGTCGCCTTCCAGGGTCACCACGAAGACAAAGCCCGGCCCTAATTCGTAGCTACCCACGTACTCTGCAAGAATCTTCGCCGGCACTACAATCTCTTTTCGCTCCTCAGTCAACACCACCTTCTCACCGTGGGCTAACGCTGCCATTTTCGACGCGATTTCGCCTGGGCTCGATCCGTTCAGATTGGCCAGCACGACGACCGTTAGCTTCTCGTCGGGATAGTACGACAACTGAGTATTGAAGCCCTCGATTCCGCCGCCGTGTTCGACCAGCTTGATTCCTTTGACGGTGTGCACAGCGAGCCCGCACGCATAGTCATTCTTGAACGGTGTGATCATCTTTTGTAATGAAGCGGAGGACAACAGCTTGCCGCCAAACAGCCCTTGCTCCCATCGCAGCAAATCTTCTGCTGTGGAATACAGCCCGCCTGCCGACAGGGGAATGCTCATATCAATGTAACCTGCGTTCACCCGTCCATTGGCGCCAGGAGAGTAGCCGGAAGCCCGGCGCAAGATAAGGGCGGAGTTTGAATCGTAGCCCGAGTCCTTCATCCCTAACGGAACGAAGATGTTTTCCTGCACAAAATTGGCGTATGGCTGCCCGCTGATCTTCTCGATCAAATACCCGAGCAGGACGTACCCAGAATTGCTGTAGTTCCATTTCTCACCGGGCTGGAATTCAAGCGGTTTGTCACGAAAGCGGGCTACCAGCTTTTCCGGAGTAGTCGGAATAGCCTCCGTGGAAGCGTAATCGGGAAATCCAGTAAAGCTTGGGATGCCGGAGGTGTGCGTGAGCAAGTTAAAGAGGGTCACTTTGTCCCATGCGGCCGGAGCATCGGGCATGTATTTCTTCACCGGGTCATCAACCTTCAGCTTGCCACGTTCTTCCAAGAGAAAAATACTGGCCGACGTAAATTGCTTTGTGATGGAGCCCAACCGGAACTTAGTTGTCGGCGAATTCGGAACGTTCCATTCGAGATTCGCGAAACCGTATCCCTTGTCGAGCACGATGGTTTGGTCGCGTGCAACAAGCACCGAGCCCATGAATTGCTTGCTTGAAACATAGGATTGAACTACCTGTTCCATGCGAGACACATCGTCCTGTGCTGAGCCACTACTTCCCAGCACCAAGCAAGATCCCCCCAGCCAAACCGCAACGGCCATTCGTCCAATCATCATCCCCATGCCCCCTTAGAACTGGATAGGTCAACTGGTTGAATGAATTCCCGATACTGGTCTTGCCAAGTCTAGTAGCCTTCCCGGGAAATCGCCACGGGAGATCCGGCATCCGGCGGGCTCTAGCGACTTCCTAGACTAGTCCGGGGAGCAGTCGGTTAACCGAGGAAGTAGTTGGCGCCGCAACGGCAACTCCCAACCCGAGTAATACTTTGGAGCACTTTGGAGCTGAGGTTTCGAACCGGATTGTACAACTCGAAACCGTGTGGGTTACAAACCCGATCGCCCCAGCGGAATAACTACTTCCCGATTGTGGCCCTGTGATTTTTTTTTACAATACAAGCTGACGCCGGTTGCACTATCGTAGGTGGCTGAAACGCGCTTTCGCTGGTTTACACGATCTTCTGGAAGGCGGGCTCATCAAATGATTTCAAATCGTTCTGTGCCGACTGATGCGGTGCTTCCTCATGTAACGTATCGGGATCTCGAAAAAACCATCGCTTGGCTTAGCAACGCATTCGGTTTTGTCGAGCATTACCGCTACGGCAATCCGCTCAGCGGCGCTCAGATGAGAGCCGGCAACGCCTGGATTATGGTGAAACAAGCTGGGCACGAAAACCCGACCCCTAAGGAGCTCGGCTTTGGGACGCAGAGTCTAACCGTGTTCATCGAAGACATCGAGGCACACTTCGAACAAGCCAAATCTGCCAGAGCCGCCATCGTGGAAGATCTGCACGAGACTGAGTATGGCGAACTGCAGTATGGAGTTGAGGACCTCGATGGTCATCACTGGCTTTTCTCGCGTCATGCCAGGGACGTGAGACCCGAGCAGTGGGGCGCTTCGGTTTCGCACACCGCAGTCTTGACACCTCAAATTTCTCCGATGTTGGCGGTGAGCGATGGAAACAAGGCGATTGATTTCTACAAAGCCGCGTTTGGAGCGACCGTTCTTTGGCATCTATCAGGCGATGAACATATTGTCGCCGGTCTTTCGGTTTACGGCGCTAGATTCTTTCTCGCGACCGAGGCACCCGCGTTCGGCACACGAGGGCCGGCCGCCGTCGGGTTCACGACCGTCAGAATTGAACTCTTCGTGGATGATCCGGAAGCCGTGCAACGCCAGGCGCTGGCCGCAGGTGCCGTTTTCGGGAGTCTCGTGATAGAGCATATGCATTCCACGACTGGCCCGCGCCCAATCCGGCGCATGCTGCAAGGCAGTGTGTTGGACCCATTCGGCCACATGTGGCTCATCGGAAAGATTCTCGAGTAACAATCAAGCGTCGCCAGCCTGGGACCGGAAGGGACTAGTCTGCTTATACCTGCTCGATACCACGGTTTGGATCGATCTGCTGCGCACGAATTCTTTGGCCATCCCGCCGGCCGCAAACTCACGGCGCACACCAAGAACACCATTGGCCTCTCCATCATCACCTTGTGCGAGCTACCGTACGGGATCGAGCTTCACGCGGCGCGCCATCCGCAGCTACGAGCGCGGAATGAACATTTGCTCTCCATGATGGTTGCGCCGTTCGACGTATTCCCGCTCGACCATCGCGTGGTGGCCCCCTACAGCGAGGTGCGCGCTGCCCTCGCGAACGCACCAATCGGCCCGGCCGACAAGCTCAGATCGGCCACGCTGTACATCGTGGCACGCGACGACGCCAACTCGGATGGACCACGTCTTCCTGGGATTCGGAAACAGTACGAGAAATCTCCGCAACCCAAAGAACTGATTGTTCTAGATGGCTCCGCGCATGCTCAGCTTCTGTTCCAAACGGATCAAGGCGAGCGCGTAATGCGCGACATCCTGCGCTTTCTCTCCGCGAAGTCAACGACCCGGTAGTTGAGGGCGGTTTAACCGTTATTCGGTCGGAAGGCCTTCCCCGACTGGATTCAGAAGGTTCGTCCTTAGTTGTTCGCATAGGAGAGCCTGCTTTCGCTAATTCATTCCCGATCGTCGCTTGAACCGCCACGTTGGCTCCCTGGACGCAAGAACCCCGTCCCCGTTCTTTCCCCTTGTCAAACTAGGAGAGCATGTTAGACTCCTAGGGAGACTAGGAGGCCATTACACTGTGGGCAAAACCGCGGAACTACTCCCGGGCACACTCGACATGCTGATTCTCAAAGCAGTGTCATTGAAACCGCTGCATGGATACGGTGTATTGCTGCGCATACGGCAGATCTCAAAGGAAGCGCTTGATATTCCACAGGGATCCTTGTATCCGGCCCTGTACCGATTGGAGCACCACGATCTCATCGCCGCCGAATGGGGCCAGAGCGAGAACAACCGGCGAGCGAAGTACTACACCTTGACCGCCGCGGGGCGTCGTCGCCTGCGTGACGAAACGGCCGGCTGGAATCGATTAGCGTCTGCGATTGCCGCGGCCTTGAACACGACGTCAGAGCAGGTGTGAACATGTTTAAGCGCTTTCGTTCTTTGTTTCGTGTGCTGACCCGGCGGCGTGAATTTGAAGATGCTATGACCGAGGAGCTGCGCTTTCACATCGAGCAATATACCGACGACTTGGTGCGCTCCGGCATGTCACCCGAAAAGGCGGCCCGCCTCGCGCAGAGAGAGCTCGGCAGCTCTATCAATATCAAAGCGGATTGCCGCGAGGCATTTGGCGTTCGCCTGTTTGATGAGCTTCGAAGGCAGCTGAGTTACGCCGCCCGATTGCTGCGAAAGACGCCCGGATTCACAGCTACAGGTCTTCTGACGCTCGCCGTTTGTTTCGGCGCCAACCTGACGGTTTTTGCCGTGATCGACTCGGTGCTGCTGCGTCCGCTGCCATTTCCCGAACCAAGCCGCCTGGTAACCGTGTTCAATACGTATCCGAAAGCTGGCGTTGATCGCGACGGATCGTCGCTGACCAACTATTACGAACGCCGGGGGCATATTCCGGCCTTCGCCTCGCTCGCAATCTACCGCTATGGCACTGCGATTATCGGTGAGGCTGGCTCAACGGAACGCGAACAGATCACGCAAGTATCTCCGGATTTTTTCTCGACGCTTGGGCTCGGCCCCGTGGTCGGACGCACTTTCACTGAAGAGGAAACCACTTATCAAAACAACAGCGTTGCAATTCTGTCCGACTCATTTTGGCGGCAGCGCTACAACGCCGACCCCAACGTGATCGGACGGCAGATCCGTGTGGACGGTCTTCCCAAAACCGTGATTGGCGTCTTGCCTCCTGGCTTCCGCTTTCTCTCCTCCGACGCCCGGTTGTACCTCCCTCTTGCATCTCGCGCTGAAGATCGAACGCCCTTGCAGCGGCATTCCGGCGGCAACGTCACCCAAATGATCGCGCGGCTTAAACCGGGCACCACTGTCGTGCAGGCCCAGTCTCAGATCGACGCGCAGAACGCTGCATTGGAGGTAGACGACCCTCAGGCCAAAATGATTGCCGATGCAGGCTTCCGTTCCATGGTGGTGCCTTTGCATGCGGACCACGTCGCAGCCATCCGCCCCACCCTACTGTTGGTGGAAGCAGGCGCTCTTGTCCTTCTTTTAATTGGCGCAGTAAATCTTGTGAACTTGCTTCTTATCCGCACCAGTGGTCGAGTCAAGGAGCTCGCGATCCGGCAGGCGCTCGGCGCCAGCAGTGGATACGTCGTGAGCGAAACGCTCGTCGAGACTACCTTGCTGACGCTGGTCGGAGGATTGCTGGGGCTCGCCGTCGGGGCTGGCGGAATCCGCCTGCTGGAGGCGCTGGGTTACGATCGTCTACCGTTGGGAGGTCGCATCGCCTTCGATACTCGATTGGCGTTGGTCGCCCTGGTCGCAGCCATCGTAATGGGCGTCGTGCTCGCAGCACCAATCGCGTGGTTCAATCTCCGGCGCCATTTGGGTAACGCGCTTCAATCGGAGAGTCGGGGTGGAACGAGCGGGCGCGCCGCTCAAATTCTGCGTCACGGCTTCATGGTCTCGCAGATTGCTTTGGCATTTATGCTGTTGGCCGGAGCCGGTCTGCTCGCGCTCAGTCTCCAGCGAGTGATGGCCGTCTCTCCCGGCTTCCAGTCCGACCACATCCTCACCGGGCAAATCTCCCTTCCACGGAAAAATTACCCGGATGGGGCGGCTCGCCTGGCATTTGTTGAAAACCTGATGGGCAAAATCGGCCACTTGCCGGGAGTGTTGTCCGCAGGCGTGGTCAATAATGTGCCCTTCAGTGGCAGCAGCGGCAAGAGCGCCGCCGCCGTAAAAGGGCACATTCTCCGTCCAGGCGAATCAGCGCGAGGGCACTACTCTTACGGTGTCGGGGGTGACTACTTTCGCGCTATGGGATTCTCCTTGCGGGCAGGACGATTCCTCACGGACGCCGATTCACGTGGCCCCGAGCGAGTCTGCGTTGTGGATGAAGACTTCGCGCGATACTACTGGCCGGAAGCCAGCGCCATTGGCCAACATTTGTGGGAAGGCTCCGAACAGGGAAAGGATACTGAAGCATTTACGATCGTCGGGGTTGTCGGCGAGGTGAAACAGGCCGGGCTTACCGAAGACCAAGCCCAGGGCGCGATTTACTATCCTTATGTCTTCCGTACCGACGACAGCATCTTCGTGGCCGTCCGTGCGAGCCTTCCCCCGGAATCGCTGGCGTTGGCGCTGCAAAAGGTGGTTCGGCAAGTCGACGCCGAGATACCGGTCAACGACCTCCGCTCGATGGAAAACCGCATTGCCGATAGTCTTGCCGCCCGTCGCTTACCGACACTGCTGGCTGGCGTCTTCTCAGGAATAGCTCTGTTGCTCACCGCCATTGGAACCTATGGCGTGCTGAGTTACGCCGTGGCGCAGCGTCGCCGCGAAATCGGCGTGCGCATGGCTTTGGGGGCGCAACCGCGGCAGATCCGCAGCCAATTTTTCTCTCTCTCGTTACGCCTGCTGACTGGCGGAACGCTATTAGGCCTGATCGGAGCCTGGCAGGCAGGCCGAGCCATGCGGACGGTGCTCTTCCACGTACCGCCGCTTAACCTATCAATCCTCGTTGGAGCTGCGTGCGTGACGGGGACAGTGTGTCTGGCCGCTTGCCTACTGCCATCCCAACGCGCCGCGCGGATATCCCCGATGGAGACTCTCACCGAGGAGTAGAGGATCCGCTCGACCTGCGCCTGCTGACAACCGATCTTGTGGCCACAATTGTGTGCTTTGTCGTTGAGGGCTAGTGGAGGGAAAGATGTTCGCGGCGTGCGAGCGTTCTCTTGCTAGAACCGACGGCCTTTGCCTCGTCGTCGAGAGCTTGGACGTCCACGGCGCATGGCAATAACGATACCAAATCTGGCGTTCTTGCCTATAGCGAAAGGGAGCATCTAGGCCTAAGCTCTGACTGGCCATTATTCCACGCAAAGGAGATTCAAAATGCTCACCCTTAGTCTTTTCGCCCGGCTGGAGGCAAAGCCCGGCAAGGAGGCGGAGGTAGCCGCGTTCTTAAAACAAGGCCTCCAACTCGCCAACCAGGAGACGACAACCCCATTGTGGTTCGCGCTGCGGCTCGGACCAACCACGTTTGCGATATTCGATGCCTTTCATGATGAAGCAGGACGCCAGAAGCATCTCAGCGGGCCTATTGCCACGGCCCTCATGGCGCAGGCTCCGAACCTGCTCGCCTCGCCTCCGGTGATCGAGCGCATGGAAGTGCTGGGCACCAAACTTCCCGAATAAGACGATTGCCGCGACGCTCGCTCACTTCTCAGAAACCGTTTCCGAGGAGCGCAACGCCACAATTTCATTTCTTCGGCCGAGTCATATTTCGGCTCGTTCCACGACAAGCTGCGTGGCGAGAACGAAGAGCACGGCGATTAGTACCCAGATGATGTTGCTGATCGCCAGAGGCAAAGTTCCGAGAGGCAGACCGGGAACCAACGGCAGGTCGATGTGCCAGCGCCATCGAACCGCAGCCGCAAAATATGGAAGGCCAAATAGGATCCCCATGCTAGCGCCAAGCCCCTTCAGACCGTTACGCAGCAAAACGGTCAGGGAGTAGGTGAGGCAATAGGCCCAGACACAAAAAATTAAGGCGTCCAAAAAGTTCTCTGTCGTCATCGAACCATTAAGCGTCGAGTGAAATGGATTCTTGCTGTAATGGGATAGAGTTGCCCAGCCCGCGAGGAAATTTACGGTCGCGACGGCCAGTAATTCGGCAAAGCCCACAGCCCATCCCACCCAGATAAAATACGCGCGGCTGCGCGGTTTCGTGAACAAAAAGTGTGCTGTCTTCTCGGCGAATTCATGAATGGCCCCTAGGGCCCCTAGCCCCAGAGCCACGGCAGTAAGTATCAAACCGAAGGTGGTTGAAAAGGCGCTAGTGCCGAAGTCTTCCACCAGATGAGTGCCCACACACACCACTGCAGCGACGGGCATCACAATTGCGGCAATAATTAGGAAGACGATGAAAAAAGACCGGGTGTCACGCCAGCATTTCCAGACGTACATTACTGCTCCTTTCGGACAAGCTGTAAGAAGATTTCCCGCAGGCTTAGAGGGGCGATATTCGTAATAGTTGCACCGCTTTTGGACAATCCGGCAGCGAAACTATCCGCATCCTTGGTTACGACATATCTGTAGAAACTCCCCTCGACCGCAACGGACAAAACCTGCGGCGAAGTTTGTGAGGGAAGCGAGTTGCCGGCTGCGGTAATCAGGCGGAATTCACTCTTGATGTCGTCCAGCCGGGACTCCATCAGAAGCTTGCCGTGATCGAGGACGCCGGCATATTCCGCGATTCGCTCCACCTCCTCGAGTTGGTGAGAAGAAAAAAAGACGGTGCAGCCTCTGTCAAGGCCGTCTTCAGCCAGCACGTGCAACAACTGATCAACGGAAACCGGGTCCAAGGCGGTGGTCGGCTCATCCAAAATCAACAAATCCGCGCCTTGAGAGAGCGCCAGCAACAGCCAGACCTTCGTTTGGTTGCCGTTGGAGAGCTTTTCAAATCGCTGCTTCATCGGGATTTCCAATAGCCGGGCGTACTTTTCCACCGCACCATCGGACCACGTCGGATAAAAGCCACGGCTGAATCGCACCAGTTCAGTGGCAGTTAGCGATGGATAGAGCGTCTTCTTCTCACTGACGAAGGCGGTGCGTCGAAGAATGGCCATGCGTTCTGTGGAAACATCCATTCCAAATACCTGAGCCGCCCCCGCAGTGGGGCGCGTTAGGCCCAGCAGCATTTTGATGGTAGTTGTTTTACCCGCGCCGTTGCGCCCCAAGAACCCGTAGATCGCCCCGCGCGGCACAGTGAGATTTATTCCGCCGACCGCGCGGATGCTTCCGTATGTTTTCGCAAGATCCTTGCTGTCTATCGCGAGTTCGTTCATTTCCGTTCTCCTAAACTGTGCAGTTCATCTCGCACGGTCTTCAGAATTTCCTCGTCCGTGAGGCATAGTTGCGCGCCCTCGACCGCAATCTGCCGAGCATACGGCTGCAAACGGCGCAACTTTTCCGATTTGAGAAATCGAGGAACATTTTCCGCAACATAAGTGCCGCCGCCGGGGATCGTGGCAATGACACCGTCGCGCTCCAGGTTCTGATAGGCGCGCGCGGCAGTGGTGGGATTGATCCCCAGTCCGGCAGCGAGCTTGCGTACTGACGGTAGTGGCTGGTCTACCTTCAAGGCGCCCGCAGCAATCGCATTCTTCACTTGCGCTTCGATCTGCGCGTAAATCGGCACGCCCGAGGACGGATTTACGTGGAAGAGCATACTGTATGATTACAGCCATACAGCACGCTTGTCAAACGCGTAGTGCTTGTGGGCCTATTTTTTCGCTTGTATTACAAAACGTAATACATTAAATTCATCCAGACATTATCGTGGCATCCCCAATCACTCTTCGGCTAGACGAAAAAACGCGGCAGCGGATCGCACGCCTGGCTCGCCGCAAGCGCCTGTCCACATCTGAAGCCATCCGCCAGGCGATTGCGGCATGGGCGGACCGGCAGGAGCCGGTCACTTCTCCCTATGAGGCCATGAAGGATCTGATTGGGGTGGTCCGCGGGGGAAATCCGAAGCGCTCCGAACAAACTGGTCGCCGCTTCGCCGCGCTTCTGATGCGTCGGCGGCGGCGGCGTTGATTCTCATCGACGCAGGGCCGCTCGTCGCATTGCTCGATAGAGGCGACCGGCATCATGCCAAGTGTGCCGCGGCCCTGGCGGAGCTGCGCGAGCCTCTCGCGACAGTCTGGCCCCCGTTCGTCGAAGCCATGTGCCTCTTGGCTGATCTGCCTCGGGCGCAAGAGGCGCTGTGGGAAATGCTGGAGCGAGGGGCGGTCCTTCTGCTACCACTGGACTCGAGCGACATCCCTCGGATCCGCGAGCTGATGCGCAAATACGCCAACCGCCGGATGGATCTCGCTGACGCCGCGCTCTTACGCGTCGCCGAGCGGGAGGGGCTCCGCAAAATCTTCACTGTCGACCGCCGCGATTTCTCGGTCTTTCGCCTCAACAATCGAACGCGCCCCGCGCTCATTCCATAATTCCGAGTCGTTGGGCCAAGCTCTTCATCCCACCGTTTGCATCGCGGAGACTAATTCTGGAATGTCAATTTTGATGAGGGTGCCTTGGCCGGTGCGGCTCTCGATTTGCAAATGAAAATCGGCGCCGTAGAGGACACGGAGGCGTTCGCGGACGTTGCTCAAGCCGATGCCCTCGACATAGACGTGCGGCATTTTTTCTTCGGAGATACCCACGCCGTTGTCTTCGATTTCGATGCGCAGGCGGCCGTCGCGGTTTGTAGTGCGCAGTTGAATTTTTCCGCCGTCGAGCTTGGGCGCCAGGCCGTGTTTCAGGCAATTTTCGACGATGGGTTGGAGAAGCATGCTGGGGACGAAGGCTTCTAGCGTTTCTTCGTCGATTTGCTTGATGATGTCGAGGTTGTCACGGCCGAAGCGGGCGACTTCGATATCGAGATAGTCGTCGATGAATTCAAGTTCTTCGCGCAGCGGCACAAACGTTTCGTGCTTGCGGAGGAGGCGGCGAAGAATATTGCTGAGCTTGAGGACCACCCCGCGCGCGTTGTCCGGATCGAAGCGGATAAGCGCGGAGACGGTGTTCAGGGTATTGAAAAGAAAGTGCGGGTTGATCTGGCGGGACAGCGCGTCCATGCGGGCCTTCAGCAGGAGTTGCTGGTGGCGCTCGAGGTTCATCTCGATGCGCGTGTTGTTCCAGATTTTCAGCGGCGCGGCGACAGACATCAGCGTGGCGATCACCGTCAAAAGAAGCCACCAATCCCACTGCGGGTGGATTGCAAAAAGCCACTTGGGCTTGGTGGCCTGGACCAGGGCTACGCGGCCAAGCTCCAGTCCGACGCACACACCCAGGGGCGCCATTTCCCAGGACAATTGCCGTTTCTTCAGCAGCCGCACCACGGCTTTAGGAATGTTCAGAAAAGTGAACGGACCGAAGTTCCAAAGATCTTCCTTGTTGGGAATCGCCTGCCGGATCAACCCGCCTATCAACCCCGCTGTCGAAGCGGCGGGCATCGCCAGCCACTCGTGAAAGATGAGCGCGGGAATCGTGACAATAGCCCCGCCAATGGGGCCGACCACGCGGCCTCCCAGCAGGCCCATCAGAAACGCGCCTTCTAGCGAAAGGTCCGCGAACCGGTAGGGATACCCCACCAGCCGCAGGGTGACTCCGACGAACAACGGCGGCACCATAAAGAGCATCAGCTTCAGTTTTTGGTCGGGATCGCGCTCCTCGGTGAAAAGCACCCGGCGGAAGGTGTTCCAGCGCGCCAGTAATGCGGCGATAGAGGACGCCACCGCCACCTTCAGCAGCAAGGTAAAGAGGAGGTCGCGAACTGATGTTGCCGAGTCCATGGTTGGTCTGCGTGGACGTCCTCGCTAACGCTAGCCAATCGCAGCCGCGATGTAAAGGCTCACGTGGCGTACCTGTTATACTTTTGGTTCGCCATGACGCCGAAATCAAATGCGGACAAAGGCAGGCTGAAAAAAGGCTCCAGCGTGAAACTTGTCGCGCAGGCCGCTCTTCCCACGCGCCATGGCCGCTTCACGATTTACGGATGCAAAGGCCGCGGCCCGCTCGATGAAGCTATCGCTCTCGTGCGCGGAAAACTCAATGGAAAAGCCGCGCCGCTCGTTCGCGTGCATTCACAATGCCTCACGGGTGACGTACTTGCGTCGCTGCGGTGCGACTGCCGGGCGCAACTCGAGCTTTCCCTGCGGAAAATCGCCCAGGCGGGCTCCGGGATCCTGCTATATCTGCCACAAGAGGGGCGCGGCATCGGGCTGATGAACAAGCTTCGCGCCTATGAGCTACAGGATGGGGGAATGGACACGGTCGAAGCGAACGAAACGCTGGGATTCGCGGCCGACGCTAGAGACTATGATTTTTCCGCGCAAATCCTTAAGAAACTTGGCGCTACAAAAATCCGGCTGCTTTCGAACAACCCGGAAAAAGTTCGCCAGCTGGAGGACTCCGGCATTCGCGTGGTCCAGCGTGTTCCCTGCCAGCCGCGCATCTCAAAAATTTCACGCGCCTATTTGCAGACAAAAAAAAGCAAAATGGGGCATCTGCTGGACGGCCTGTGAGGGAACAATTCCATGACCTCGGTTCTAGCCCCCGCCGACGAATTGCACGATCTCATAGCGGTCCCCCGGTTCCACAGGCGTTTCGGTCCATGCGGGGCGTGGAAGTATTTCTAGGTTTCGCTCGATGGCTACGCGGCCGGAGTCCAGGCCGAGCGTGACGAGCAAATCGGCAACCATCGCGCCGGGCTTCGTTTCGTGCTTTTCTCCGTTTACAACAATCGAAATCACTGTTTCCATGGGCATATTGCATTCCTACGCCAACCCGCGTATCTCCCTACGTCGTAGGCACGCGAGACCGCGTTTTTAGCTGAAATCTTAGCTGGCCTTTGGAATCCGCCTGGGAGGCCTCGATCACCAGGGCGGGCTCGGCTCCGGCCATGCGGGGCATTTCGAATTCGAGTTGCGCTTGGCCGTCGGCTCCTGTCTCGGTCGAGAATTCGGTGATGTCCGCTGCGCCGTCGATTCGCGCGGTCACCAGTGCGCCAGCGACAGCTTCTTTATTTTGCATTCTCCGCACGGCAACGTGCAACTTCGCGTGTTTTCCCACCAGCCAGCTTTTCGCATTGATCAGTTCCATGGCCAGCGCCGCCGCAGGCACGGCATGCGAATGGGCCGCAGGTTCAGCCTTATTCGCAGCGGGCTTTCCTTGGACGGACATCGGAGGTGGCACCAAGCGCAGTGCGCCGCTGCGAATCTCTTCTGTCACGGTGCGATGCTGGTCGTCAATTCGTTTTCTGAGGACCTCTTCGCGTGCGAGTTCGAGCGGCAACAGATCAAGATAGTTATTTGTGCGCCGGTGAAGCACGCGACCTCGGCAATAGACGGTTGTGTCGATCAAGGCGTTTGCGGTGCCGCGGTCTTCGGTCTGGACGTGATAAACCGTCTCGCCAGCTTTCACGTCCGTGTTGTGCCCGAAGAGCATATGTTTCGTCCATCCCGCAGTAGCGACCGCGACCGTGGTTCCAACAGCGAGCGCTGCGGGACTTTCCTCGTGCCATTTGACCGACTGGCGGTTGAATGGATATTATAGCGCTTCGCCCATGACCGATTCAGGCTTACAAGCGTACACTCCGCTTCTCTTACACCTGCTGATTGCCTCGGCACTCGCCGGGGCGCTGACGTGCGCGTCGGTGCTGGTGGGCTGGCGGCGGCCTAGTCGCGCCAAACAGCAGCCTTATGAGTGCGGTATGGAGCCCACCGGCGATGCGCGCGCGCCGGTTTCCGTACGATTCTACCTGGTGGCGATGGTTTTCATTCTTTTTGATGTGGAAGCCATCTTCCTGTATCCCTGGGCCTACATTTACCGGGACTTCATAAAAATGTCTCCCAGTATCGGCATGTATGGCTTCCTGGAAATGATGGTATACATCGCCATACTTTTGGTGGGTTACTTTTATCTTTGGAAAAAAGGCGCGCTCGACTGGCATAAGTATTAGCCTGCGCCTGAGGGCTCTCTAACGGTGACCGAGAATACCAGCCAACGCGCTAGTGTTGTGGCCGAGCACCTGCGCGCGTGGAATCCAAACGCTATTGAAGAAATCATTGAATTCCGCGGCGAGACTACACTCGTGCTCCCCCGCAAAATCCTGCGGGCCACGGCCGAGCGCTGTCGCGACCACGCCGAGCTCAAGTTTGACTTGCTTACCGATGCCACTTGCGTTGACAGGTACCCTCACGAGCCACGCTTTGAACTGAATTACCATCTGGTTTCCATCCCCCGGCGCGACAAAATTCGCCTCAAGGTTCGCTTGTCCGCATCAGACACTGTCGTGGACACGCTAGTCCCCGTGTGGCCGGGCGCAAATTGGCTGGAGCGGGAGATTTTCGACCTTTTCGGCATACGTTTCGAAGGCCATCCGGACCTGCGGCGCATTTTGCTTCCGGAAGACTGGGAAGGCTATCCGCTGCGCAGGGATTATCCCGTTGAGGGCTACCGCGACGTCCCCATGGTCACGGGATTCAGAAAGAGCTCAGTATGACCACTGTCGAGACCGCAACGGGCACAACAAAAACGATGGTTCTCAACATGGGTCCGCAGCACCCGTCGACCCACGGCGTGCTTCGCGTACTTCTCGAACTGGACGGCGAAACGGTTATCCGGGCGGTCCCTGATCTGGGTTATCTGCACACGGGAATCGAGAAGAGCTGCGAAGACAAGACCTATTCGCAAGCCATCACGCTCACGGACCGGATGGACTACCTCAATCCGCTCGGCAACAACCTGGTGTACTGCCTGGCAGTGGAAAAATTGCTCGGCCTCGAAGTTCCCAAGCGCGCGCAGTATGTTCGCGTTCTGCTCGTCGAGCTGCAGCGCATTTCTTCGCACCTGGTATGGCTCGGAACACATGCCATCGACCTTGGAGCCATGTCCGTTTTTCTCTATTGCTTCCGCGAGCGCGAGGAGATCCTGAAGATTTTCGAGATGTTCGCCGGGCAGCGCATGATGACGAGTTACATCCGCATCGGCGGCATAGCGCTGGAACCTCCAGCGGGTTGGCGGGCGGCGGTCGATCGCTTTCTAAAGATGATGCCGAGCCGCATCGACGAATACGAATCTTTGCTCACGGGAAACCGCATTTGGATGGGCCGCACCAAGGGCGTCGGTTATATTTCGGCGGAAGACGCGGTGGCTCTCAGCATGACCGGCCCCACACTCCGCGCGGCGGGCATCGCCTACGACAACCGGAAAATGTTTCCCTATTCGAGCTATGAAGAGTTCGAATTTGACGTTCCGACGCGTACGGATTCCGACTGTTTCGCGCGCTATATGATTCGCGTGGCGGAGATGCGGCAAAGCTTGAATATCGCGCGCCAGGCGATGGCCAAGATAACCCACGAAGGCCCGATCCGCACGGACGCACCAGGCATCGTGCCGCCGGCGCGCGAAAAAATGAAGACGGAGATGGAAGCGCTCATCTATCACTTCAAAATCTTCACGGAAGGGTTTTCGCCGCCGCCGGGTGAGACGTTTGTGACCGTGGAGTCGCCGCGCGGCGAGTTGGGCTGCTTTATCGCTAGCGACGGCTCGCCCAAGCCGTTGCGCGCGCATTTCCGCTCGCCGTCGTACATCAATTTGCAAGCCTTGCCGAAACTGGTCACCGGCCAACTGATTTCCGACGTGGTCGCGTGCATCGGAACGATCGACATCGTTCTGGGAGAGGTCGACCGCTAACCGCATGGAACTTTCCACCCAACTCGCGGCGCGATTTGAAAAACTGCAGAACGCCTACCCCTTCAAACGCAGCGCGCTGATTCCCATGCTGATGTACGCGCAGGACGAGTACGGCTGCGTCAGCGACGAGATGATTGCGGAAATCGCGCGCCGGCTCGACCTCAACAACGTGCAGGTCGAGGAAACGCTGGCCTACTACTCGATGCTGCACCGCAAGCCCATGGGCAAGTTTCACGTGCAGGTTTGCACCAACGTGGCCTGTATGCTGCGCGGCGGCAACGAGATTCTGGAACGCGCCAAAAAGCGGCTGGAGATCGGCCACAAAGAAGTGAGCGAGGACGGCGTCTTCTCTCTCGAGGAAGTCGAGTGCATCGGAGCTTGCACCGGCGCGCCTGCCATGCAGGTCAATTACGACTTCTACGAAAATCTCACGGCACTGAAGTTCGATCGGATCATCAAGGACCTGGACGGCGGCAAGATCCCGCCACCGGAGCGGGTGACTGCCGGCGCGCTTCACGAGCGCGAGCCGGGAGAGACGCCGCTCATCAGCAGGCGCTGGGGGATTGCGGATTCGCGCAAGATCGATGTTTATTTGCAGCACGACGGCTACCGGGCGCTCGAAAAAGCGCTGAAGGAGATGACCCCGGAATCGATCATCGATGAAGTTAAAAAATCCAGCTTGCGCGGGCGCGGAGGCGCGGGCTTTCCTACGGGCATGAAATGGTCGTTTGTACCCAAAGATTCGCCGAAACCGAAGTATCTCATTTGCAACGCCGACGAATCGGAACCTGGCACCTGCAAGGACCGCCCGCTGATGGAGATGGATCCGCATCAACTGATTGAGGGCATGATCATCGCCGGACGTTCTTTTGGCGCTCACCGGGGCTTTATTTATGTGCGCGGTGAATACCGCTATGTTTTGGATATCGTCGAAGCTGCCGTCGTGGAAGCCTATGCGCACGGTTATCTGGGCAAGGACATTCTGGGTTCCGGCTTTGATTTCGACTTGCTCACTCATACCGGAGCGGGCGCTTACGAATGCGGCGAAGAATCCGCCTTGATGGAATCGCTCGAAGGCAAGCGTGGTTACCCGCGCATTAAACCCCCGTTCCCTGCTGTTGTCGGTCTGTACGGCTGCCCGACCATCATTAATAACGTAGAGACGCTGAGCGCCGTTCCGGCCATCATTCTGGAAGGCGGCGAAGCTTACGCCAAGCGCGGTACGCCGAAAAATGGCGGCACGCGGTTGCTTTGCGTCGCGGGACACATCGGTAAGCCCGGGATCTACGAAATTCCGCTCGGGATGAACATGAAAAAGTTCATTTACGAAATGGCCGGCGGGATTCCAGGTGGAAGGAAACTCAAGGCCGTGATTCCCGGTGGCAGCTCCTGCCCGATTTTGAGCGAGAGCGAAATTGACATCGCCATGGATTATGACTCCGTCGCCAAGGCGGGCTCGATGCTTGGCTCCGGCGGCATGGTGGTAATGGATGAAACCACCTGCATGGTGGACATGGCGCGACGCATCATGCATTTTTACGCGCACGAATCCTGCGGCTGGTGCATTCCCTGCCGTGAAGGCACGTCCTGGCTCAAGAAGATGCTGGATCGCTTTCACGCCGGATACGGGCGTCCTGAAGACATTGACATCGTGGGGGAATTGGCGAAAAACATGCTTGGCCGCACGTTCTGCCCGCTCGGGGACGCCGCTGCGCTGCCTACGATCAGCATCGTGCAAAAATGGCGCAACGAATTCGAAGACCACTTGCACGGGCGTTGTGCGTATAAATCCGCGGAAGCGCTTGTCGGCTCACGTTAGGAATCCATGACCGAGACGAAGCTAGTTACGCTGAAGATTAACGACCGCGAAGTGCAGGTCCCTCCGGGCACGCTGGTGATTGAAGCAACACGGCGCATTGGAACGGAAGTGCCGTCGTTCTGCTACTACCCTGGCCTGTCGTTGCAGGCCGCCTGCCGCATGTGTCTTGTGGAAGTGGAAAAAATGCCGAAGCTGCAGACGGCCTGCACGCTGATGGCCACCGAGGGCATGGTGGTTCGAACGAACACGGATCAGGTGCGCGGCGCGCGCAAGGCCATGCTTGAATTCCTTTTGACGAACCATCCGCTCGATTGCCCGGTGTGCGACAAGGGCGGCGAGTGCGAGTTGCAGGACATGGTGTTTCGCTACGGCGCGGATACCAGCCGCTTTGTGGAGGAAAAAATTCACCGGCCGGAAGAGAAATGGTCGGAGCTTGTCTACTATGACGCGCCGCGCTGTATTCTCTGCTTCCGCTGCGTGCGAGTTTGCGATGAAGGTATGGACGTGAAAGCGCTCGGCGTCGGCATGCGTGGCGCGAACAGCATCATCATTCCGAACCGCGAAGACCATCTCGAGTGCGAAGAGTGCGGAATGTGCATCGACATTTGCCCGGTCGGCGCGCTTACCAGCGGCACGTACCGCTACAAGACCCGGCCGTGGGAGATGACCTATGTCTCGACCGTTTGCACGCATTGTTCAAACGGCTGCAAAACGACCTTGAGCGTGCGCAATCACGAGATCCTGCGCGCGAATAACCGCGATCTTTCCGGAATCAACGAGGATTTCCTGTGCATCAAGGGGCGCTTTGGCTTTGATTTCACCAAGCACCCCGAGCGTCTGCGCCAGCCGATGGTGCGCAAGGGGGACAAGCTTTATCCCGTTTCCTGGGAAGAGGCCGCACAGACGGCCGCGACTCGGCTCAAACAGATTTACGGTGTCAGCGGTGCGGATTCCATCGGCTTCATCGGGTCGAACCGCACATCGAACGAAGAAAATTATTTGTTTCAGCGGATGGCCCGTGCGACGTTTGGCACCAACAACGTTGATCATCATCGAACCGCGGACTACACGGGCCTGGTCACCGCGCTCGGCGACCACGCTCGGGATTCCTCGTTGACCATGCGGCAGTTGGCCGAGGCCAGGGCTGTGCTTCTGGTAGGCAACGATCCGACGGAACAGAATCCGCTGGCCGCCTGGCAGATTCGCAAAGGCATTCGCCACATTGGCGCGAAGCTTTTTATTTTGAACACGCGGGACATCAAGCTGAAGCGCAAGGCGACGCAATTCGTCAAGGTCTCGGGGGGGCAGGAAGCGGCTGCTATTCGCTGGATGGCTCACGAAGAGGGGCAGCTGCCGAGCGATCTCGTTGAGCAACTGGTCCAACTCAAGGCGGCTCTGGATGCCGAGCCCGACGTGGCCATCGTTTTCGGAGCCGAAGTGACGGGCGCGGCCATCGCCGAGCTCGTGGCGTTCGGCTCCAAGCTGCACGGCAAAGCCCGCTACATGGCCCTCGGCGATTACGCAAATTCGCGGGGAGCTGCGGACATGGGGTTGCTGCCGGATCGCTTCCCGGGCTATCGGCAGGTCGTCGATTCCGCCGCGCGCGATGCGTTCGAACGATTGTGGGGTGCGGTTCTTCCCGCGAAGGCAGGACAAACGGCGCCGGAAATGGTGGAGGCGGCGCAAAATGGGAAGCTCAAAGCGCTCTACGTGATGGGCGCGAATCCCCTGGCGCATTTTGGCACTCTGGGATTTGGACGAGGCAAGCTCGAGCTGCTCGTCGTTCACGAGATGTTTTTAACCGAGACGGCAAAACTTGCCGACATTGTTTTTCCGGCTGCGTCGGCTTATGAAAAAGACGGCAGCGTCACCAACACTTCCGGCGAAATTCAGCTTCTTCACAAGGCCGCTGAAGTGATGGGTCCGCGGACCGACTTCGATCTGCTGCGCATTCTGTCGCATCAGCTGGAAAAACTCGGACTGGGCAAGGCCTTCCATTACAAAACGCCTGCCAGCGTGTTTGAAGAAATTCGCAAAGCGGTGCCTGGTTATGACGTCGAGGCCGCGGGATTGCTGACGGGTGGCGCGGAAGCCACGCTCGTGCATGTTGCGAAGAACGGGCACGCGCCCTACGACGTTCCGCTCGGCTTGATTCGCTCTGCGCAGGACACGCTTTTCACCAGCGGCACGCTTGGCCGATTCTGTACCATGATGGAATCTCTTCCGGAGGCGGAAGCCAAGCCGTGATCTCCTTCTTAAACGCAAACGCCACGATCATCATCTATCTTGTAAAGATTGCGCTTCTGCTTTTCATCGTTCTGACCGTCAACGCCTATCTCACGTGGTTCGAACGCAAAGTGGTGGCGCACATGCAATCGCGCTGGGGCCCGCATCGCGTCGGGCCGCACGGGCTGCTGCAGCCGTTGGCAGATGGCGCAAAGTTTCTTTTGAAAGAGGATCCCACACCGGCGGGCGTGGACAAATTTACCTATTTTCTTGCGCCACTGATGGCTTTGGCGCTGGCGCTTACGTCCATTGCGATTATTCCCTTCGGACCCGAGCCTCTTCATATACTCGGACGCGACATTACTCTTGGCATCGCCGATTTGAATATCGGTATCCTGGCTCTTTTTGCGATTACGGCGCTCAGCGTTTACGGTGTCGCGCTGGCGGGCTGGTCCTCGAACAGCAAGTATCCGCTGCTGGGCGGCTTGCGCAGCTCGGCGCAAATGGTGAGCTACGAGCTTTCGCTAACCATGTCCGTCGTGGGAGTGCTTTTGCTCGCCGGCAGTTTCAATTTGCGCGACATCATCAACGCGCAGGCCCACCATCCCGAGCGGGGCATCTTTGGCTGGAACGTTTGGCCGCAAATCCTGGGTTTCTTCTGCTTCTTCGTCGCCGCGGTCGCCGAAACCAACCGTGTCCCGTTCGATCTTCCCGAAGCCGAATCCGAACTCGTTGCCGGTTTCCACACGGAATATGCCAGCTTCAAGTTCGCGATGTTTTTCATTGCCGAATATACCAGCATGATCACCGTCTCGTGCCTTTGCACCATCATGTTCTTCGGCGGATGGCTGTCTCCCTTCCCTGCTAGCTGGACCTTTACCCACTATCTGCCGTCGGTGATTCTGCTTCCCTTTGGCTTGTGGGTCATTTGGGACGGGATCAGGTACGAGACGATCTTTGGCCGCCTCGTTCTCCCCGGCATAGGCACCGTGTTAACCGTGATCGGAATTGCGTTAGCCATTCCACAATTGCAGTTTGTGAACGAGTTCGTTCAAGGGCCGTTTTGGCTGCTCGGGAAGATATTTGTCTTTCTCTTCGTGTACGTCTGGATGCGCGGAACGCTTCCCCGTTTCCGCTATGACCAGCTCATGTCCTTTGGCTGGAAACTGCTTTTGCCGGTTTCCATCGCCAACGTGGTGATCACCGCCTTCGCCATCCTCATGTGGGGTGCGCGATGACGCCGCAGCTCGCCATTTTCTTTGTGCTGGCGGCGCTCGCGGTGCTCGGCGCGCTGAATCTCATCATTCAACGCCATCCGATTCACAGCGCGCTTTCCTTGATCGTAGTGATGATTGCGCTCGCGGGGCTTTACCTCCTGATGGGCTCGGAATTCGTGGCGGCAGTGCAAATCATCGTCTACGGAGGCGCCATCATGGTGCTCTTCGTCTTCGTCATCATGCTGCTGAATGCGGGCGTCGAAGAACGCACGAATGTTTCTAAGCTCGCGGGCGTAGCGGGCATTCCGCTGGCCGTTGCGCTGCTGGGGTTTCTGGCCGCGGCCATTGCGCGTTCGAATGAGAGCGCGCAAGCAGGTGTCGAGGCCGGCACGCTGGCCAATACCAAAGAGATTTCGACCATGCTCTTTAAGGATTTTGTTTATCCCTTTGAGCTGACCTCGTTCCTTATCCTGGTGGCGATACTTGGCGCGATTGTTCTCGCGCAGCGGGAGAAAAGCTGAAGATGGTCCCGACGAGCTACTACCTGATTCTTAGCGCTGTCCTGTTCGGCCTCGGCGTCGTGGCGTTCGTCTTCAAGCGCAACGTCATCACGATTTTCATGTCCATCGAATTGATGCTGAACGCCGTCAATCTGGCCTTTGTAGCCTTTAGCCAGGCCAGACACCAGTCGGATGGCCAAGTGTTCGTTTTGTTCGTAATCGTCGTAGCGGCGGCGGAAGCAGCCGTCGGCTTGGGAATCATTATTCTCATGGCGCGGAACCGCCAGTCTCTGAATGTCGAGCGCGTGGACTTCCTCAAACTCTAATGCCCATACTCGATCATCTGTGGATTATCCCGCTGCTGCCGCTGCTTGGCTCGGCCATCAACGGCCTGCTGGGCGGCAAGTGGCCAAACACAATCGTCAACAGCGTCGCGCTCGGCGCGACTGGCCTTTCTTTTCTCTGCGCGCTGGAAGCGGTCCGTGAATTTCTCACCCTTTCGCCCGACAAATTGCCTTTCCCACCACAGCATTATTTTGACTGGATCGTTGCCGGCAGTTTCCGCGCGGGCTTCGATCTCCAGATCGATCAACTCACCGTAGTCATGCTGATGGTCGTCACCGGTGTGGGCTTCCTCATCCACATCTATTCGACGGGCTACATGGCGCACGAGAGCGGGTACTACCGTTTCTTCTCCTACCTGAACCTGTTCATGTTCTTCATGCTCGTCCTGGTGATGGCCGCGAACTACGTGCTGCTGTTTGTCGGATGGGAAGGTGTGGGCCTTTGCAGCTACCTGCTGATTGGCTTTTATTTTCTGAAAAAATCGGCCTCCGACGCAGGCAAAAAAGCGTTCATCGTCAATCGCATTGGCGACTTCGGCTTCATGCTGGGGATGTTCCTGCTTTTCCGCACCTTCCACACACTGGACTTCACAACTCTGTTTGCTGCTGCCTCTAACCCAGCTTGGGGACACGAAGCGTGGGGGCAATTCGGCACCTTTACGATTGCCTGCCTGCTGCTGTTCATGGGCGCCACTGGAAAATCAGCCCAGCTTCCTCTCTATGTCTGGCTGCCGGACGCGATGGAAGGTCCGACGCCCGTCAGTGCGTTGATTCACGCGGCCACGATGGTCACCGCGGGCGTCTACGTTGTGGCCCGCTCGCATATCCTGTTCGTGCACTCCGAGACGGCCATGGTCGTCGTCGCCGTCGTGGGATGCGCGACCGCCTTCTTCGCTGCCTCCATCGGCCTGGTTCAGACCGATATCAAGCGCGTCCTCGCTTACTCCACCGTCAGCCAGCTCGGCTACATGTTCCTGGCCTGCGGGGTCGGCGCGTTTTCGGCGGGCATCTTCCATCTCATGACGCATGCGTTCTTCAAAGCGCTTCTCTTCCTAGCGGCGGGCAGCGTCATTCACGCCATGGGCGGCGAGCAGGACATGCGCAAGATGGGCGGCCTCAGCACAAAAATCAAATACACCTACCGGACCATGCTGATCGCCACGCTAGCCATCGCCGGCATTCCGCCACTCGCTGGCTTTTTCAGCAAGGACGCCATCCTGTTCAGCGCATTCCAGATCGAGGGCGGTCATCCGCTCTACGCCGTCGGCTTGCTCACCGCGTTGCTCACTTCCTTCTACATGTTCCGGCTGATCTACCTCACCTTCTACGGCCAGCCGCGCTATGACGAGCATCACGTCCATGTGCACGAATCTCCCTGGAGCATGCTCGGCCCGCTGGTCACACTCGCCGTGCTCTCCGTCATTGGCGGCTGGATTGCCGCGCCCGCGCTGTGGGGCGGCCCCGATTATTTCGCCAGCTTTCTCGCGCCTGTTTTGACCTCGCCGCAAGGCGCGGAGGCCGTAAACGAAGCAGCCGCGCACCAACTCGAAATCATTCTCGCGATCGTCGCTGTGGCCTCCGCTCTCCTCGGTTGGGGCGCGGCCTATTGGCTCTACATACGCCAGCCGGCCAAGCCGGAGCAAATGGCCAAGTCGATGCGGCCTGTGTACAACACTTTGGTCAACAAATATTATGTCGATGAATTCTACGCCGCGGTGATCATCAAGCCTCTGATGTGGATTTCGACGAACGTTCTCTGGAAATTCGTCGACGTAGCCGCCATCGACGGCACCGTAAACGGCATCGCCAGCGGCGCTACGAGCATCGGCGACACGGTCCGTCACACGCAGTCCGGCAACACGCGCAGCTACGCGGTTTGGGTCGTCATCGGCGCGCTCGTGGTCATCGCCGTCATCTTTTTCTGGCCCGCAGCCAGGCCAGTCGTCGGAATGGTGCGCTAATGCCCGCCGGACCACTGCTTTCGATCCTGATTTTCCTGCCCGCTATCGGTGTGATAGCGTTGCTCTGTCTTCGCAGCAATGACCACGAATGGATTCGCCGCCTCGCGTTTGCCGTCTCTTTCGCCGAATTTATTTTGTCGCTCTGGTGGCTCCTCCGAGGCGTCCCTCTCGGCAGCAGCGGATACCAGCTCCAAGAGCTCCATCCTTGGATAGAACTCGGAGCACACGGCACCGCGCCACAAACCTTCATCAACTATCACCTCGGCGTTGACGGCATCAGTCTCTTCCTCGTCATCCTGACGACTTTTCTCACGGTAGTCTCCATTCTCTGTTCGTGGAACAGCATCCAGAAGCGCGTCAAAGAATTCTTCATCGCCATTCTGCTCCTGGAAGTCGGCGTCGTGGGCGTCTTCCTCTCGCTCGATCTCTTCCTCTTCTTCCTCTTCTGGGAAGTCATGCTGATTCCGATGTATCTCCTCATCGGCATCTGGGGCCACGATCGCCGCATCTACGCCGCCGTCAAATTTATTCTCTACACCATGGCTGGCTCGATCCTGATGCTCGTCGGCATCCTCTGGCTCTACAACGCCACCGGCACGTTCGACCTGCCATTGATCCAGCAGGCCCTAGGAGCCGGGGCGCTGGTCCTGCCTCGCGGCACGGAAACGCTTCTATTCCTGGCCTTCTTCGTCGCTTTCGCAATCAAAGTGCCGCTCTTCCCTTTCCACACCTGGCTGCCCGACGCGCACGTGGAAGCCCCGACGGCTGGCTCCGTGATGCTGGCAGGCGTGCTCCTGAAAATGGGTACCTACGGCATGATTCGCTTCTGCCTACCGCTCTTTCCGGATGCTTCGCACCGTTTCGCGCCGGCCATCGCCGTCCTCGCCATCATCGGCGTCATTTACGGCGCTCTCGTCGCTCTCGTTCAACCAAATCTGAAAAAACTCGTTGCTTATTCGAGCGTCAGCCACCTGGGATTCGTCGTGCTCGGCATCTTCGCATTCCACCCAATTTCCATGCAGGGCGCCGTCTTCCAGATGCTCGCCCACGGCATCTCCACCGGCGGACTCTTCTTGCTGGTCGGCATGCTCTACGACCGACGTCACACCTTCGAAATGTCTCAGTTCGGCGGTCTCGCAACCCCCATGCCGCGCCTCGCCGCCTTCTTCCTGTTTGTCGCGCTCTCTTCGCTCGGCTTGCCCATGCTCAATGGCTTCGTCGGCGAGTTTCTAATCTTGCTCGGCACCTATCAGGTGCACTGGAACTGGGCTGCCTGGGCCGCCATCGGCGTCATTCTTTCCGCGTGCTACCTGCTGTGGTCTTACCAGCGCGTCTTTTTCGGCGAAGTTACCGTCGAGAAAAACCGCACGCTCGCGGATGTTTCCGCCCGCGAGCGCTGGATACTCGTTACTATGGCCTTGATTACTCTGTGGATGGGCATCGGCTCGGTTTTCATCACCGGCCGCACGGCCACAGCCAGCCAGTCCGTGATCGATCAAATGATTCGCCCGCTCCGCGCCTATGACGCGCGGACACCTGTGAAGGCGCCGCCCGAAGTCGGCCAGCAAACAAGTGGTTCGGCGAGCGACGCTCCGAAACAAAACGCATTGGAAAGGCTCGGAACCCGCTAAATGTCCGCGTTCCCCAGCTCCGTAGATTTACGCCTGGTATTGCCGGAACTGATTTGGTGCGGTTTTGGCGCGCTCCTAATGCTGCTCCAGCCTGTTGTGCGCAGCCGCCGAGTCTTGACGTCTGTCGCCCTTGCCGGGGCACTCCTCGGCATCGGCGGTAACTTCTACGCGTTCCACAATCCCGGCCCGGCGTTCTCCGGGCTTATCGCCGCCGATCCCTTCAGCATCTTTTTCAGTCATCTCGTAGGGCTGGTCGCCGTACTCGTCATTCTCGCCGGGGCCCCGTACCTCGACCGCGAACACCTGGCCGACGCGGAATTCTACGCTCTCGTCCTTTTCGCCACCGCCGGAATGGGCGTGCTGGCCTCCGCGCAAGAGCTGCTCACCGCCTTCATCGGCCTCGAATTGAGTTCCATCTCCAGCTACATCCTGGCGGGCTACCGCCGCGACACGCTGAAGTCCGGCGAATCCTCGATGAAGTATTTCCTTCTCGGCTCGTTCGCCACGGCCTTTTTTCTATACGGCATCGCGCTGGTCTACGGCGTCACCGGCACCACCAATCTCCTGCGAATGGATGCCGCTGACCCCACAAGCACCCTGCTGAAGCTCGGCCTGGCGCTAATCCTCATCGGCCTCGGCTTCAAAGTTGCCGCTGCACCCTTCCAGATTTGGACGCCGGACGTGTACGAAGGCGCCCCGACGCCTGTCACTGCGCTCTTCTCCGCCGGACCGAAAGCCGCAGCCTTTGCCCTGCTCCTGCGCATCTTTGCCGACGTGCACGCCGCCACACAATTCTGGTTCTGGGCGTTCTGGATTCTCGCGGTCCTTACGATGTTTGCGGGCAATCTCGGCGCACTGCTGCAAACAAACGTCAAGCGCCTCCTGGCGTACAGCTCGATCGCCCACGCGGGCTACATCCTGGTGGCCTTTGCCGCAGTCACCAATCTCGCGGATACGGAAATCGGCGCGAGCCCGGCCTACGCGGCGGTCCTGTTTTATCTCCTGACCTATGCCTTGGTGAAAGTCGGCGCTTTCACCATCGTCTCGCAGTTTGGCGGAGCCGGCGAAAAGCACCTCTCCATCGACGACTACGCAGGTCTCGGCGAACGTCAACCGGTAGTCGCGGCCGTCCTCTCGCTTTTCTTGCTTTCGCTTCTCGGCCTTCCCGTCACGGCCGGTTTCCTTGGCAAGTTTTACATTTTCAAGGCCGCCGTTGATTCGCACCTCATCTGGCTAGCCGTGATCATGGCCATCAACAGCGTCATCGGTGCCTACTACTACATCCGCCTCATCGTGATCATGTACATGCGCGAACCGAGCGCAGAAATCGCCGCCTCTTTACCCGCGCGCTTCCCCCTGTCCGTCAACGTGGTTCTAGCCATCGCCGCCTTCGGCACCATTTTCCTTGGCCTCCTGCCCAGCGGAACATTGCATTACTTGCTCCAAGCCAATCTCCTCAATAATCGCTAGCAAGACCGGGTGCGCAGCTAGTTACGCATTCCTACGGCCCATTTGGGAGAATCGTCATCCAGGTGTCCGTCGAGTGTATCCAGAGTCAGCCTGCTGCTGGCGTCGTGCAGCTCGCAGTGCCCTCCTGAATCGCCGTCGACGGTCCCAGGGCAAAACGCGGCTCGCGTTCCGCCCTCCTGAAACCTCCAGTCGTAAATCATCAAGCCCGAGAAAAACCGCTTCGCAGCGGACCGTTTCATGAAGGTTGCCTCCTACCGATCTATGCAATCGATGTCATGGAAGCCGAGCCACGCGAGTGCCCGCCAGCGGGCACCATTCCACATGTAGTACGTGCCCAACGCCTCCCCAGGAGATAGCAAGTATTCAAAGAACCGTCGGGGAAGATGCTTGCCCAACAGAAAACGGCCCGGAAGCTTTCGCTTCCGGACCGTTTCAATTCCGCGATTCTCTTGATTACAGCTTCGAGTAGAGGAGGAATCCCAGGGCAAACGTAAAAAGCGTAAGCGTTTCAACGAACACGAGACCGAGAATCATGGCTGCACGAACGCCGCCAGCCGCTCCCGGATTGCGTGCAATACCTTCGCAGGCCGCGGCCGCTATCCGGCCCTGCCCCAAACCTCCACCGAAGGCCGCGACGGCCACGCCAAATCCCACCGCGATCACAAGAGTGGTCGGGTTGATTGGCGGCCTCGCCGCTTCTGGTGCTGTTTGCGCGAACGCCGCCGGTGCAATCAACAGCACCGCGACAAGCGCAATCAAAACAACCGCTGCTTTCTTCATATAACTTCCTCCTCATGAATTTGCCGCCAGGAGGTGGTTCCCGGACACCGTGCAGCCGGGCTCACGCTGGAGCGGCTCAACAAAATCGTTTAGTGCTCGTCCGCGGTGGCCAAACCGATATAAACGGCAGGCAGAATGGCGAAAACGTAGGTCTGCACGACGGATACGAACACGTGCAGGATAATAAAAGCGATGGGCGCCAAAGCCGGGAACACACCCAACACAATGCCGGCAATCGCCGACTTCGTCCCGGCCCAGACGGCGAGCCCGGTAAACAAGCCCAGAAACAATCCATAAATCAAATCGCTGGCAAAAATGTTGGCCCAGAGACGCACCGTCAGTGATAGCAAACGCGCGGTAGTGCTGATGATTTCCACCGGAACGATGAGCAGCCAGAGTGACCAATGCACGCCGCCTGTAAATGTTTTCAAATACCTAAACGGGCCGTGGTGCCCTAAGCCCAGGCAGTTGAAATAGATAAACGTAATGATGGCGCACGCCAGCGGAACGGTCACATTCGCCGTCGGCGCGCTCAAAAACGGAAATGCGCCAAAGAGATTCGCCAGCAAAATGAATAGCGCCACGCTTCCGACCATCGGAACGTACTTTTGCCAGTGATGGCCGGCGTTCTCTTCGAGCACGTCGTTGATTCCGAACCCCATCGGGTTCGTCAGCAACAGCTCGGCGATCTGTTGCGAAGCTCCCGGACGGTCGACCGACAAGCGCGCTCTCAGCAACAGGGCCAGCACCGTACCCACAACGAGCACCGTCAGCGCCATAACCACATGCTCGGGGATGGGCGTGTCGGGATAGCTAGGCTGGATATGCAGCGCCTTTAGCAGCGCCAGTGCTGGCGCTCCCAGGATCTGATTTACAAGATGTGTCAGCCAGCTTACGTGATGTTCCATTCGCTATTCCGTAGGACGCAGAATTTCGTACACACTCGCCGCGATCGTCGCGGCTCCTAAAGCACACAAGCCCACTACCATGCTCGCAAGGGGAACTTTCAGATACTCAAAAATAACATACACGCAGAAGGCGATCAAGCCGTAGCGGAACATCAGGCGGAACCATGTTCCGAATGGAATTCGCGGCTTGGCAATCCCTTCTTGCGCTGCGGAGACCGCTACCAGGGCATCCAGCCCTCGCTTCAGCCAGCGGAAATTCAGCCAAGCAAGCACGGTTCCGATCGCCAAGCCTTCCGCCCACGCCCATCGGCGCATGACTGCGACGATGATCGCGGTTGCTGCGCCAAGAATCAGCGTCAACCAGGCGATTCGCTGCTCCGTGCGCGCGAAGACAGCAATGCCCGCTGCTCCATTCCCGGCGGCGGTGGATTGGTCAGCCCCTTCCATCACCGTCAGCCGGGAAGTCGCCGCAGGATGTCGCGCAATCCAGCGAAAAACCCCAGGCCGCCGAAAATAAACAGGAAGATGAACTTGGTGTGCAGCCAGTGGTCGAGAAAATAGCCCAGCAGGCCCCCGACGGCGATCGCGCCGAAGAGCACGAACGGGAGCTCCATCGCCATGCCAAACTGCGTGCCGAAGCCCTTCCCTTTTTGCGCCGCGGGAGGCACCGAGTCCGTCTTGTTTGGATTATCGTCCAAATTATTGTCCAAAGGCGTAGCGCGCCAGGCGCAGGAAGGGTTCAGGATACAACCCCGCCGCGAGCGACACAAACACGGTGGCCGTCAGCGCAACGGTCTGGCCGCTGCTTATCGGCAGTGCCGGCGCTTCGAAGAGCGGTGTGTCCGCGCTCGGCTTTTTCCATGCATGCGCAACGATGCGACCGTAGTAGTACACCGCGAGCAGCGCATTGACGACTGCAAACGCGGCGAGTTCAGGATGCGGCGCCGCCATCAACGCTTTGACGATATAGTACTTGGCAAGGAAACCCGCCGTCGGCGGTGTTCCCGCGAGCGACATCATAAAAATGAGCAAAAGCAGAGCCGCCGCCGGACTTCGCTGGTACAAGCCATCCAAATCGGCCAATTCCATCCCGGCTGCGCCGCGCTGCTGCAGCACAATCAAAATTCCAAAGGCGCCCGCCGTCATAAAAATATTGACGCCCAGGTAGTACATCATTCCGCTAAAGCCAGCTTCATTCCCCGCCACCAGGCCAAGCAAGATAAATCCTGTTTGTGCAACGGACCCATACGCCAGGAGCCGCTTCACATTGGTCTGCCGCAGCGCGCCAATGTTTCCCCAAAGAAGCGATACGATCGCCGCGCCGCCCCAGACGTGAATCCATTTCTGGTGCGCGAATACAAACAAAAACGAAAAAAACCTCAGCAGCAGTGCAAAGCCCGCCGTCTTCGCGGCCATGCTCAAGTACCCAGCAACGGTTCCTGCCGATACGGAGATGCGCGGCGCGAACCAATGAAACAGCCCGGCATCGATTAAAAAGAATGCTCCAGCGGAAAGCAAAACAAGCGCCAGCATCGCCGGCCAGGCCGTAAGCCCGCCGAACGGCATGCCATTGTCCACGCGCACCTCGAGGATGGCTCCAACTCGGCCGAGATTCGTCGTTTGAAAGAGCCGGTAAAGCATCAGGAGACCACCTGCCAGGGAAAACGAGCTGAAAGCCCACAGAAAAGCGTAACTTCGCGCCGCCCCGTGTCCACGCGGTTTGCTCTCTGAAAATGCCGCCAACAAACAGCTGCTCAGCCCCATCACTTCGAGTCCCAGAAGCACAACAAGCAGGTCCACGCCCGAAACCATCAACATCATGCCTACGCAGGCGAACAAAAGCAGCGCATAGTAGGCTCCGTGCCCATGCTCTTCAGTCTCGAGGTAGCGTGCCGAAAGCAAAATGATCAGCGCGGTGGCGACCAGAAATAGCGTCGCGAAAAAAAGAAAGAACGGATCGACCAGTACGCTCTGGTGAAGCCCAAGAAGTCCCGGCGACTCAGGATTCGCATCCCGGAGCGCCTGCATCTTTCCGTGCTGCACATACAGGGTAAATCCGCTGAAGGCCGTCCCCGCTAGCGCAAGCAACGCGTTCCAGTGCTTTTCATTGGCCGCCAGCCACCGGTCGATCAGTAGAATCCCGCAAGCAAACAACACCAATTCCATCTCCGGGAGGATGAGCGCTCCATCTCTAACGAGAAATCCGCGCACCACATTGATCAATGTATGAATCATTCGGAAGGATTTTCTCGCCTGACAAACCAGTCGCAGGAATGAACAGGCGGAGCAAGAGCGATCGGTTTTACTTCTCGAACAGCAATTCTCCCGCCCGGTGCGTCGCCTTGACCACGGCTTTGATCAACGTTACGCGCAGCTTGCCTTCTTCCAGTTCCAAGATTCCGTCAATGGTGCAGCCTGCCGGTGTGGTCACCGCATCCTTCAAAAGCGCCGGATGATCCCCCGTCTCCAGCACCACGCTCGCTGCGCCCTTCATCATCTGCGCCGCAAGTAGCGTCGAAACATCGCGCGGCAAACCCACTTTCACGCCCGCCTCCGCGAATGACTCCAAAATAATATAAGCAAACGCCGGCCCGCTCGCAGAAAGCCCCGTCACCGCATCCATATTCTTTTCATCAACGACAACCGTCCGTCCCACCGCGTCAAACATCGCCCGCGCCGTCTCCAGATGTTCAGCGCCCGCGTGCGTCCCGCGGCAAATCCCCGTCATCCCGCAACCCACCGCCGAACAGGTGTTGGGCATGGCTCGCACCACCGGCACGTTGACACCCACGTGTTGCTCGATGTAGTTCGTTGGGACAGAAGCCGCCACGGATATCACCAGCGTTTTTTCGCCGAGCTCCGGCGCAATCTCCTTCAACACCTCGCCCACCACCTGCGGCTTCACGCCCAACAGCACAATGTCCGCGCCATGCACAGCCTTCCGGTTTTCCGTGCTCACTCCGACGCCAAGCTCTTTCGCCAAAACCGCAGCCTTCTCCGCATGCTTTACCGTGGCCGTCACGCGCTTCGCCGAAAACAACCCCTGCTTCAGGTACGCCCGCAGCAAAATCCCGCCAAGCTTGCCCGTCCCCAATACCGCCAATTTTTTGTCCGTAAGTTTTTGCGCCATAATCCAAACATTGTTGACGACACGCCCACCGCCGTCAACCGCTCTTTCACGCCATCTTCGAGTACAATGCCGCCCGCGTAGCGTTACTATCCTCCCGCGGAAGGTGACCACACTTGCGCCGTTCCTATTTTCTGGCGACTATCGTTTTTCTGCTCGCAGGCGCTCTGCCGTTCTTCCGAGGCACGTCTCAGCGAGCAGCAGAACCGTCGCCCTCTTTCCACGTCACTCGAGACGTCGCCGTCCCTATGCGCGATGATGTTGTCCTGCGCGCAGACGTTGTCCTCCCGAGCGCCACCGGCCGCTTCCCCACCCTCGTCTACCGCACGCCTTACGGCAAGCAGTTCGCCCTGAAAGAAGGCTCTACATTCGAAAAAGCTGTGGCGCGCGGCTATGCCATAGTCATTCAAGATGTTCGCGGCCGCTACGCCTCCGACGGCGATTTCTCTCCGTATCAAAACGAAGGCCGGGACGGCTACGACACTATCGAATGGGCCGCTCGCCAACCATGGTCGGACGGAAACGTCGGCACGTTCGGCCTTTCCTATCCAGGCGCTGTCCAATGGCTCGCCGCCGTCGAGAATCCACCGCATCTCAAAGCCATGGTTCCTGCCATGACCTTCTCCACGCCGCGCAATTTCTTCTATTCGGGCGGCGTCTTCGATGGTTCGTGGCTCGACTGGATTTGGTTCAACATCGCCCCCGACGCCCGTCGCCGTAAGAGTCTGTCCGGCCCGCAAACGCACAAAGAAGCCGCCGCATCCTGGAAACAAGATCACGAACGCTTGCAGAACTTCCTGCCGCTCCGCGATCTTCCCGACTTGAAGCAGGTTGCGCCCTTCTACTACGAGTGGCTTTCGCATCCGCCAGCTGATTCGTGGTGGGACTGGGCGGAGCTGCGCAACAAATACGACCGCGTCCACGTGGCAGTTCTGAATTTTTCTGGCTGGTACGATGAAGCCTACGGTCCCGATGGCGCAACGACGAATTTCAACGGCCTGCTCGCCGCCCGCCACACCGAAAAAGATCCCCGCACGCACACCTTGATCGGACCCTGGACTCACGGTGGCCAGGATGAATCCAAGTCCGGCGAGCGTGACTTCGGTCCCGCCGCTCCGATTGACTACGATGAACTAATCCTCCGCTGGATGGACCACTATCTTCAGAACGTCAACAACGGCGTTGACCGCGAAAAACCCGTCCGTCTTTTCGTTATGGGAGACAACGCCTGGCGCGACGAAGATTCTTGGCCACTCGCCCGCGCGACAGAGACTTCCTATTACTTGAATGCGTCGAGAGGTGCCTCCCGCATCGGCACGCTGAATTCTGCCTTGCTCGTCCCCTCCGCTCGGACCTCCGAGTTCGTCTCCGACCCTCGGCATCCGCTAACCGATCCCTACACCGAATACGGCGCGCATGACTATCGCGCGTTTGCGGGCCGCGACGATGTTCTCGTCTTCGACACGACGTCTCTAGGGACCGACACCGAACTTACCGGCCCCATCCGCGCGGAAATCTTCGTCTCCGCCGACGTTCCCGACTTCGATCTTTGGGTGCGCCTCCTCGACGTCGCTCCCGACGGCACCGCCTTCAATCTCATGAGTCCCGGCCTCGACGTTCTCCGCGCCAGCTACCGCAACGCCTCGCTCAAACCCGAACTGCTCACTCCGGGCAAAGTCTATCTCCTTACTCTTGATCGCATGCTCACCAGCAACGTCTTTCGTTCAGGTCATCACATCCGCGTGCAAATCTCCGCCGCCTTTTCACCCCATTTTTCGCGAAATCTCCAGACCGGCGAATCCGAAATCAATTCTTCGGAAACCCAGACCTGCCACATCCGCATCTACCACGATGCTGAACACTCTTCTCGAATCGTCTTGCCGATCATTCCGCGCGCGAAGCAGTAGAAAAATCAATCGTGTCGCGCCCCGTGCAGCACGTGCACGGCATGCGGCAAGAGATGCGCCACCGCATCCAACGACTCTGCCGCGCCCTTAGGACTCCCCGGCAGATTGACAATTAATGTCTTCGTTCGAACCGCCGCCATCCCGCGCGAAAGCACCGCCGTAGGCGTCAACTCCGCCCCCCTGCGCCGCATCTCTTCCCCGATCCCTGGCACAATCCGGTCCGCGACTGCCTCGGTCGATTCCGGAGTATTGTCCCGTGGCCCAATCCCTGTCCCGCCCGTCGTCAGAATCACATCCGCCCGACCGGAATCCGCCAATTTGCGCAACTGTTCGCGGATATTCGCCGGATCATCAGAAACCTGGAGCACCGCCGTCACTTCCCAACCCAATCCCCGACACACGGCGACTACGGCGGGGCCAGACAAATCCTCGCGTTCCCCTCTCGCCACTGTATCGCTTATGGTGAGTACTGCGACGCGCATCAGGCAGGCTGCTTCGTTTCCACAGGGTCACGACTCGCTTCGTCCATTAGCCTCATGGCTTCCATCAAAAGTCCGGTAGTATTCCGCGTGGTTGTCGTGCGCGTCGAAGCATTTGCCGCATTAAAATCAATCTCAAACTCACCAGCCGTCCAAAGCACCACGCGGTACACCGCGTCATCCCCTTCGACTTTTCCGATCTTTGCGTCGCGGCACTGTCCGTTAGCAAAAAACAGCTCACCCTGTTCGCCGTCGTGATTCACAACCAGCCGGCACGACTTCTGCCCCATCTCCAGTGACTGCATCAAATCAATCATGCTCATCTCTTCGAGCCGCCCCTGAATCACGCCCGGCCGCGAAGCCCGCTTCTGCAATTTCTCCAGGTGCAACCGGTCCACGACTTTCTTGGTAATCCTTACCAAATCCTTCACCAGGAACGGCTTGGTGACAAAATCCTCGACGCCATCCACCAACGGCCGCAGCCTCTCCTCAATATCCGCCCGGCTCGCCATGAACAAAAACGGAATGTGCCGTGTCGCCTCGCGCCCATGCAGCTTTTCGAAAAGCTGCCGTCCGTCCAAACCCGGCATTTTGTAATCGCAAAGAATCACGTCCGGTGGTGTGTCAATGACCTTTAGCAGCGCATCCGCCCCGTCCGAAGCGGTTTCCACCTCGCAATAGGGCTCCATCCCCTTAACGACCAAGTCCCGCACCAACGGATTGTCGTCCGCCACCAACAATTTGACGGTTTTTCCGCCGACAGCGCTCATTGACCCCGGCTCCGGGCCGTTTTCTTATGATTGTCCCCGTGATGGCCGGCGACGCTCACCCGGCGAAAATAGTCCCCGCTCTTCCCGCCAGTCTTCTGGACGAGAACAATCCCGCTGATTTCCATCCCTTTATCCAGAGCTTTACACATGTCGTAGACCGTGAGGGCCGCAGCCGTAACGGCAACAAGAGCTTCCATCTCCACCCCTGTCTGGGCTGTCGCCGTAACTTCGGAGCGAACTTCCACGCCATTTTGGCACAGCCGCGCAGTCACATCAATGTGCGTCAGCGCCAGCGGATGACAAAGAGGTATCCACTCCGCCGTCCTCTTCGCCGCCGCAATCCCCGCAATCCGAGCCACTTCCAAGGGATTCCCCTTCGGATTCCTCAGCCGTCGCACCGCCCGCACCACGCCAGGCTTCATGCTCACAAACCCCCGCGCCACGGCCGTCCGTGCCGTCACCGCCTTCTCCGACACGTCCACCATGCGAACCTCGCCCCGCGACCCGTAATGTGACAGCTTCCGCAATCCCTCAATCCGCCTTCCGCTTGTTCTTCTCTCCTGACCTGTGTGCCTCTCGCCTCTGCGTAAAGCTTTTTCTTCATCTTTTTCTGGTCTTTTGTCTCGCTCGTATCAAATCAAATCCTTTCGCACCATCACTTCAACTCTCTCTCCCACCTCAATTCTTTCCTTCTCCGCCGGGACCACCACGAAACAATTCGACCGAGTCAGCGCTGCAATATCACCCGATCCCTGCCACTGCAACGCCACGACCTCCCGATTCGCTCCCTGCCCCTCCATCCGCGCCGGCAAAAAATGCGTCACCCCGGGCTTCTCGTCCAAAGCCTCGCCCAACCGCGCCTCCAGCAGCAGCACGTCTCTCGCCTCCGCCCCACTCAACAAATCCAACGCCGGTGCCACAAACAATTCGAACGTTACCATCGTCGACACCGGATTCCCCGGCAAACCAAACACGAATTTCTCCCGGCATTTTCCAAACACCGCCGGCTTCCCTGGCCGAATCGCCACGGCATCAAAATAAAATTCCGTCTCCATCTCCCGCAACACTTTCTCGACCAAATCGTACTTCCCCATCGAAACTCCGCCCGAGAGGACCAGCAAATCCTCCTGCAACCCGCGCCGGATCTTCGATGACAAATCATCTTCTCGGTCCATGGCGGTCCCCAGCAAGACAGGTTTACCTCCCGCCAACCGCACCTGCGACGCGAGTGACACGCTGTTACTATTTCGAATCTGAAATCGCCCGGGAATGCTGTCCACCGGCACAATCTCATCGCCCGTGGAAAGAATCGCCACCCGCGGCTTCTGCGCGCACTGCAACTCCGCCGCCCCCACCTGCGCCGCCAGCGCCAGTTCTGCGTAGCCCAGTCGCATCCCCGGCGTCAGAAGCGTCTGCCCTGCACGAGCCTCGCTCCCCCGCGGCACAAAATTCTGCCCCGTCACGGCCGCTCGTTCGAATCGCACTTCCTCCCCGTCGCGCACCGTGTGTTCGATCATCACCACAGCGTCCGCACCCGAAGGCACGGCAGCTCCAGTCATGATCTGCACACAAGTCTCCGCCCACAACTCCTTACTAACGCGATCTCCCGCCTTAATCTCCCCCGTGCACTTCAGCGTAACTCCCGCCTTCACATCCGCCGCAAACACCGCATACCCATCCCGCGTAGCGCGGTTAAACGGCGGATACTCCCGGTCCGTCTTCACCTCTTGCGCCAACACGTACCCCAGCGCATCCCCCACGCGCACCTGTTCCGTCGCGCGCGGAGCTTTCTTCTCGGTTAATTGTTTGATGACTTTTTGCCGTGCTTGCTCGTAGGTGAGCATCGGTAGCTATTTCTCGAGGACTTCTCTTAACTCTTCTCTGTGCCTCTGTGTCAATATCCCCGCGCGCGCAATCTCGGACCTGTCCGTTAGAGCCACCGCGCTAACAAAGTTCCCGCCGGGACAATGGTCGCATCCCGCTCCGGACCTGTCGAAATCATCCCGATCTCCACCTGCAAAAAATCTCCAATAAAGCGCAGATAATCCAGAGCCGCCTTCGGCAACTTCGCCCCGTCTTTTACGCCATAGGTGGTCTCGCACCACCCCGGCAAGGTTTTGTACTCCGGCACCACTTGTTCGTACTCCTCCGCTAATGCCGGCATCTCTCGCAACACTTTCCCCTTGTACTTATACCCAATGCACACCTGAATCTCCCGCTGCGTATCAAACACATCCAGCTTCGTCACCACCATCGAATCAATTCCATTGATCATCTTCGCGTAGCGCAACACCATCAAGTCCAGCCAACCGCACCGTCTGGCACGCCCCGTCACCGCTCCAAACTCTTTTCCGCGCTCGCGCACTTCCTGCGCCTCCAACTCCGGCATTTCCGTCGGAAATGGCCCGCCTCCCACGCGCGTCGTATAAGCCTTCGAAATTCCCAGCACGTTCTTGATTTTGGTAGGCGGAACTCCCACACCGGTCGTAGCCCCCCCAGAAATCGCGCTGGAAGACGTCACATACGGATACGTCCCATGATCAATATCCAACATCGTTCCCTGCGCGCCCTCTAAGAGGACGGACTTCCCTTCATCCAAAGCCCGATTCACCAATTCCGCCGTATCGCAAATATATCCGCGAATCGTTGCGCCCAACTTCAAAGTCGCCTCCACCTCATGCGAAAAATCAATATCCGCTCCGTAAGCACCCTTCGCCAACCGGTTCTTCTCCGCCACGACCCGCGCCGCTTTCTTGCGAAACAATTCCGGCTCCAACAAATCGCACATCCGCAAACCGCGCCGCGCCATCTTGTCCTCGTAAGCCGGCCCAATTCCCCGCGACGTCGTCCCAATCTTGTCCGCTCCCCGCGCGCCCTCGGCGGCCTTGTCCAACTCGCGGTGATACGGAAAAATCAAATGAGCCCGATTGCTAATGTGCAACCGCCCCTTCACGTCGATCCCCGCCTTGGCCAGTGTCTCGATCTCCGCCACCAGAGCCGCCGGATCAACCACCACACCCGTCCCAATCACAGCCTGCTGCCCGGGCCGCAAAATGCCGCAAGGAATTAGCTGCAGCACATACCGATCCTTCCCGATAATGACGGTATGCCCCGCATTATGCCCACCCGCCACGCGCGCAATATAGTCAAACGATCCCGCAAGGTAATCCACCACCTTGCCCTTGCCTTCGTCCCCCCACTGCGCGCCCACCACGACAACCGATTTCATGCCGGACTTCTCCTCACACGCAAACCACACTTCAACGGCGCAACGATCACTTCACCTTTACTGCACTGGAAATCATCAAGAAACGGCAGGTTGTTATCGTAAACTCGCCGCGTTCTCAACGCAAGCAACCTACTGTCCGCTGGCTGCGCGACCCGACAACTCTGCTGCCAAATCGCCTGAACACCGGGTACGCCTACCAACGGCTGCGCAACGCTTCAGCCGCAACGGGCGCCCACCATGAGGCTCACAAATTAAAACCGGACGATCCCTCGCATGCGGTTCCTACCGATCAGCAGTCCACCCGGAACCCAGAACCGGCGGGGTCGCTGGTGGGAATCAAACATTGTCGCACTATTTTCGAGACAAAGAATCGTACCGGAAACAGCTCACCAAGTGATCATTCACCATCCCCGTCGCTTGCATGAAGGCATAGCAAATTGTCGACCCCACAAACCGAAACCCCCGCTTCTGCAAATCCTTGCTCATGGCATCCGATTCCGCGGTCTTCGCGGGCAAACGTTTGTGCGTCTTCCAAGCATTCTGCTTCGGCGAGGCGCCGACAAATCGCCAGATATACGCATCAAACGACCCAAACTCCTCCCGCACCTTCAAAAATGCCTGCGCATTCGAAATCGCCGCCGCAATCTTCAACCGGTTCCTAATAATCCCCGCATCCTTCAAAAGCTCCCGCACTTTCTTCCTGTCATACCTCGCCACCTTCTCCGGCTCGAACCCGTCAAACACCTCGCGATACCGCGCCCGCTTCTTTAGAACCGTGTCCCAGCTCAACCCCGCCTGCGCTCCCTCCAAAATCAAAAGCTCAAACAGCCCGCGCTCCTCATGCAGCGGCACGCCCCATTCCTCATCGTGATAAGGGATATTCAACTCACTCGTCGCCCAACGACACCGTTTCGCCGTCATCTCCCTCGTCCCTCCATGCAATCCTATTCTATTGTCGTTCTTGTCTTGTCGGCTTCTTTCTAAGGACTGGCGCACCTTCGAAGCGCGCCGTCACCGCCGTTCGCTCCCGTCCGTTTTTATTTTGAGAAGGATACGCTGCCTTCAGCTGCGACACTTATGGAAAACCTAGGGGAGAGCGTGTTCGTATTATTGTTAGCCGGAGCTCAAAAGAAGCAAGTTCCATTTTCGAGGCCGTTTGGCCGTTTGAAGGATGGGCTTCGCATGCCAGCTATTTCAGGATTGAATGAATGATGATGGTATTGCCGCCCAACAACACCGGATCCGACGATAATTCGTCCGTCCAGCGGTCTTTACGGCGCTTTTCAGGCGTCAGCTTCGCCAGCAGCCGTATAAATGCTACCAGTGGCCAGTACAGCCACTGATTGCCCTTTTTCCGGTCGCGGTATACGCCCTGAATCGCAAATCCGTTTTTCTCGAGGTAATACCGCAGTTCGCTGTAACCAATGGGGTTAGCGTGGACAGCAATCTCATCCATGCCCGCACAATCATAGTGAATCTTGGCCCTGGACTGGTCTGAAAGGGGCTTGCAATGCGAGGTGTAGCCGAACAGCAGCCACTTTATCCGTTCCTCGATATTCATGATGTTCGGTACGCTGATAATCAAGTGCCCGGCGGGTTTCAGCAGCCGTCGGTATTCCCGAAAAGCCTGAGGCGGCGAGTCGATATGTTCCAATCCATCCAAAGAGGTGATGTAGTCAAAAGACCCCGACGCATAGGGGAGCGTGCCCGCCAGATCGCCGCGCTTAATCTCGACTCCATCCAGGCGGAACAGCTCCGAATAGAGGTCGCAGCATCGCACATCGAAGCCCTCTGACAGCAAATCCTGCGCGAGCGCGCCTTCGCCGGCAGGGCAATCCAGAATCACTCCGCGCGGCAGCGGTTTCAAGATCTTCAGCACTGTTTCATGTAGTCCAGGCCGCGACATCGCAATCGGCCCGCGGTCTCCGGCCAGCAGGGGCGGATGATCCGCCGGTTTCACCGTCCGTGTCGTCGTTGCCGCGGTCTCCACAGTAGCCAATCCATGCTCCTAAACTCCCACGCCCCGCGCACCATGCAGCAAAAAGCAAAGGGCATGCCGTACTTAACTGTACGACATGCCCCGCCAGTCTACTTAACTTTTTGCAGACCTTTTCATGCGACGCATCACACTTGGCGGATTATGCCAGATGCCGGTCCAGCGCCTTGGTAATCTGATCCTTGGGCACCGCGCCCACGATCTGCTCCACCATCTGCCCGTTCTTGAACACCAGCAGTGTCGGGATTCCGCGGATGTTATATCGTGCCGCCGAGTTCATGGCTTCATCGACGTTCAGCTTCATCACCTTAAGTTTGCCAGCGTAATCATGCGCGATCTCGGCCACCGTGGGCGCCAGCATGTGGCAGGGGCGGCACCATTCCGCCCAGAAATCCACCAGCACGGGCTGCGTGCTACTCGCCGTCAGCACCTCTGCTTCAAAATTTCCATCCGTCACTGCTTGGATACTCTCAGCTTTGATATTTTCAGCCATGTTGTTTGTCTTCAACAGCTTGCCGCGAGGCAGCTGTCTCTGTCTCCTTCGTCAGTTCAATTAGATGTTGTAACAGACATTTGGTTTCGTCCCGCCTGCCCTGCGCCCCGGAGGGTCAGCGCCGCTTGGTACACTTTCGCGTACTCCGCCGCCGGCCCCTTCCAGGAAAAATCCTTTGCCATCCCGTTCAATTGGATGCGCCTCCAGATACGCTCGTCTGTGGAATGATGCAAGGCTTGCCGGATCGCATACATCATGGCGGCGCCGGAATATTCCGCGAACTTGAATCCCGTTCCCGTGCCATGCTCCAGATCGAACGGCTCGACAGTATCATCCAATCCGCCGGTGGCTCGCACAATCGGCACGGTACCATACTTCAAGCTGTAGATCTGATTCAACCCGCACGGCTCGTACCGCGACGGCATCAAAAACATGTCCGCGCCGGCTTCGATTTTATGCGCAATCTCGTTGTCGTAAGCGATCTTCACGCCGACGCGACCGGAAAAGGTATTGGCCATCGCCTGAAAGAGTTCTTCGTACCTAGGATCTCCGGATCCCAGCACGACCAGCGACACATCTTCTTTCATCAACTCCAGCGCCTTCTCCGCTATCAAATCGAAACCTTTTTGATCCGCGAATCGCGACACGATCCCAATCACCGGGCGAGCAGCGTGCTCCGGCGCAATGCCAAACAGTTCCAGCAGCGCCTGCTTGCACACTTGTTTTCCGCTCATGTCCTTCGCGGAATACTTCATGGGGATCAGTTTGTCTTTGTCGGGGCTCCACGCAGAATAATCCACGCCATTCAAAATTCCCACCATCCGCTCGGCGCGGCTCCGCACCACGCCGTCCAGGCCGTATCCAAATTCGGGCGTCTGAATCTCTTCGGCGTATCTCTTGCTGACGGTCGTAAGATAATCCGCGTAGACCAAACCGCCCTTCAAGAAGTTCACGCTGCCATAAAACTCCAGGCCTGCCGGGTTGTATAGCGGCAGCGGGATTCCTGCTCTTTCCAGAACGTCTCTCGGAAAAAGTCCGTGATAGCCCATATTGTGAATGGTGAACACCACGGGGATGTGTTTGACCATCGGATCGTCGCCGTAGGAACTGCGCAACAGCACCGGCACCAGCGCTGTCTGCCAGTCGTGGCAATGAATCACATCGGCCGGCCAAACGTGTTTCACGATTTCGATCGCGGCGCGGCAGAATTCGCTGTAGCGCTCCGCGTTGTCTGGAAAATCTCCGGCGCTGTTCCCGTAAAAACCGTCGCGGTCAAAGTACGCCGGATCATCCACAAAAAAATACCGAACGCCGGAAATCACCGTGCCATTCAACACCGCAGGAAACCGCAGACGATTGGCCATCGGAATCGTCAAGCTCGGCTTCACCACGGCGCTCGTTTTGGTTCCGCGGTAACGGGGCAAAACGACAGCCACCTCGTGGCCCTGTGCGACCAAGGCCTTCGGCAACGCCTCGACCACATCCGCAAGGCCGCCGGTCTTTGAAAACGGCAGCCCTTCCGATGCTACGAAAAGAATTTTCACTTTCTTCTGTTTACTCGATTCCTGGGACGCTCCGGGCGTCTTTCTCTGCTTCGGCGCATTCACGGGACGGATCGCGTGGTGCACATTCATTTTACGCTACTGGACCCTATTCTCGCCGTCAAGATAGAACCGCGCGACGGGAACCGGCCAGCGCACTTCCTGCTACACTTTCGGCGCATGGCTCGTCAACGACTTGGCCAACATTTTCTAGCGGACGCCAACTGGCGCGAACAAATCGCGCGCGCCATCGGCGTTTCGCCGCAGGCAACTCTCAGGTCACCCGCCGTGGATCGAGTGCCGGCACAAGAGGCAACCTATGGCTGGATTGAAGTCGGCGCGGGCCACGGGGAAATGACCGAGTGCCTCGCCTCGACGGGCGCCGCCGTTTACGCGATCGAACTCGATGCGCTGCTCCTGGCTCGCCTGCGAAAGCTAGCAAAGAGATTTCCGAATCTTACCGTCGTCCATGGCGATGTCCTGGAAAGCGATCTAGCGGCCCTTGCCGCGGGCCGCCGCATCCGACTCTACGGCAATTTGCCGTACTACATCACCTCGCCGATCCTTCATCATCTTTTCACTTTCGCGGATCTGATCGACGAGATTCACATCGTCATTCAGGAAGAGGTCGCTCTTCGTCTCACTGCGAAGCCCGAGACCAAGCAGTTCGGATATCTCTCGGTCGTCACGCAACTCTACACGCGTCCGGAGTTTGTCATGCGCATTCCGCGCAGTGCCTTCCGCCCGCCACCCGAAGTTGGCTCTGCATTGGTGACCCTGCGCCTTCCGGGCGATCGCGCAAAATTAGCGCTCCCTGACGAAGGAGCTTTTCTGGATTTTGTGAAATTGAGCTTTGCTCAGAAGCGCAAGACACTGGTCAACAATCTGCGAACGCTGGCGAAGCCGGAGGTCGTTCGCCAAGCACTCGCCCGAGAAAACCTGCGTCCGGACGCGCGCGCCGAGCAACTTAGCGTAAGGCAGTTCGCCGCTCTCAAAGAACATCTGGCCGCAGGGCGCTAACTCTTCTCCACGTCTTTTTTCAGCGCCGCGACCAACCGGTCCGGATAGTCGCTCATGATCCCGTCCACACCGGCGGCTATGAGCAGCCGGATATGCGCCGGATGATTGACCGTCCAGCAGACGATTTGCAAATCTCGCTTGCGCGCTTCCGCAATCATCGCCGGCGTTACCAAATCTCCGCGTACGACCAATTGCCGCGCGCCCACATCCACCGCGGTGGTAAGAAGATCGGCGAGCTGCCCGTCGTACAGCACGCCGGTCATCAGCGTCGGCTCAATCTTGCGCAAACCCGCCAGAATCGTGTGGTCAAAGGAGATCACCACGACACGCGCCACTTCGCCGGACTCGCGCAGCGCGCCGATCAAAGCATGTTCCCCGCCCCAGGAACCGCTGGGCTTCAGCTCCAGATAAAATACGATGTCGTTCTTCTTCGAGAATTCCAGAATTTCTTCGAGAGTCGGAATGCGCTCTCCGGTGTAGTCGCTTCCGAACCACGAACCCGCGTCGAAGCGGCGAAGCGCGGCGAGCGTTTGATCGTGCACTTTACCCTGGCCATTGGTGGTGCGGTCCAGGGTGTCATCATGGATTGCAACGAACCTGGCGTCGCGCGAGAGCTGCAAATCCGTTTCGATAAACGTCGCTCCCAAGGCAACCGCCTTCTTGAAGGCCGCCAGCGTGTTTTCCGGCGCGTGTCCCGAGGCCCCGCGATGTCCGATGATGAACACTTGGACGCTCTCTTTCTAACCGTCGCCAGCTAGCCAGCACCTTCGCCCGTGAAGAATTTCTGAATCCCCGGCCATTTCCAAAAGATTGGATTCAATTTTGTATGCTAACACTCGCATACAGTCAAATAGGTACGCACCTAATCCATTGCCTCTTGTATCTAACCATGCGAGGTGGTTCAAGCCCTTTCCAAGGAGGAGAATATGAGAAAGGAATTTCGGGCCCTGCTCGTAGCCGTGCTGATGGCGGCCCAGCTGGGGGTGGCCCCCAACACTCCGGCGTCGACGCTCAACCCACCCAAGAGCCAGAACGAGCCCAAGTCGCAACAGGAACTAAAAAAAGAGGTGCGCCACGTTCTCGTCATGCTGCCGTACTATTCCGTGTTCGACAATCTCGCCTACCGGGTGGAAGGCGACAAAGTCATCCTGGAAGGTCAAGTAGTTCGTCCCAGCATCAAATCGGATGCCGAAGCCGTGGTGAAAAGCGTCGCCGGGGTCAGCTCGGTCGTCAACAACATTGAGGTTCTTCCTCCCTCTTCGATGGATGACCAGCTGCGCCGGGCGCTGTACCGCGCCGTTTATGGTGACCCAAGCCTATCCCGTTACGGCTTTGCGGCGGTGTCTTCGATTCATATCATCGTGAAGAATGGAAACGTCACACTGGAAGGCGTGGTGGACAGCGAAGCGGATAAAAACTTGGCCGGTCTTCGAGCTAATGGTGTCCCAAATGTTTTTTCGGTGAAGAACAACCTACAGGTCGAAGGCGGCGGCAAATAATTCCCGGGCCAAAGGCGGGGCGGCTCTAGGCCGCCCCGGCGACGCCGCTCCTCGTCAATTGCCTGGAGATCCGCCGCGCGGTCTCCTTCAAGGCTTCGACTATTTTCGGAAGGTTTTCTTCATCCACTTGCGTAAGCGTGCCGCTGACACCAAGCGCAGCGGTGACGTTCCCTGCGGTGTCAGAAACCGGCGCTCCAAGGCATCTGGCCCCCAGACTATTCTCTTCGTCGTCGACTGCGTAGCCTTGCTCGCGCACGAGCTCGAGATCGGCGAGCAGGCGCGACATGGTGACGATGGTTTTCGGCGTGCGTTTCCTCATTCCGTGCTGGCGCACGATGGCTTCCATCTCTTGTTTGGGAAGCCAGGCGAGCAGAGCTTTGCCCACGCTTGTCGAATGCAGATACATTCTGCGACCCACCCAGGTGTTCACTTTAAAAAAACCGGGTGCTTCGACTTTCTCGATGTACACGGCTTCGCCCTGATCCAGGACGGCCAGGTGGGCCGTCAAGTGCACGCGTTCCACGAGCGAGCGCATGAATGGCAGCGCGACGCCTGCGATATCCAGATTCGACTGCGCGTCTCCACCCAGGCTGAGAATTTTTAGACCCAGCTTGTAGCGGCCTGTCTCGGCGTCGCGGCGAAGGTACCCGCGGCGTTCCAGGGTGCGTAGAATGTAGCTTGCCGAGCTTTTGGGAATGGCGAGTTTGCGGCTGATCTCGGAATTGGTGAGTCCGCCCGGGCGATGGGCGACGTTTTCGAGAATGTTGAGGGCGCGTTCGACGGCGGTGGCCGGGCTGGAATCGGTGGCTGGCATGGCGTGGCTCCCGGGGTTCCCCAGAGGGGCGCTGTCCCAAGTATAGAATATATGTTCAGGATACTGAACAAGGACTTGCCCGAGGTTTACGGAGCTTGCTAGAAAAAGAACACAGCGTGAACACGTGTTCAGCCTATTGAACAACCCGACGCTCGTGGGAAATTACCCGTCCTTGGTGTGTAATTTCCTGTCGTTTTCTGCCACGGACGGTTCCCAGCCTTCCCACGGTTCACGGCATGCCTTCTATGTGCTTGATCGTATGGCAGTTACAGAACGCGAGAAAAATGGCCATTGGCCTTCGAATTGCCCATCTCCTTGAGCGGCCCTATGCCGTTCGAGTTCACACCCGGGAGGACTGAGCGAAACATGGCGACAACAACCGCAAAAGCGAACCCGGCCACCGCGCCCGCGCCCTTCGCGAACCGCATTGTGCCGGTCAACTCCGCACCCGAGAACTTCGATGCCGCACGCGACCTGCCTGCGGGATTTCTGGAGTTTTTGGCGCCTCTCGATGCTGCGCTTACGCTGCGGCAGCGTTCCCTCGTCCGGCAGCGCGAGCGCGCGCTCGTCGATGCGCACGCCGGCAAATTGCCGAACTACTTACCGCCGTCGGTTGGGACCACCAATTCGTGGCGTATCGAACTGCCCGCGTGGTGCGCTGACCAGCGAAACCAGATGACCGGGCCGGCCGACGACGCAGACCTCGTTGTGAAGATGCTCAATTCCGGGGCGCCCGGCGTAATGCTCGATTTGGAGGATTCCAACGCCAACACTTGGGAACACACGACGCGTGGCATTCACAATATTCTCGAAGCGCTTGCCGGGCGATTGACGTACTTCGACCGCAAGCGGGAAAAGACGGTGGGTGTCTTGCCGAGCAGTACGGTGATTTTTACGCGGCCGCGCGGGTTGCATATTCACCAAGCGGGAGTTCTGCCAGGCGAGCTGCTGCCTGCGTCGCTTTTCGACGTGGCCATGGTTGCGTATCAGGTGGATTTCAGCGCGCTGCGGCATCCGTTGTGCTTCTACATTCCGAAATCCGAGTCTGCCGACGAAGCGCTGTGGTGGCGCGATCTGTTTCAGATGATTGCGCGGGCGAAGGGTCTTCCGGCGGGGGCGATCAAGTGCATGGCTCTGGTGGAATCGCATCCGCTGGCTTATCAGATGGAAGAGTTCGCTTGGAATCTTCGCGAGCACATTCTGGGTTTGAATCTCGGACGTTGGGACTACATGGCCAGCCTGATTCATTTCCATCTGGAGAATCCGGAGTGGGTGTTGCCGGACCGCAACACGATTCCGCACAACGTGGCGTTTTTCCAAAATTTGCGCGAATGGATGCCGGAGATTTGCCACAAGCACGGAATGCTCGCCATTGGCGGAATGACCGCGCTTTTTCCCAGCCGTGAAGATGCTGAACTGAATGCCCGAGCTTTAACGGTGCTGGCTGAGGATAAAAAGAATGAATCTACGTCCTTGATGGATGGCGCGTGGACCGGCCATCCCGATCAGAACGCCATTGCCGTCGCGCAATTCCCTGCCCCTAATCAGCTCAACGCTCGTCGACCGGACCACGACAAGCATCCGAATCTGCGTCCGGTTCCGAGAGGCGCGGGCAGGCGCACGCTTGCCGGTACACGAGCGGCCGTCCGCACGGTCATTCGTTATCGCAACGGCGTCTTGAACGGAAAGGGGGCGAGCTTACTGGATGGTTACATGGAAGACCTGGCGACGGATCGCATCTATCGGCTGATGATCGCACAGCGTCTGAACCATTCGAGCAGCGTGGAAATTCTCGACGAGAGCGGCGCGCCTCTGCCGCACACACCGGAATTGATCAGCCGGCTTTTCGACGAGGAGCTCGAGCGCTTGCTCGGCGAGCCCGCGAACGCAAGCGATTCTGAAGCTGCAGCTTCACTCCGCGAAGCGCGGAACTTGAGCGAGGAAATGATACGTCGGCGCGAATTCAATCCGGCTTAGAAACCAGCATATTCTTTCGCGCACGAACACTGGACTCGGGGCCGCAAATTTTAAGGAGACCGCAATGTCATCGAACGGAACGAACAAGGCCAACGGAAAGACAAAACATTCGCACGCGGACTGGGACAGCAATCCCCGGTGGGCGGGCATCACGCGCTCGTATTCCTACGATGACGTGCTGCGGCTGCGCGGAACGATCCAGATCGAGTACACGCTGGCACGCCTGGGCGCGGAGCGGTTGTGGAATTTAATGCACAGCGACGCGTATGTCCCGGCGCTGGGCGCGATTACCGGCAATCAAGCGATAGAGATGGTGCAAGCCGGGCTGAAAGCCATTTACGGCTCGGGTTGGCAAGTGGCGGCGGACGGGAACACGGCGGGGGACGTTTATCCCGACCAGAGTTTGTATCCGTGCGATTCCGCGCCAAATCTCGTAAAGCGGATCAACCGCGCACTGTTGCGGGCGGATCAAATTGAGTCCGCCGAACGGAAGCCTAGTGGAACCTATTGGTTCGCCCCCATCGTCGCGGATGCGGAAGCGGGGTTCGGCGGCTCGCTAAATGCCTACGAGCTGATGAAATCGATGATTGAAGCGGGTGCGGCGGGCGTTCACTTTGAAGACCAACTTTCTTCGGCGAAAAAATGCGGCCACCTGGGCGGGAAAGTGGTCGTGCCGACGCGGGAGTTCATCGAGAAATTGACGGCGGCGCGGCTCGCTGCAGACGTTTCGGGCGTGCCGACAATTCTAATCGCCCGCACGGACGCAAACTCGGCCGGCTTGCTGCTATCCGACGCCGATCCGCGCGACCGCGAATTTATTTACGGCCAGCGCACGCCCGAAGGGTTCTACCAATTCCACGGCGGGATCGCCGCTGCGATTGCCCGCGGCCTCGCGTACGCGCCCTATGCAGACGTGCTGTGGTGCGAGACGTCCACGCCCGATCTTGGCGAAGCGAGGAAATTCGCCCACGCAATTCACACCAAGTTTCCAGGCAAACTGTTGGCTTACAACTGTTCGCCGTCGTTCAACTGGAAGAAGAAACTGGACGACGTGACGATTGCGAATTTTCAGCAAGAGCTTGGAAAAATGGGCTACAAATTCCAGTTCGTCACGCTGGCCGGATTCCATTCGCTGAACATGTCTATGTTCCATCTGGCGCGCGGTTATGCGCAGGCCGGCATGACGGCATATTCGAAACTGCAGCAGGAAGAATTCGCCGCGCAAGAACTGGGTTACCGCGCCGTGACGCATCAGCGTTTTGTGGGCACGGGTTACTTCGATGAGATCGCGCAAGTGGTTTCCGGGGGCGCGTCGTCAACGACAGCATTGGCGGGTTCGACCGAGGCTGCGCAATTCCAAGCTGCTGAAAACGGGCACGCAGCGCACCAAGTCGTCGCGCCCGGCTACGAAGGCTAGAATTCACGTTTCGATTGTGTCTTTAAGAAGATGTACAGGGGCCCTCGTCGGGCCCCTTTCCCATCTCGAGATTGTGTCCGAATTTAAAATGCCGGATTCCCTAGTTCGAGCCTTTGGGATCCGTGGTTTGGTTGGTGTTCGCGTTTGACGTATCGCTCATTTCGAGATCGTATTTGTCTCCGCTGAAGAAAATCGTTTTGAGTGAATGGCTGCCGTCCGGTCCGGCCGTGGCCGAATAGCCGTCTACCTTGTTCGAAACCGGCACAGCAACGATTCGTGCAGATACGCTGGCTACGGTTTCCTTGCCTTTGAGAATATCCACTTTTACGTCAGGTCCCGTCCCGCTCCACTGGAACCTGTAATCTCCGGGCGGCAATTGCTGGCCCTCGAGAGTGACGCTTTCGTAGAGATGGAGCGTCTTCTTGTTGGAATTCCCTGCGAAGGCACTGCCGGATAACAACAACGAACTGCCGACCAACAGAGTGAAAAGCTTCGTGGCTTTCATGTACAACTCCCTTTTGTTTTCTCCGGGCACTGAAGCGCCCAGAAAGAACGCTCCCGCGTGCGGAAGGATAGGACTTGGTATTTCCTTTTATTGGATGGCTCTGGCCGCTTACGGTTAGATCTGCGGATGTCGCAAAGTTTGCGTGGTAAGCAGAAAATAATTTCATGGTCGAAAGCAGAGAGATTTCCATTCTCAGAATGAAGTAAATTGCGGATGAGATACTTACACGAATGTCGTGGAAGAGGAGCTTTATGACCGTTCCCCTACAATCGAAGGAAAGCGAGATGGCCATTCGCGGGAGAGTCGACGCAATGGATTGGGCGGAACTCGAAGAGTCGCTCGGCGAGCGAGGGTATGCTGTAACGGCCGCACTTCTCACAGCGGAGGAATGCACGGAATTGGTGGCGTTGTACCGGGAGGAGAAACAATTTCGCAGCCACATCATCATGGAGCGCTATCGCTTTGGGATTGGCGACTACAAGTATTTCGACAATCCGTTGCCGCAGCTCGTTCGAGGGCTTCGCACCGCTGCCTATCCGCATTTGGCGACAGTCGCGAATCGCTGGGCTGAGGCCCGCGAGGAACACGGCGCGCAAGCCCCTTATCCTTCCGAGCACGCCGATTTTTTGAAAATATGTCACCAGGCAGGACAGAAAAAACCGACGCCGTTGATGCTGCACTATGAAGCGGGCGGCTACAACTGCCTGCATCAGGATCTTTATGGGGAGGTGAGTTTTCCTTTGCAGATGGTGTTCTTGCTGGGGCAAGCGGGGCGCGATTGGCAGGGCGGCGAGTTTATTTTGGTGGAGCAACAGCCGCGCGCGCAATCAAAAGCGGAAGTGGTGCGCGGGAATCAGGGGCAGGCGATTATTTTCGCGACGCGATACCGGCCAGTGAAAGGGGCGCGCGGGTACTATCGCGTTAATTTGAGGCACGGCGTCAGCCGGGTGCATGGCGGTACGCGGTACACCTTGGGGATTATTTTTCACGACGCGAAGTAAGAAGACGGCAGATACTTGGTTGAATGTCTTTCGGCACGAACAGGCCGTTCGACGACTGCACGCCGGCCTTGACCGCGATATAATTCCTGAATGCCTACTAATCGCCTCTCCGACAAACTGCGTTTGCTTGTGATTCTTTCTGCGCTTCTGGCAGCGCCGGCGCTGGCCCAAGACAAGAACTGGGAACATGAAATCGCTGCTTGGCGCGTCGAGCATGCCAACGATCTCTTGAAGCCTGCCGGATGGCTCTCACTCACGGGGCTCGAGTGGCTACGGCCCGGCGACAATTCCTTCGGGACTGCGGCCGACAACAAGATTCGTCTTAAGGGGAACAGCGCGGCGCACTTCGGCATTCTGCATCTGGAGGGCCACAGCGTCGAGCTGCTGCCTCCTCCCGGCGGCTTTCCACCGGATTTGCGACTAGCCGATGCTCCAGCAAAGGAACAGCTTCTGCCCGTCGAAGCGGACAATGACAAGAATGCTCCCCACATCACCATCGGCACGCTCAACATGTATGTCATCCGGCGCGAAGACCGCTATGCGCTGCGAGTGAAAGATTCGAAATCGCCGACGCTGGTCTCGTTTCATGGATTGAATTGGTACGACCCGGATGCAAAATATCGCTTGAAGGCGAAATGGATTCCCTACAATCCGCCGAAGTCCGTCACCCTGGCGACGCTGGCGGGAACGACTTATTCCGAACCTGTTCCGGGCGCTGCGGAATTTGTTTGGCAGGGCAAAACCTACAGGTTGGAGCCGGTTCTCGAGGATCCCGCTGCAACGCAGCTTTTTTTTATTCTTCGCGACACCACGAGCTCCACGACGACGTACAAGGCTTGCCGGTTTCTTTACACCGTTTTGCCGAGTCAGGGCGTTGACAAGCCGGGCGAGCTTTGGCTCGATTTGAACCGCCTGGAAAACCCGCCATGTGCTTACACGCCGTTTGCCACGTGCCCCTTGCCACCGCCGCAGAACCGGTTGCCCATCGCTTTGCCTGTCGGGGAAAAGCGTTACCACGAGTGAGCACCGCGAAAAGTCCATTTTCCCTTCTAGATAGTTGATTTGCGGCGTTTGGTTCGCGGAGCTTTCCGCTCGAATTCCCCTGGGACCTCCACCCCTGGTCGTTCCGCGTTTGGGCCTCTGCCTTTTCCGGCGTTTTGTTGGAAATTGGTCGTAAACTGTCGGACAATAAAAGTCGTGCACCCGACATGAATCCCCCTGAAGCCAGAGCACTCGCAAGGAAAGACGACGACGGAGCCGCACGTGACAAACTGATCGCCCTCCGGCTGGCGCTGCTGCGCGTTCACAAGACGCTGCTCGAAATGGAGCGCCGAGACTACGAGCGCGCCAACGGCAAAGTCACGGTCGGAGAACTTTTCCGGCTGGTCATTGACCACCAGCAATTCGGCTGGCTTCACAATATTTCCGAGTTTGTCGTTCGGCTGGATGAAACGCTCGCGGGTGAAAATCCTGTTACGTCAGAGGATGTTCGCACCGCCATCTCGCTGGCGCGCAAAATGTTTGCGCCGTCGGAATCGGGCGACGCCTTTCAGAAGAAATACTATGACGCCATTCAGTTGGATCCCGCCGTCGTGATCGACCATGCGGAACTCGCGCGGCTTTTTAACAACGAGCCGCCGGATGTAAGCTCGACGTAAGCCGTGGAACGCGCGCGTTTCAAACTCCGCCGCCTCACTCGAACGGAACTTCCCTGCCCCACTTTGCCGCTCGCGCGCTTTCTGATTGGCAAAGTCGTGGTCCACGATTTGCCAGAGGGGCGGCTTAGCGGGCGGATCGTGGAGGTGGAGGGCTATCCGCCGGGTGATCCCGCGGGGCATCATTTTCGCGGTCCAACACCGCGGAACCGCTCTCTGTTTCTCGGCCATGGCCACGTGTACGTCTATTTCAACTATGGAATGCACTTCATGCTGAATATTTCGAGCGAGCCCGCCGGCGTTGGCGGAGGCGTTCTGATTCGCGCACTGGAACCTCTGGAAGGAATCGAGCTGATGCAACGCAACCGCAAGAGCGTGGAGCTGCTTGATCTCACGCGCGGCCCGGGGCGCTTGGCCGCGGCCCTCGGGATTGAGCGCAGTCTCGATGGTCTCGATCTATTTTCGCGGGGGCCGCTTTGGCTTGGTGAGTTGGTGCGTCCCAAAACCGCACGTCAGAACACCCCAGTGGACCTGCCGGTTGCCACTACCGTGCGCATTGGCATCACGCGGGCGGCCGACCGACTCTTTCGTTTCTACGAACGCGGCAGTCCCTTCGTCAGCGGCCCCAAGCGGCTCCTTCTTTCCCCATCGGCAGAGGCCCCAGCGACGCGGTGACAGCTTTCTAGTCTGGCGTTCGCGATATTTGGATGAGCGAAAAATCTGGCAGATAGAATGCGCTAATCGCCGCAGGCAAACTCGGCATGGGTATTCATCGCCAGGAACTCTCGATGGCGGTTCGACTTCGCGGGCTTTGTTGCGCCGAGGCGCGCCACGGAGGAGGGCGATCGACGCTGCTTCTGGCGCATATTGTCGCGAAGAATCTCGTGCAGCCTTCGGTGCGCACGAAACAGCCTCAGGCGGACGGCCACTGTCGAGATGCGCAGGCGCGCGGATACTTCGTGCGTGGAATACTGCAAGACATCGCGCAGCAGACAGATTTGGCGCAAGTCCGGCGCGAGGCGCGCGATGGCGCCGGCAAGCAGCACGCGCTGCTCGCGGCGGGCGTAGTGCTCTTCGGGATTGTCGGTGCGCGCGGGGAGCCGGCTACCGAGGGTGTCCTCGGGAGCGATCCCGGGTTCTTCAAGCGAGACGAATTTCCCTTCGCGGCGTTGCCGGATTAGATCGATCGAAGCGTTGGTCGTAATCCGCGAGACCCAGGCGTGCAGATCATCCTTGCCCTCGTCTAGCTGTCCGGCAAACTGGTTGAGACGGGAAAACGCCTTTAGGAGGGCTTCTTGGCGGGCGTCTTCGGCGTCCGCCGGATTGCCCGTCAGGCGCAAGGCGCGCCGGTAGAGTCCAGGCCCGTATGGCAGGACCATTTCGGCGAAGGCTTCGCCATTGCCCAGCCGAGCGTCGGCCAAAACTTTGCGCTTGGCGGCGCGGGTGTCTTCGATAGTTCCCGATCGAAAGTTGTAGGCGTCTAAGGCTACGCTTGCGGAGCTCATATCGCAGAGCAGAATCGCACCCCAAGAGCCACGCTCACTTCACCGTAAAGCATTGAAAACAAGCTGGTAAGTAAAATCTCAGGTGAGCGTACACCGAGCCGGACCGTCCGTTTGTGGGACGCCGCGTCGCGTTTCCGGTCACTACGGACACTGGGAGTCCAAATGCGAGCTGACCTCCGCACAACATCGCCGAAATCGGAGGAAGAACGCTGCGGATTCGTTAGGCAGGCGCAGCCGCTACGCGAAGCCTTCAAATGAGAACTAACCCTTTGCGTCTCGGCCAGAGTGACTTAGACTTCCGGCAACTTCTGGAGGTTCCCATGAACGAAACTACGCGAAGAACATTTCTTGGAGCGGTGGGTGCGGCAGCGGTACTCGGGGTGCTTGGGGAGACGGCCCTTCCCGAGGCCCACGGCAGCCTTGCGCCCGCGAGTCGTGTTCCGCCAGCAGCCACTGAAAAACAGTTATTTTGGGTGGCGGCTTCGACGCCTTGCGACAAGGGTTTGAACTTCGATCCCGAGCTTTACCGGGACGTGCTCGCTTACCTGAAAGAAAAAGGGGCAGACGGAGTTGTGGTGCTCGGAACCACGGGAGAGTTTCCTTCGTTTTCGCTTGCCGAGCGACGGAAGATCGCCGAGACGGCTTTCAAGCACAGGAACGGCTTGAACATCATCGTATCGCCGGGAACTTCAAATTTTCCGGAGACCCTCGAGTTGTCGCTCCACGCGCAAGAAAACGGCGCGGACGGCTTGCTGATCGTGCCACCGTTTTACTTCAAGCATCCGCGACTGGAAGGGCTGACCAAGTATTTTTCGCTGATTTTTGAAAAAGTGACGATTCCCATCAACCTGTATCACATTCCGTTTGCGACGGGCATTCCCATTTCGCTCGATTTGATGCACAGCCTGGAGAAATATCCGAATCTTGCCGGAATCAAGGACTCCAGTTCGGATGAGGAGGAGTACCACAAGTTTGTTCAAGAATTTCCGAAACTGAATATGCGAACAGGGACGACGCACAATCTCAAATACGCATTGGACAATGGCATGGGCGCGATCCTGGCGGAAGGTAATAACTTCACGGCACAAATCGCAGCGGCATTCGCGGCAAAGCGGGGCGGGAAAGAGATCGCGGAACCGCTTGCGAAACTAGAGACGGCGCTGAAGCTGTTGCGGGCAGGCGGAGTCGACGAGTATGGGCCGATGAAATACGCACTCAGCCTGCAGATGGGGACGCGGCAATTTTATCAGCGGCCACCAAACTCCGACGTTACCGAGGAGCAGAAGACGAAAATCAAGGAAGCCTTGGACGAAATCAAGAAAATGGGATGAGTACCGCGCGTAACGTAGATGGAGACGCGGATTGGTCTGGAGGATTGAAAATGCGTGGCAGAACAAGGATCGAATGGCACCAAGGTTCCTTGTCGGAAAGCGTTCGGCTCATGGTTGGCTTCCTTTTAGGGCTGGCGTTACTGCCCTCGGTCGCTGGGGCGCAGTATCGAGCTCGCGACACGGAATGGCCGAGCTATGCCGCCGACCTGGCGGGCACGCACTATCGCCCGTTGGACCAGATCAACGCTGCCAATTTCAGCGACTTGGAAATTGCCTGGCGCATCAAGACGGATAATTTTGGCAATCGGCCGGAATACAAGCTCGAGGGCACGCCGCTGATGGCCAACGGCGTTTTGTACGCGACGGCGGGGTCGCGCCGCGCGGTGATTGCGCTGGATGCGGCGACGGGGGAACTGCTTTGGGTGCATGGCGAGCACGAAGGCGCGCGCGGTGGAGCTGCTCCAAGGCAGCTTTCCGGACGTGGTTTGGCGTATTGGTCCGACGGAAAGGAAGAACGAATTCTCTATGTGACACCCGGTTACCGGCTTGTCTGCCTGAATGCGAAAACCGGCGTGCCCGTGGCCTCCTTCGGCAACGGAGGGGTACTAGATTTGAAGCTTGATGACGATCAGACGATCTTTCCGGACTTGACAACGGGTGAAATCGGCATTCAATCGGCGCCCGTGGTGGCGAAGGACACAGTGATTGTGGGCGCGGCGTTCCGCGAAGGCATGACGCCGAAGAGCATGCGCAACAATAAAGGCTATGTTCGCGGCTTTGACGTTCGCACGGGAAAGCGCCTCTGGATTTTTCACACCATTCCGAAGAAGGGTGAGGTTGGCTACGACACTTGGCTGAACGATTCGGCGGAGTATACCGGCAATACGGGAGTGTGGACGCAAATCACGGTGGATGAACAGCTTGGATTGGTCTATCTTCCGGTCGAATCTCCCACCAGCGATTACTACGGTGGGCACAGGCCGGGGAACAATTTGTTTGGCGAGACCTTGGTTTGTGTGGATTTGAAGACGGGCCAAAGGAAGTGGCACTTCCAACTGGTTCACCACCCGCTGTGGGACATGGATATTTCTTCGGCGCCGATCCTTGCGGACATTGTGGTGGACGGCAAACCGGTCAAGGCCGTGGCACAGCCGTCGAAACAAGGTTTTCTTTATGTTTTTGATCGGGTGACGGGCAAACCGGTGTGGCCGATCGAAGAGCGCAAAGTGGAAGTGGGGAGTGTGCCGGGCGAGTGGTATTCGCCGACACAGCCCTTCCCGACGAAGCCGCCGGCGTATAGCCGAAATGGCGTGTCCGTCGAAGATCTGATCGACTTTACTCCCGAACTTCGTGAGAAGGCGCGGGCCATCGTTTCCAAATACCACTTGGGTCCCGTGTTTACGCCGCCGGTGGCGAGCAAAGCGGATGGTCCTCTGGGAACGCTGACGCTCGGAACAGCTTCCGGCGGAACGAATTGGCCAGGCGGCTCGTACGATCCCGAAACGCACATCGTCTATGCGTATGCTTGCAACGCTTGCGTAGAGCCGATTGGATTGGTGCCTGCTCCCAGGGATATTTCTGATTTGAAATACATCGCGGGAGTGGATGGGCAGGAAGTAGGCGTCATGAGAGGACCGGGAGAAAACGCGGGAGCGGATTCGCCGATGCCTCCGAAAAAGGCCTCGGGCGGTGGATTTGTGCGCTTGAACGTGGATGACCTTCCGTTGATCAAGCCGCCGTACGGAACGATCACCGCGATTAGTCTCGATGACGGACGAATCGTCTGGCAGATTGCCCACGGCGAGACTCCAGATGTGGTGAGAAATTACCCGGCCTTTAAGGGCATGAACATCGCGCGAACCGGTCAGCAGACCTACAACATCGGGACGTTGATCACTAAGACGCTGGTGATTGCCGGCGAAGGACAGGTGACCACGACGGCGGATCATCCGCGCGGCGCGATGCTGCGCGCGTACGACAAAGCTACCGGGAAAGAAGTTGGTGCCGTGTATATGCCTGCGCAGCAGAGCGGTTCGCCGATGACGTACATGGTGAATGGCAAGCAGTACATCGTGGTGGCTGTGAGCGGCGGGCCGTACTCCGGCGAATATATTGCGTACACCTTGCCATCGACGGGCCAATGAGCGAGGCGGCGGCGTGAAACTCTGGAACACGTTGGCCGCATGCGCTTGTCTGCTGTCCATTGCGGCTGCACGGAGCCCACTTCGCGCTCAAGAATCAACGGCGACGGAAACGCGCTCGGTGTGGGACGGCGTGTACACGGAGGAGCAAGCGAAACGCGGCGAGGCTCTGTATCAAAAAGAATGCAAGGGCTGCCATGGCGTTGCGCTCGCCGGCGGCGAATCGTCGCCACCGCTGACGGGCGGAGCTTTTCTGTCTAATTGGAACGGATTGACGCTGGGAGACTTGTTCGAACGAATTCGCAAAACGATGCCGCAAAACACTCCGGGCAAATTGAACCGGCAGCAAAACGCGGACATTCTGGCGTTCGTGTTGAGTGCAAACAAATTCCCCGCTGGAAAGATGGAGCTTTCACGGCAGCCGGAGTTTCTGAAAGAGATTTGGTTCGAAGCAGTGAGACCGGATCAAAAGAAATAGTCAGGCGTTTTGTCTTTCGAATCACAACTGGTCAGCAAGATTCCCTAACGGAGGCTAGACCCATGCAATCGAGACAAATCGTGATCCCCGTGATCGTGATAGCGGCGGCATTCGCCGGCTATGTCGCCGGATATGCGGCAAAACCAACTCCACAGCAAGTCTTGAGTGGCCACTTCGACGATTTTTCGATGGTTCCGAGCGCTGCGGCTCAGGAGAATAAGCCGGAAAATAAAGCCGAGGTGCTGCCGTTTGGCTACAACTCGCCGCGGCAGCCGGCGCTGGCCCCGGATGCGCCCCCCACTACGTACTGGAATATCGACGACATAAAAAAGGCGCACGGAGAGCTCGCGGAAAAAGCGGCAAAATTGGTCGCCCAAGCCGGAAGCGGAGGATCGCAATCGATCGGAGGCGGGCCGGTGCACATCCAGACGCGGAATTTCAGTATGTTCATGCTGTACCGCATGCGTCGCGAGCAGCCCGTGCCGAGCTTGACAAAAGTGAACAGCGTGTGGGACGACGCGGAAATGCATGCTGGAGCCTACGATTTTTATGTGATCACCGGCGGGACAGGCGAAATGATTGTGGGCGGGAAAATCGCCAACCGGCAGAATTTGATGGATAAGGATGGTCCCGTGCCTGGTGAGTATCGCGGGCAACCGATCATCGGCGGACAAACGTTTCGAGTCAAAGCGGGCGACTGGCTGCTCATACCGCCGGACACGCCGCATCAACCGAAGCCCGATGCTGGTGGGTTCAGCTACTTCATTATGAAGATCAATGTGGGGATTTACCCGTGGAGTTTGGTGCGCTAGGGCGCCGTGTCTCGGCAACTTAGCTGATAGCTAGTGGGATTCCTGGTGTTTCGCTCCGGGTGCGAGATTCTCGTATACTTTGCCGGCTTTCATGACGAAAACGACGCGGCGAGCGGCGGTGGGGTCATGGAGAGGATCGCCGCCCATGGCGATGATATCGGCGTCCATACCTGGTGCGATGGCGCCAATTTTGTCCTCGAGGCCCAAGGACTTGGCGGATACAGAAGTTGCCGACATGATGGCGGCCATGGGGTCTTGGCCGCCGTCACGCACGCGCACGATGAATTCTTCATAGTTACGTCCGTGGGCGCCGGCAACGGCATCGGTGCCGTAGACAATCTTCAGATCTTTGTGTTTCAACGCTTTCTTGAAAGTATCCAGGACGATAGCGATGCCTTTTTCCATGAAGGCAAAACCTTGGTCGTTGTAGTTGCCGATACCCAGGAATTTTTCTTTGTTTTGGAGGTAATTTTGCAGGACCAGACCAATGTTCGGGTCGTAATAGGTGCCACGCTGCGCCATCAGCGCGAACACGTCGTCGGTAACGTAGGCGCCATGTTCGATCGACGTGCAGCCCGCGAGCGTTGCGGCCTTGGCCGATTCCGCGGAGTGCGCGTGAACAATCGTGCGCAAGCCGAGGGATTTGGCTTCACCGCAGGCTGCCGTAAGCTGCTCGTCGGTCATTGTCTGCGTGCCGCCTTCGCGGATGCTCTTTGAGGCGAAGAGTTTGATGAAGTCCGCGCCCTGTTGTTTTCTTTCACGCACCAGTTCGCGTAGTTTTTCTGGCGGGCCACTTTTTTCGTCGAGGGGTTCGAGCGAAGTCAACATGCGCGGGCCGGGGATGATTCCACGAGCGATAGCGTCGCGCAAGTCTTTGTCTTCGGGCGCACCGGGGCTTTGGATCGTGGTGAAGCCGGCATTGAGCGTGAGGATGGCGTTATCCGCGGCGTGGAGCATCGCGCGCACGGGAGGCTCGTCTTTCCCGGCGAGGCGGCCATTATCAAAGTGCCAAACGATGTGCGCATGCGTGTCAATCCAGCCGGGAGTGACGGTTAGGTCGGAGAGGTCGTAGGTGATCGCGCCAGCTGGCGGTTCACCGCCGAGACGGGCGATTTTTCCGCCCTCGACGACGATAACCGTGTTGCGGAGCACATGACCTTTGCCGTCGAGAACCGTCGCGGCTCTCAAAACAATGGGGCGTTCCTGGCCGGCGACCTTCGTTACCAGCGGTGTGGCTAGGAAGAAAACCGGGAGGACAAATCGCAAGTATCTTGACATCGGAACTCCTCCAGAAATTACGGCTGCGGTCATCGACTCGTCGCTTGCATGGCTATGGCTCGACAAGGGTGTACCGCGAAATCGCAACTCATGCAAGAGTTGCCGGCGAGGGATTTTCCACGCTCTCCAGCAAGCAGCAGGAAGCGGTGGCAGAGTTTCGCCGCATCCTCCAGAAAGAAAAAGCGCCCGGTATGACCTTCCGTGAAGTCTTGGATGAGTTTACTAGTGAGCATCCCGAGTTGCTCCCCGGCTGATTGGAATGCACGAGTTTGGCCGGGTGAGCAAAGCCAGGGTCGAGCCATGACTCGGGCAACACGCCGAGCAAATTTAACTGGATATTGCCCCTTCCACTCCAACAATCCGCGTCTCGGAAAGAGACCGTCAATTGCTGGCGGGAGTGATGACGATGCTGCGGAACATCACGTGGCCTTTTTCAGTGCCTTGGAGATAGATGGGGCCGGGTAGTTCTTCGTGGCTGTCGAGAGCGCCGCCGGTGATGCCGGGGATTTCCTTGTTGTCGATGATGGTTTTGCCGTTTTGGACGACCGTCACCATCCGGCCGATGAGTGTGATGTCGTAGGTCTGCCATTCCGCAGGCTTGCGCGGAAGTTCCGGAGTGGGCGCGAGGAAACCGTAGACACCGCCGGTGTGGTGGCTCGGCGGTTCCGCGACGGAATCCGTTTCGATCTGAACTTCGTAGCGGCCGCGCAAATAGACACCGCTATTGGATTCCGGGCCGCAGTTGAATTCGACGTGCAGCTTGAAATCTTCAAATTTGGAGTCGTTGATCAGCTCGGGGCCATTGCCTGGAGTAATCAGCGTCCCGTTTTCGACTTTCCACGCGGGCGATGCGCCGGGCTTGTCTTCGTGCCAGCCCGTTAAATCCCTTCCGTTGAAGAGTGGAATCGGCGAGGCCCAGTTTGGCGGGCTGGTCCTTTTCAGAACGGGTGCTCTGCGGCCGGTCCATTGCCACGTTTTACCGTCGGGGGCGTTCGTAGTGCCGGAAAGAATTTTCCCGCCCAGGGTGCCTTCGAACACCATGTCGGTCTTACTGTCTTCCTCTTCCTTGGGAGAGACGAACTTCAGGTGGCCGTTCGAGAGTTCGGCGCTCGGGAGCGGCCGGGCGTTTCCCCAGCGGCCCACCATCTGGGCTTTGAGCTGGCCATTTTCCTCGCGCAGTTCCAGCCAGGAAGGATACTCGCGGCCGGGGGCCTTCAGCGTCAAGTCCCAGCGGCCGAGAAAAGGTTTGGCGGAGTCTGATGAGGTATTTGCGGATTTCTCGTTCTGGGAATGCGCTGCAGCGGCCAACAAAATGACCGTGATGAACGCCAACAAGATTCTGTTCTTCATCGGGTGATGAATCCCTTCTCCTCAACGTTCGTTTATGGCTTACGGTTTTGCTGCGCACTCACTGATCTTTTTCCAGATACTCGCCCGGGACGTCGTCTTCCGGGACTTCGTGCGTCCTTACCTCGCCTTCATCGGCATCGGGAACGTCTTCGACGCCTTTAACGATTTCTGCCTCGAAGGCGTTTCCTTCTTCGAGCAATTCGTCCACGCTCTCTGAATCCGCGCCCGCCCTGTTTGACAAACCCTGCAGATCGCCGGACTGGCCACCCGAGCGCTCCCCCAGACCCTTGGGCTCGATCACGACAGTGTCCCCACCCTCGCTCTTGCTGCGGGAGTTGGGTTTCTTGAGTGGTGTCTTCTCTTTTGGAGGAGGCTTCCGGACGGCGGCGTGTTTCTTGGCAGGCGCAGGTTTCTTCGCCGCCGTTCGCTTGGGCGCCGCTTTCCGGCTCAAGGCTTTTTTCGGTTTGGTCTGCTTTTTCGTTTTCTTCTTGGTGGCCATGCCCTGGAGTCTATCACTGACGCCACCTATCGCGCATTTCTTCTCGCGGGCTCGGCGGGCTCGGGTGGAAGTGGCTCGCATACTTCACAGAAGACCTGGGCACTCAGATGCGAGAGTCCAAATGACCGCTGAACACGTAATGCGCCGAGATGTGATCCTGACGAAGGCTCCGAAGAACGGCGACGAGGACGAGGCGGTCTGAGCTCGAGCAGAGCGGCGCCAGGCTAGTGCGATGGCAACCATCACGAGATTTCGGTGCATGCTGTCCAGCTATCAGGGCCGTGACACGAGGGCCGCTAGGGCGCGGGATCAACGTAAGGTCTGGTATTGTTTCCAAGAAACAATGATCAAGCAAATCCATGTGTCAGGCTATCGGTCTGTCCGGGAGCTTAGCCTCGAGCTGAAGCCAATCAATGTTCTTACCGGCCCGAATGGCTGCGGGAAATCAAACCTATACAACTCGCTTGTTTTGATTGGACGCGCAGCTCAGGGACAGCTGGCGCGGGCAATAGCCGAGGAAGGCGGGACGCCAAGCGTATTTTGGGCCGGCGGCGAACGAGTTCGCTATCAGCGAAAGAAGCCTCCCAAACGAGTGGTGCTTGGGTTTGACGGAGACGAATTCGGGTACGAATTGCAGATTGGGCTTCCATCTCTTAACGAGCAGGCCTTGGGGACTATGTTCACCCTCGATCCTCGCGTTAAAGAAGAATGCATCTGGCCATGGGGAACAAAACGTCGCGT
>Ga0210395_10000090_pt1 | contig 72293 bp, 65 predicted proteins | sample IncBWH4OmetaG_FD_150861 | JGI IMG/M metagenome (GOLD analysis project Ga0210395, IMG submission 150861) | Forest soil microbial communities from Barre Woods Harvard Forest LTER site, Petersham, Massachusetts, United States - Inc-BW-H-4-O ...
AAAGGCCATTCGCTCCCGACCAAACTGATTCAGACGCACGCCCGTGTTCGATGCAAGTACCATTGATGCAACCGCCGGAACAGGTCTAGCGTCTCATACTACAGAAGCGAGGCGATCATGAGAGGCAAGAGCGAGGTAGTTCTAGCCGCAGCGATCCTGTTCGTCGTTTCTATCCTTGGCGTGTTCCCGACAGAAGCCCAGCGATCGGCGACGGTCACCGGTCCCCGATCTCCCGTTCACACACGGCCTGCCGGCACGCGTTCCGTACTCCCAGGCACCGCGGCCGGCGGCCGAACCGCTCCGGCCGTCGCGCGAAACGGTGTCCACTTCAATCTCGCTTCGAGCTCTTTCGAAGCGAGCGATGGTTCTCCAGTATCGCTACAGGAACTGCTCAACCCATTTCCCGGTCCGGGATTCAACTTTCAGCATCTCTCTGCCATCAATCAGGATCTCGGCATCAAGGCCGTCATTGACCCCGTGACCGAATGGAAATTGGCCATCGCGGAGCGCGTCTTGCGAGACCGATTGCGCTTCGCCGGCGCCGGGTTCTACCTGCTCGATGGCGGGGGCGCGTACGCACTTCCGGACGACTCCGCTCCGGTTGATACCGGTTCCGCAGAGCAACAATCCGCGCAACAGCCTCAGGTCATCGTGGTCGAGGCGCCGCCTCCTCAGCAAAGCGCAGATCAGCCGGGGCCCGAAGATTCGGCGCCGCTCCCGGACGTAGGCCAGTTCACACTGGTTCTGCAGAATGGGACGCAGCTCCAGGCCGTGGCCTTTACGCGCATGAACGACCGGATCGTCTACATCACCGCCGATGGCAGCCGCCGCACGATCGCGATCGCCGATCTAAATTCCGACGCGACGGTGCGAGTAAACCAAGAGCGCGGCACGCCGCTGCAATTTCCTTTGTAAAACCAATTAGGCGCGGCGCGCGTTCGACGAATAAACCAATACAGCCCCCAAGGCAGCGAAAATTCCCGCGTAGAGAAATCCCGCCGTGGGACTCACCAGCGACCAAAGCGCCCCAACCACGATGCTGGACACAAAATCTCCGATGCCGTTGGCGGTTGCGAGGACGCCAAAGCCCGTTCCGCGGACACCGCCCGTCAGCAGGTCCGCCGCAAGTGATTTTTCAAGAGATTGCTGAAAGGCGTCATGGATTCCCGCAAGCCCGAAGAGAACGACCAGCACTGGAATCGTTGGCTGCGCGAATATGAATCCAGCATAGCTCATGACGCCCACCAGATATCCGATGGCGAGCAGCCCTCGCTTTCCGATGCGGTCGCCCAGCGCCCCGGCGGGATACGACGCCGCTGCGTCCATAAAGTTGTGAAACGTATAAAGCCCAACCGAAATAGCCGCCGCGCGGCCCAGGCCCCATCGCGGGGCAAGAATCTGGCTCGCCCGCAAGATCAACAACGTAGGCGCAAAATCCCCGATGCCGTGCGCGAACACTCCGGCAAGATAGCGCCAGTAATTTCCGGAGAGTTGCGCGAATCTCGACGCGATCGTTCCCGAGGTTTCAGACGGGTGATGGCCTTCGATTTTCTTGGCGCGCGGCGCGAGTACGGCAAAGGCCAGCGCGGCGGTTAAGCCGGGCAAAAGCGTCCAGCGAAGGACGCCGCGCAGGCCCAGCACACCCAGCAAGGCTGTCGCGCACAGCGGCCCAAGCACGGCTCCCAACGTGTCCATCGCGCGCTCGAATCCGAACGCGCGGCCTGTCTGCCCTGGCGTGACGCAGTCCGCCAGCAGCGTATCGCGCGACGGTCCGCGGCTGCCGCGTCCCATCCATCCAAACGCACGCAATACCAGCACTGCGGGCCAGCTTTGCGCAAACGCATAACCGAATGTGGTAATCGCCGTCGCGAAATAGCCGACGATCCCGATGGGCCGCCTCCATCGAGGGCGGTCTGCGACGAAACCACCCGCCAATTTGGCATAACTGGAGAACCCGTCGGAAACACCTTCGATTACCCCGAGCGCAAAGGCCGGTGCGCCCAGGCTCGCAAGAAATGCCGGAAGAATTGCGGTCGCAGCCTCGTGTCCCCAGTCGGAGAAAAGGCTTGCCAGACCGATGCCGAGTACGCCGCGCGTAAGCCAGCGTTTTGACGACGGAGATGGCGAGACAGATCCGCTCATGGTGATCAGCCAGCAGTCTTATCGCATGCGCTCACTTCGGTCAATACAACGGGGGATGAGCCAGGTAGAATCGTGCCGATGCGAGCCGTAATTCAACGAGTGACGCACGCGCAGGTCGTGGTGGATGGCCGCGTGACCGGCGAAATCGACGCGGGCCTGGTCGTGCTGATTGCTGTGGGACGCGAAGACCTGCCTGAAACCGCAGCCTCGATGGCGAAGAAAATCGTACAGCTGCGAATCTTCGACGACGCCCAAGGAAAGATGAACCTTTCACTCTTCGACATCGGCGGCGCCGTATTGGCCGTCTCGCAATTCACGCTGTACGGCGATGCGCGAGGCCAGCGGCGTCCCAGTTTTCTGCAGGCGGCTCCGCCCGATCAGGGCAAGGCAGGCTACCAGGAATTTGTGCGCGCGCTACAAGTGCAAAACGTACGCGTCGAGACAGGAGTGTTCCAGGCGCATATGTCCCTCGAACTTGTGAACGACGGCCCCGTCACCATCCTGCTCGATTCCGACAAAGTGTTTTGAACAACGCGCCACTTGCCAGGTCCGGGTGGTTGGCCTACGCTTTTGCGCGGGAGCGCACCGATGAGCGAAATTCACAGAATCCTCGATCAAATGGACCGCGCATTTTCCGGCGACGCATGGCATGGTCCCAGCCTGATGAGCGTGCTCGACGGCATTTCGGCGGAGGACGCATCGAAACACCCGATTCGCGGAGCGCATTCGATCTGGGAACTGGTTCATCACATCGCCGCGTGGAGCGCGATTTCGCAGCACCGCATCGCTGGCGATTCCGTGGAAATCACGCCCGAGCGAGATTGGCCGCCTGTTTGGGAAGTCAGCGAGACGGCGTGGAAGCGCGCGCTCGCAAATCTCGTCGAAGGCCGCGCTCGCCTGCGTGACTCGATCGCAGGACTCACGAACGAGCAGTTGCAGCGGAAGGCCGCGGGCCCTGATTATACGTGCTATGTGGTCCTGCATGGCGTGGTGCAGCACGACCTGTACCATGCGGGACAAATCGTCATGCTGAAAAAAGCTCTCGCATGAGGGCGCTTCCACCGTGCAATTGAACTTGCACGCGGGCCAGCCCACGGAAATCGCCGCTTTCGTGATGGCGGCGGGCTGGGTCGGTTATGGCGCGATTCTCGCGATCGGCAAACGCGGTGCGGCTCGTGGCGATTCCAGGCGCGACGCAAAATCGAGCGTTGGCTTTCTCCTGCAATGCGTCGCGTACGGAATTTGTTTCCTGTTTCACCGCACGTATTTCTCGCCGTTGTGTCTGATGTCGCAGCCGCACGAGGAAATCGTGGCTGCACTGGACATCGCGTTCACCATCGCGTCCGTTTGGTTCTGCTTTGCGGCGGCGCGGGCGCTCGGCAAACAATGGGCGCTGATGGCGCGCGTGATCGAAGGCCATCAATTGATTCGCCAGGGCCCCTATGCGGTGGTCCGCAATCCGATATATCTCGCGATGTTCGGGATGCTGATTGCCTCCGGCCTCGCCGTCAGCCGCTGGCCAGCGCTCGTTGGCGCAGCCATCGTGTTCGCGGTGGGCACCGCGATTCGCATTCGCTCGGAAGAACAGCTGCTGCGCGAAACGTTCGGCGCGACATTTGATGACTACGCGCGCCGCGTGCCCGCGTTCCTGCCCCGCCTATGGACATAGGTCCGCGTAACCAAGGCAAGAATCCGCGCGTCCCACAGGAATTGCTGATAATATTCAGCGCGAGTTTCAAGGGGGGATTCGATTCATGCGCTCCAATTATGTTTTGAGGATGGCTGGAATGGCGTGCGTTACTGCGCTTCTTGTCGCATCTTTCGCCGCGGCGGCCCGGGCGCAAAAAGGCGCCGGTGATTGGCCGATGTATCGCCACGATCCCGCGAGCACCGGATATTCCGCGCTGAAGCAGATCAATACAAAGAATGTCGCCACGCTGACCCAGGCCTGGACGATGCGTTTGAACGACCGCGGCGGCCTGGAAGTGACGCCGATCGCCGTCAATGGAATCCTGTACCTCACCGGCGGCAATAAAGTCCTGGCCGTGGACCCTGAAACCGGCAAGGAAATCTGGCACTACGAATTGCCGACCAGCCAGGCCTCCACTCGAGGCGTCGCGTATTGGCCGGGAGACGGCACCAACGCGCCGCGCATCCTTTTCACCACGCTCGATCGCAAGTTGATCGCGCTCGACGCCGCCACCGGAAAACTTGTACCCAGCTTTGCGAATGACGGTGTCGCCGAGCTGACCGTGGGCTATAACGGCGTTCCCACAATCTTCAAGAACATGGCCCTGCTCGGCGCGAGCGTTGGAGAGTTGCCCAAGGGTCCTTCGGGAGACACGCGCGCCTACGACGCGATTACGGGCAAGCTGGTCTGGACGTTTCACACCGTGGCCCAGCCGGGTGAAACGGGCCACGAAACGTGGCTCGACAATGGTTGGGAAGGCCGCTCCGGCACGAACGTCTGGGGCTGGTACATGAGCGGAGACGAAAAGACCAACACGATCTACATGCCCATCGGCGGACCATCACCGAACTATTACGGCGGAGATCGGCCCGGCGCGAACTTGTTCGCGAATTCCGTTGTCGCCATCGACGCAACCACTGGCAAACTCAAATGGTATTTCCAGACGATTCATCACGACCTCTGGGATTCGGACCTGCCGCCGGGACCGAGCCTGCTCGACCTGAAGGTCCACGGCAAGAAAGTTCCCGCGCTCGAAATCATCGGAAAAGCAGGTTGGATGTTTATTCTCAACCGCGACACCGGCAAACCCGTGTTCGGCGTCGAGGAGCGCCCCGTTCCCAAGGGTGACGTACCCGGTGAATGGTATTCGCCCACGCAACCCTTTCCGCTGAAACCGCCCGCTCTGGCGCGAACCACGTACAAAGCCGATGACATGGTGACGGCGGACGATACGAACGCCGACCACGCGAAGGCCTGTCACGATCTTGCCGAGCGTAGCGGCGGCTTCAGCAATCAGGGGCCTTTTACGCCGTGGCTTTATCACGAGGACGGCGCTCCTCCCAAGAGCACCATTCAATTCCCGGGCGGAACCGGCGGCTCCAATTGGGGTGGCACGTCGATCGACCCGAATTCCGGATACATTTTCGTCCAGACGCACGATATGTCGCTGATCGGCTGGATTGAAAATAAAAAATCCGGACAGAACTACGGCCGCGGAACGGAAGGCTCGACGCAGGCATATGACCGCGCCAGCATCATCGGTCCCGGCCCGTATTCCGGTTTCAGCGCTCCAGGCAAGGACGCCAGCGGCAAAGTGGTCGGCAACTGGCCCTGCCAGAAACCGCCTTGGGGACGCCTGATCGCCGTCAATGGAAATACCGGCGACGTCGCCTGGACAACCACCCTCGGCATCACCGAAGCTCTCCCGGAAGGCAAGCAAAACACCGGAAACGGCGGAAGCGCAGGCCCGATTACGACTGCCGGAGGGTTGGTTTTCATCGGCGCCACTTCGGACCATCGTTTCCGCGCCTTCGATTCGAAGACGGGCAAAGAGCTGTGGGTAACCAAACTCGAGAAAGACGGGAACGCAGACCCCATGACGTTCGAGGGCAAGAATGGCAAACAGTACGTGGCCATCGTCGCCGCGGACAACCTCTACGTGTACTCGCTGCCATAGCTTTCTCCGCGCAGCGGCTGGCACTGGCGTCGGCTGCTGCGACTTTTCTTTCGGTATCGGTCCGTAACCCTCGCGACATTTTGTTTTGCTGATGTCACACTTTCCGCTTCACCTGAGAAGTTATATCGTAATACGATATACTGGGTAGGGTGGGATGAGACGGCGCGCGCCACGACAGATTGATTACACGGCCCTCGCGGACTTCCGGCATGAGATTCGCCGGTTCCTGAACTTCAGCGAGATCGTTGCGCGCGCCGCCGGGATTGAACCGCAGCAGCATCAGGCGCTGCTGGCAATCAAGGGCCGGCCGTCCCGATTCAAGACGACGGTCGGAGTCCTGGCCGAGCGGCTCCAGATTCGCCACCACAGCGCCGTGGAGCTGAGCCGCCGTCTCGAAACACACGGCTGGATCAGGCGGTCGCGCGACGGCGCCGATCGGCGCGAGGTGCAGCTCGTTGTCACGCCTCGCGGCGAGAGGATCCTCGAGAAGCTTTCTTTGTCGCACCGCAATGAACTGCGTACCGCCGAGCCCCGACTGATCGAAGCGCTCCAAATGGCGGTCGCGCGAAGAAAACACCGGCGGCGCCGAACTTGATGTTTCCGGCGATACACCCTCGAAAAAGATAGTTCGAGAGGAGTTTTTTCTTGTCATCATCTGCAGCTATGAAAAGAGACACTCCGCCCGTACCCGCCGGGAGCTATCGAATCGGCTGGATGTCTCTGCTCGCTGCTCTGGTGGGCATCCTCGCCGGGCTGATTGCGTACGTTTTGTACGACCTGATTGCGCTGTTCACCAATCTGGTTTTCTATCACGTCGTTTCCGTGCACTTCCGCAGCCCGGAACACACAACCATTGGCCCTTGGATCATTTTGATGCCGGTGATCGGCGGAATCATTGTCGGGTTCATGGCCAAGTACGGTACCTCGAAAATCAAAGGACATGGCATCCCGGAAGCGATGGAAGCGGTGTTGACCTCCCGCAGCCGCATCGAGGCCAAGGTCGCGATACTGAAACCGCTTTCCGCCGCCATCGCCATCGGCACCGGGGGTCCGTTCGGCGCCGAAGGCCCGATCATTCAGACGGGCGGCGCTTTCGGTTCTCTAGTGGGCCAGCTGATTTCCACCACGGCGACCGAGCGCAAAGTGTTGCTGGCGTGCGGAGCCGGCGCCGGGATGGCCGCGACATTCAATACCCCCATTGCCGGGGTGATCATCGCGATCGAACTCCTGCTCTTTGAATTTCGCGCGCGCTCGTTTATCCCTCTGGTGATCGCGTGCACACTCGCCACGAGTGTCCGCGCCGTTCTCTTTGGTCAGCATTCGATGTTCTCGATGGGCAATGTGGATTTCAACGTCCCGCGCGGCTTGCCTTTCTATTTGTTGCTGGGCGTGATCTGCGGCGGCGCTGCGATCGGGTTCACGAAGTTGCTCTACTGGGTGGAAGACCAATTCGACCGTCTGCCGATTGATGACCTGTGGCATCCGGCGATCGGGGCGCTTGGCCTGGGCCTGATTGGTTTCTTCGTCCCGCGCGTCCTCGGCGTGGGGTACGACACGATCTCCGACATCCTGAACAACAATCTCACGCTCGACCTTTTGATTCTGATCATGGTTTTCAAGTCGCTGGCGCTGGTGATATCACTCGGTTCGGGAACTTCCGGCGGCCTGCTCGCACCGATGTTCATGTCGAGCGCGGCAATGGGCGGTGTGTTCGCCCTGGTGGTAAACGTCCTATTCCCCGCTGCCCATCTCTCCCCCGGCGCGTATGCCCTGGTCGCAATGGCGGCGGTTTTCGGAGCGGCCTCGCGCGCCACATTTACCTTCATCGTTTTCGCATTCGAAATCACGCACGATTACAACGCCATCCTCCCGTTGATGCTCTGCTGCGTCATCGCGGATTTGATCGCCTTGCGCTATTTGCCCACTTCCATCATGACCGAGAAGCTCGCGCGCCGCGGGCTGCACGTCCCGGGTGAATATGAAGCCAACGTGCTCCACATGGTCCGCATCAGCGAAGTGATGAATACCGACGTGCGCCCGATTCCGGCGGAGATGGCCGTATCGGTTCTCGCCGCACGCATAAGCAAAGGCGAGCAGGGATTCAGTTTGTCGCAGGGATTGCCGATCGTCTCAAACGATGGCCACCTCGCCGGCGTGGTCACGCAAGGCGACCTGCTTCGCGCGCTCGAACGCAATCCAGGTGGGAGTGCGACGGTTCTCGAGGCAGGTTCTCATCCGCCAATCGTGGCGTATCCGGATGAACACGTTCTCGACGCGCTTCATCGCATGGTGAGGCACAACGTCGGCCGGCTACCGGTCGTGAGCCGCGAGGATCCCCTGAAGATGGTGGGCTATTTCGATCGCTCAAACATCCTGAGCGCGTGGACACGACAAGTCGAGGACGAAGGCCTGCAGGAACACGGCTGGTATGCACGCTGGCGCCGTCCGACTTGAAAAAGTGGGTTCGTCAACGCGAAACAAGAAGTTGGATTAGTGGATACCGAGTTTATCGATTGCTCGCAGTACGTCCGCAGTGGAAACATCGTAGAGTGCGTGTTCGTCTTCCTGTTCGAGCCGCCCGCGAAGATATTCGGCCCCAATGTAGCTGGCCTCGCGGTCCGATAGGTTGCGGCCGGTGCGTTCCTGGAACTTGACAAATCCCGGATGCGCCAGGCCCAGCACAACCCCCTTGCCGTCAACGACGAATTTGCAGTCCATCGTATCGCTGTGGCGCGTGGCGATGCCATTCCAGCAATGCGAGAAACGGCACCGATAGACGTAGTCGGTCACTTTCGACGGGACGTCGAACGCTCCGATAAATTCGCTCATCGCGCCGACGTTCGGAATCCGCGTGGGAATTGCTGTTTTCGCCATGAACTTTCCTATTTCCTTGCGCCGACCACAGCGGGCTGCGAACTGTGCTGATAACTCTTGACGGCTGCGGCCACGCCAGCGCCCGCCGGAAGCCGGAATCCCTGATCGAGCAGGGTCTTTTCGAACGCCGCGAGAAAAAGAAGAATATTCGTTTCCTGGCAGGAGTATCCCATTAGGCCAACGCGCCAGATTTTCCCTTTGATTGGGCCGAGGCCGCCAGCAATTTCGATATCGAACTCATCCAGCAATTGCCGGCGAACGTTCGCGTCTTCGAGTCCGGCCGGGATCTTGATTGCCGTGACGGTCACCAGGCGATCGGCTGCATTGGGAACGAACAGCTCAAGTCCCATCGCTTCGACTCCGGCGATCAGGGCCTGCTGGTTGCGCGCGTGGCGTTCCCACCGCGCTTCGAGGCCCTCTTCGAGGACCGCCCGGAGCGCTTCGCGCATCGCGTAAATCAACGTGATTGGCGGGGTGTGATGGTACAGGCGCTCCTTGCCCCAATAATTCATCGCGGAGCTCAAATCGAAATACCAGCTGCGCACCGGCTCTTTGCGAGCCTGCATCGCTGTTTCCACACGCGTATTCACCGTAATCGGCGCCATGCCTGGCGGCGCGCTGATCGCTTTCTGCGAACCGCTGAAGCAGATATCAATTCCCTGCTCGGCCACGTTCAGCGGAACTCCCGCCAATGTCGCCACCGTATCCACCACCAGCAGCGCGCCCAATTCATCGGCAACTTTGCGGTAGTCCTCGATCTGCTGGACCACGCCGGAAGAGGTCTCGCCATGCGCCAGGCCGACGAATTTGATTTTCTTGCCCTTCCCTGCGCGCAGCACATCTTGTGGATCAACCGTGCGGCCGTACGGGGCTTCGACGCGAATCACTTTCGCCGGGATGCGCTCCGCGATAATCGCCATCCGCTCAGAAAATGCACCGTTGATGCACACAATGCATTCGTCACCGGCGTCGAGAGCATTCATCACCGCCGCTTCAATGCCCCCGGAACCGGACGCGGAGATGGGAAAGGTGATGCGATTCTGCGTTTTGAATACGCGGCGCAGCAGTTCCTGCACATCGTCCATCGTTTGCGTGAACCATGGATCCATGTGGCCCACGATCGGTGCCGCCATCGCGCGATACACGCGCGGGTCCACACAAGATGGGCCCGGCGTCAGCATCAAACGCTCGGGCGGCAGAAGCTCGCCAATCAATTTTCTTTCACCCTCGATCATTGCTTTCCCTCGCAGCCGGAAACGTTCGCCCCGCCTTCAGAAACCTGCCGAAAACAACCTACGTCGGGAGGCAAGGGAACGGATTCATCCGTTCGCTCTGTCTCCTAGTCTCCCTAAATCGGACCGTCGCGGTCAACCTCCAAAATGGCTGCGCATCACGGGATCGTCGAAAGCGCCGTGGAATCAGCTTGTTGCCCGGCCGTGATGCGCACCATCCCGACAGGCCGCTGTTGCGGGCTTCGCAACTGTTTTTTCGCCGTGTTGAAAGGCCCATACCCCTATGCTAGATTTTTAAATTGACCCCGCATCATGACCATGGACGCAAAAACTAGCGCGGTTGTAAAACCGAAAGTGACGCGTGTCGAGGTGTATTGGCACACGGTGAAATACCGCACGGTTGTGCTCTACGCCGTCGTCCTAACGGCGATTGTGCTGGCGGTCGTTTATCTTGTTTTCCCGGATTTCTCGAACGGCGTGCTGCGGAAAATCTCGAACCCATCCGCGGGAACGGATAGTGGAGTCGCCAACCCTTCCTCGCGTCAGGCGCGTTTCGTCAACCTCGATGGCAAGGTACAGGTAAAAAAAGTCAATTCGGTCCAGTGGGTCAACGCCGACTATCAGGTCACACTCGATAAGGGCGACCTCATCCAAACGACTTCCGAAGGAGTCGCGCGCATCGCGTTCGCCGACGGCACCACCTACACGGTCAAAGGCGACACGCTCGTCACGGTCGAAGAAAACATCGTGGATCAGGACCGCGCGTCGCAGGTTGGCGTGCACATCAGTTCAGGACAGGTGGACCTGCAAACCGCGACGTGGCAGGTTCCGGGATCGAAGGCTGAGGTTTCCTTCGAGAATGCGGTCGCCTCACTCCGCGAAAATAGCCGCGCGGCTGTTCGCAGCGATCCGGACACGAAGGAACAGCAGATCACTGTGGACGCCGGAAGCGCGGACCTGAAGCGCGGCGACGAGCATGTGAACATCGGCCAGTACGAGCGTGCGACATTCCCGGCCGGCAGCGGTACCATCACGAAATCCCAGGTTTTGGCTCCCCCGCAGCTCGTCGAACCGCTCAATCTGCAGCCGATCATCGTCGACGACCCGAAGCATGACCCGATTCACTTTTCCTGGAAAGCGGCGGCGACCGCGAAGCTGTACGATTTCCAGACCAGCACGACAACGGCTTTCAGCCACATCGTGATGGAAAAGAAGACGGGGGCAACGAGCGTGGATGTTTCAGGATTCGACCCAGGCGACTACTTCTGGCGGGTTCGCGCGATAGACGATAAGAACAACGTAAGCGATGAGAGCGAATCCTATAAGTTTACTCTGGTGGCCCAAGGCAAGGAGCAGGAGATGCTCCTGGAAGTGGACGATACCGAGTTGCAAGGCAGCGTCGTCGAGGTCATTGGACGCACCGAACCCGGCGCCGCTTTGATCATCAATGGTGCGGCGGTAGCCGACATCAAATCGGACGGCCATTTCCGGTATTTTACCGACCCCATGACGCGGGGTAGCCACACGATCGTCATCACCGGTCAGAACCGGCGGGGCGGAACGGCGATCAAGCGCGTTGATGTTGTGATTCCATAGAGTCGTAGAAACCGGACTGGCGCGGCCCTGGCGGCGCTCGCGAATACCCTGAGAGGAAAGCACTTCGTGAATAAAAACGGCTACAGCATGCGGTCGGTCTTCAGCTTGTTCTCCTCCGACCTGGCCATTGACTTGGGAACCGCCAACACGCTGGTCTTTGCGCGCGGCAAAGGCATCGTCGTCAACGAACCTTCGATCGTCGCCATCAACAAGAACACCGGTGAAGTCGTCGCCGTGGGACGCGAGGCCAAGGAAATGCTCGGCCGGACTCCCGGCAACGTGGTCGCCATCAAACCGATGAAGGACGGCGTGATCGCCGATTTCAAGGTGACCGAAAAAATGCTCACCTACTTCATCCAGAAGGCGCATAACCGCCGCGTCCTCGTTCATCCGAGAATCGTCATCGGAGTACCTAGCGAGATCACGCCGGTTGAAAAGCGCGCTGTGCAGGACTCCGCCTACCGCGCGCGCGCGAGCGAAGTCTATCTCGTCGAGCAAGCCATGGCGGCGGCCATCGGCGCCGGTTTGCCGATCGAGGAGCCTTCCGGAAACATGGTGGTGGATATCGGCGGCGGCACCACGGACATCGCCGTTATTTCCATGAGCGGAATCGTCTACTCGCGCTCGGTGCGCGTGGCCGGAAATGAAATGGACGAGTCCGTGATGCATTATCTGAAGCGCAAGTACAACCTCCTCGTCGGCGAACGCACCGCCGAACAGATCAAAATCGAAATCGGCTCCGCATATCCGCTCGAAAAGCCGATGACCCTCGAAGTCAAAGGGCGCAACCTGATCGAGGGCGTTCCGCGAACGGTCACGATTGACGACAGCGAAATCCGCGAAGCGCTTTCCGAAAATATTTCAACGATCGTTAACGCCATCCGCGTGGCGCTTGAGCGCACGCCTCCGGAGCTTTCGGCGGACATCAGCGACCGCGGCATCGTGCTCACCGGCGGCGGCGCGCTGATCAAGAATCTCGACAAGCGCATCCGCGAGGAGACTGGTTTACCGGTTTCGATCGCCGACGATCCGCTGGCTTCGGTCGTGCTCGGCACCGGAAAAATGCTCAGCGATTTCCGGCTGCTGCGCCTGGTTTCGATCGATTGACGAGAACACTCGAAGCGCGGGGTTTTAACCCCGCGAAAAGTCGCGTTCCCCTTCAGGGGCTTTCGCCCCGGGAATCATGGGTTTCTAACATCGAGCCTCTGGCATGATCGACTCCACATTTCGCCAACGTCCGGTCTTCCTGCTCGGCGCCCTCGTGCTGGCGCAAGTTCTGCTGCTCGCATTTCAGATCAAGCGGGACCACGACGTGCGCCTGATTCGCTATTGGGCCGCGGCGGTCGTGATGCCATTCGAACGCGGTGGCACCTCCGCATTTTCGAGGTCAGGTGGAATTTGGTCCAATTACATTAGCCTCCGCGGCACACGTGCCGAAAACGAAAAATTGCGCGGCGAACTCGATCAATTGCGCCTGCGCAACCGGGAACTCGAGGGGCAGGCAGGGGAAGCGCAGCGCCTCAGCCTCCTGCTGAATTTTCACGAAACGCATCCGGATACGCCGATGCTCGCGGCACAGGTGATCGGCGCGAGCGCAGACCCGGCCTCGCATACGCTGTTCCTGAATCGCGGGGAGCGCGACCGCGTGCGTCGCAATCAAGCGGTCATCACCCCCGATGGCATCGTGGGAAAAATCGTGGAGGTTTTCCCGGCCACCTCGCAGGTGCTTCTTATTAATGACAAGGACAGCGGCGCCGGGGCCTTGTTGGCCGACACGCGAACGCACGGGGTGGTCAAGGGCAGCGGCGATCCTGACCCGCGGCTCGACTACGTGGTAAACGACGAGCCGGTCCACACGGGCGAAAGGATTCTCACTTCCGGCGAAGACCGGATCTTTCCCAAGGACCTACTCATCGGCACCGTTTCGATGGCGAACCAGGGAAATCCATTTCAGGTGATTCACGTTCGGCCCGCCGCGCGTCTCGACCGGCTGGAAGATGTGCTGATCCTGCTGACGCCGCAGGAGCTCAAGAGGCCCAACGAATCGGCCGATGCATCGAGCACTCCGGGAATCGTGCAAAAGGAAGCGCCGCCCAGCAGCCCTGCGTCGGCTACTCGAAATGTCGCGACGCCAAACCGCGCCGAGGCACCGGCCGGCGCGGCTGCGCCGCCCGCGGCATCTCCCGCGACGCAACCCCCGGCCTCTGCACCGCCCGCTCCACAAGACTGAAAAGTGTCCTACATGCTCAATCCCGGGGCGCAGTCCGAATCGAATATCGAAGTCCACAAATATTACGGTGGCACGGTACTCGTTACGGCGTTCTTAGCGCTCGTCCTGCAGGCCTTTCTGCACAAGTATGGCCGGTGGTCCGAGCTAGTGGATCTGCCCCTGCTGGTGACAATCTACTTCGGCGTCAGCCGGCGAAATCCGGTCACGGGCATGTTTCTGGGTGGAGCGATCGGAATCCTGCAGGACGCGCTGAGCCACGACAATCCCATCGGCCTCTACGGTATCGCCAAGACCATCGTGGGCTACCTCGCGTCAACGGTCGGTGCGCGGATTGATACGCAGCATCCCGTCAGCCGCCTGCTCTTGATATTTATTTTCTTTCACTTCCATCAATTCCTATTCGCCATCACGCAGCGCGTTCTGTTGAATCATCCTGAGCCGTTCTTTACGCTGCGCCTGCTGCTGAATTCGGTGGCCACGGCGGTCGTCGGCGTCGTTCTCTTCGCCGTTCTCGATCGTCTCCGCAGGTCATAGCGAAAGCCTGCGCTTTCGATCCCGCCGCAGATCACCCAGTTGAATTACTTCCCGAGCGTTCGGAAGGCCCAGAACAGTCCTCCCGACAGACACATGGCCACCGGAAGCGTGAGCACCCAGGCCATCACCAGGTTTCGCACCGTGGCCCACTGCAAACCAGATTTGTTCGCCGCCATTGTGCCGGCCACGCCGGAAGATAGCACGTGCGTCGTACTGACCGGTAAGCCGAACCAATCCGCTGCGCCGATCGTGAACATCGCCGTGATTTCCGCGGCGGCGCCCTGTCCGTAAGTCAAGTGGTCCTTGCCGATCTTCTCGCCCACGGTAACCACGATTCGCTTCCAGCCGATCATCGTGCCCATGCCTAGCGCCAGCGCTACGGCCACCTTGACCCAGCTCGGGATAAACTTGGTGGCATTGTCTATGTGGCTTTTATAATTTTTCAGCACCGCCGCGTCCGCCGTCGAAAACTCCGGGTTATGCGACTTCTGCATGAGCCGCAGCGCTTCGCTCACCACATACATGTCGTTGCGGAAGTTGCGAACCTTATCTTGCGGCACCGCCTTCAATTCCTTGTAGAGCGACATTTCCGTGCCGATACCGTTGATCAATTCCCGCAGCGCCAGCATCGTATTCGGCGTGAACTGCTTGGTGCGAATGTAATCCGTCACTTCGTCGCGCGAGTCCCCGACCACAGCTGTAGGCGCTACGTAACGGCCGAGCATATCCGCCGTCTGCGTGGAAACAGCGACGAAGTCCGCCGTCTGCGCAGGACTCACCGCGTGATTCACCGCGTACGCCGTCGGCACCGTGCCGATCAGGATCAGCATGATCAGTCCCATTCCCTTCTGGCCGTCGTTGGAACCGTGCGCAAAACTGACGCCCGTGCACGTCAGCACCAGCAGCGCGCGAATCCAAAACGGAGGCGGCTCTTTCCCCTTGGGGGCTTCGTAAAGCTGCTTATTGGGGATCAGCTTCTTGGCCAAAAGCAGCAGCAGCGCCGCCCCAGCGAATCCAACCACCGGCGATAGCAGCAGAGACTTTCCGATATTGGTGGCCTGGGCCCAATCCACTCCGCTGGTGCCGGATTTTACGGACATCAGTTGATTTGCGATTCCCACGCCGATGATGGAGCCGACCAAAGTGTGCGAGCTCGACGCGGGCAGCCCGAAGTACCACGTTCCCAGGTTCCAGATGATGGCCGCGATCAGCAGCGCAAACACCATCGCGAACCCCGCGTTGCTGCCCACCTGAAGGATCAGTTCAACGGGAAGCAGCGAGACGATCGCGAACGCCACAGCGCCGCTCGAAACCAGCACACCGATGAAATTCCACGCACCGGACCAAACGACAGCCACGTGAGGCTCCAGGGAGTGGGTGTAAATCACCGTGGCGACCGCGTTCGCCGTATCGTGAAATCCGTTTACGAATTCAAATCCCAGCGCGGTCATCAGCGCAACTCCCAGCAGGATGAATGGCAACGCCCCCGCCGGATGGAAGTCCCGTAGGTCGCCGATGAGATGGCTTCCCGCATAGAGGAAGCCAATGATCATCGCAATCCCGAAGATCAGGACGCCGACCTTGCCGGGCCGCGTGGTCATTTTTGAATCAAGTACGGAGGTTCCCGTCGCCATTGTTCTTCTCTCCCAGGTGCGGAATTCGTGCCGCGATAGCCTCTCCGCTGGTCCGGCGTCGGGCAGGTTCTTTGGCTCGCTTGGGAGCGCGCCCTGCCAGGACTCGGGTTTCGGGGGCTGAGGGGCGCGAAGGTAACGGGTCCATGTGAACGGCGCGTGACGGCAGGGTTAAGAATTCCCGAGCCCACGCCGGCGACCCGTTCGCACTGTCGACGATTTTGACTTTTCCTAGCACGATCTTAACGGTTCGGGATCGTGCCTGGCGCGGATGCTGGGGGGCCCTGGCCGTTCCGCCGGGGTCCCCAGGCGATCGATTTTGTCCTCTCGTCGCTTGGCAGCGGCGTCGAGAAATCGCAGCCCCACCATCCAACCTGGAACATTGCATTGACGGAAAGGACATGGGCGCCTTGCGGCCCGCACGCGCACAGTGTTAGCGTTGACACTCCGGATCCCATTTGGGTTTGGCGGGGGTTCGCCTCAGATTCGATCGTTTGGGGATAGGGACCAGTACATTCGGGCCGGGAATGGCTCGCCGCGCAGGAGTTTAGTTGCCATCGTGGAACGTTAACGACCAGAGGATTCCGCAGGGACGCCTGGCCCTGTTTTCCTACCTTTCCGCGACCATGATCGTTTTCTTGCTGGTCGGGTTTTGGAAGTTGCAGGTCATGCAGTCCGAGCATTTCTCCGACCTGGCCGAAAAAAACGGCATTCGTTCCATCGCCATCATCGCTCCGCGGGGAGCCATGCTCGATCGCGACGGCCGCGTATTGGTGGATAGCTATCCTTCCTTCAGCATTCTGCTGCTGCGCGACAACCCGAAATTGCTCGAGAAAAACCTCCCCCAAATCGAAGAAGGCCTCGGGATCGCGAACGGAGACTTGAGCCAGCAGTTGGAGGCTGCAAAAGCCGAGCCAAAATTCCTGCCCCTCATCATCAAGCCTGAGGCCAGCCAGGCGGACATCGCCTTCGTGGACTCGCACCGCGCCGATCTTCCCGTGCTCGATCTAATGATGGTCCAGCGCCGCCGCTACCCGCACAACGAGATGCTCGCGAATACCATCGGCTACGTCGGCGAGGTTTCCGTGCAGGACATGGAGAAGAATCCCGACCGCTACCGCCCCGGTGACATCGTCGGTAAGGCCGGCCTCGAAAAGGAATACAACGATCAGATTGTGGGCACCGACGGCATGCGGCGCGTCGTTGTCAACAGCGTCGGCAAAGTGATGCGTACGCTCGACAACGTCGAGGCCATCCCCGGCAAGCCCATCCAGCTGACGATTGATGAAGATCTACAGCAGATTGCCGAAGCCGACTTCGCGAACAAAGAGGGCGCTCTGATCGCTATGGACGGGCGCACCGGCGAAGTGTTGGCCATGGTCAGCCGGCCGACTTTCAACCCCAACGATTTTGCTGTCCGCATTCCGAATCAGGAATGGGCGCAACTAAATTCCGACCCGAAAACTCCGCTCCTGAATCGCGCGATTCAGGCACAGCTCGCTCCGGGGTCCGTTTTCAAAATCGTCATGGCCACGGCCATGCTCGAATCCAAGGCCGTTCCGGCGAACTACACCGTCAACTGCCCCGGCTACGCAACGTTCTACGGCCGCATATTTCACTGCGACCACGCCCACGGTTCCGTGGATCTCCATAAAGGAATTGTCGCTTCCTGCGACGTCTACTTTTACAACGTCGGCAAACTCCTCGGAATCGACCGCATCGATCAGTACGCTTTCGGCCTCGGTCTCGGACGCCGCACCGGTATTGATCTGCCGAGCGAAGAACCCGGACTGGTGCCTTCAGAGGATTGGGTCGAGCGTGTCGATCATCACAAATGGTATCCAGGCTCCACGATCTCGGTATCCATTGGCCAGGGCGCTGTCATGGTCACGCCGATCCAGCTCGCTCGCATGATCGCGGCCGTGGCCAATGGCGGCACCCTGCTTCCCCCGCACCTGATGAAAAACGCCACGGACCTCAAGGCCGGCTCCTTTCCGATTTCAGATGACACGGTCCGACAGGTCACCGATGGCATGTGGGGTGTGGTGAATGAGCCCGATGGCACCACGTCCGGCCAAGTGAAGCTACAGAACGTTGATTTTTCTGGCAAGACCGGCACTGCTCAAGTCGAAAGCTTCGAACTGCAAAATAAACTGGGCAAGAAATTAAAGGAAAATGGCTGGTTCGTCGGGTATGCTCCCCGCCGAAATCCGGATATTGTTGTCGCAGCTCTTGTTCAGTCCGGCGGTTGGGGCAGCACCTCGGCCGCGCCGATTGTGCGCGATGTCGTGAAAGCCTACTACGACAAGAAAAACGGCCACCTGCCGCAGCCTTCCACCGCCGACAATTTGCCGCCGTCCCCCTCGGTGCATCCCGTGGGACTGAACTCCACAGCGGAGCAGCCATGAAGGATCGCCCGCGCGTTCAAGATTTCGACTGGCCCCTTCTCGCCATCGCCGGCACCATCAGCGCGCTAGGCGTGCTTGAAATTTATTCTTCCACGCATGCCAGCGCGATGGCCGGAATGCAATGGAAGCAGCTCATGTGGATCGGGATCGGCATCGCCGGAATGTTCCTGATCTCGCGCATTGACTATCACACTCTCATGGACCAGGCGCCCGCGCTGTATCTGGTCGGCGTGGCGGGCCTTCTCGTCGTCCTTCTGATTGGATTTTCCCGCTTGGGAGCCAAGCGCTGGATCTCGCTTGGCGGTCTGATGAATTTGCAAGTGTCGGAACTCATGAAGTTGATTATAATCATCGTGCTCGCGCGCTACTTCGCGGAAGTGCGTACGGATCGCTTGACGCTGACCGATCTGCTCAAGATTGGCATTTTGACCTTGATTCCCGTAGGCTTGATCTTGAAGCAGCCCGATCTGGGAACCGCGATGGTGCTGGTTCCCGTCGCAGTAATCGGAGCCTTTTTCGCCGGCATTCAATGGAAGCACGCGGCGATCGGCCTGGTCATCATTGCGCTGCTTGTGCCGCTCGGCTGGAACATGCGGCGTCATTTAAAGCCGTACCAGCAGCAGCGCATCCAGACGTTTCTGCATCCGGAGGAAGACCAGCGCGGCGCGGGCTACCAGATTTTGCAATCCGAAATCGCCGTTGGCTCCGGGGGATTCTGGGGAAAAGGTTTCGGTAAGGGCAGCCAGAACCAATTGGGCTTTGTGCCCGTCCGGTATTCGGACTTCATTTTGGCGGCGCTGGCTGAGGAACAAGGTTTCATTGGCGTTTGTGTCGTTTTGCTGTTGTACTTAGGCCTGATTCTGCGGCTGGTGGACAACGCGCAGAAAGCGAAAGATCGTGCCGGGATGTACGTCGTGATGGGTGTTACCGCGATCCTGGGCTTCCACGTTCTGGTCAACGCTTCGATGGTGATTGGATATATGCCGGTCACCGGCATTCCACTGCCGCTGATGAGCTATGGAGGGTCGGCGACGGCCTTCGTATTTTTGGCTTTGGGACTCGTGATGAACGTCCGCATGCGGCGTTTCGTTAACTGAACCCCGGCCGTGAGAGCCGTGACAGAGATTCAGCGGTTCCCGCGCCCCGTTTGCTCGGGACCGGTATTTCAGATTTCAATTTTGAATTGAGGAATGCATCGGGTGAGGAATTCGATCCAAGGACGCGATCGTTCTTTCCTGGACGGCCCGCCGTGGCAGGTACAAGGCACAGCCTTCCCCCACGCCCGCCGGGCGCTCCGCGCGCACACCTGCGCCGGCGCGGTCCGATGCGCCATGAGGAGTATCCATGTCGAAGGAAATGGTTATATCGGCGAACCCCCACGAGACTCGGGTCGCCATTGTGGAAGAAGGTCTTCTTTGTGAGTATTACGTTGAGAGGGAAAAAGAATTTGCGCTAGTCGGAAGCATTTACAAAGGACGTGTCACACGCGTGCTGCCTGGCATGCAGTCGTCCTTTGTTGATATCGGCCTCGACAGCGACGCCTTCCTTTACGTCACCGACTTCCTCGAAGGTATCGAGGAGCTTGACGAGCATGTGGCGACAACGGACGTCAAGAGTTCCGCGACGCCGGATCACGCCGCGCCAACGTTTACGCCCAGCGCGGTTTTGCCCGCCGTCGACTTCGGGAGCGCTGAACCCCCCTCGGAAACTTCAGGCGCGGAACACGAGTCGTCGACTATTGAGCCGGGGAACGCCGCGATACCTCCTGCTGCGTCCGCCCCGATGAATGCGTCGCCCGCGAGCCCCTCGGCCACGCACGATCGCGGACACTTTGACAATCGCACCAGCAGACCGGGCCGCGATTTCACTCGGCGCGGTGGTAGCGGCGGTCGTGGACGCGGCGGACGTTTTGGCCGGCGCACTGGTAGCGGCGGCGGAAGTGGCGGAGGCGACCGGCGCTTTGGCCGCGAGCTTCCCTCCTCCAAGTACGCTTCGCCCGGCACGTTTGAGAATGTGCCGAGCGAGCGGGGAGCGCCCGAAGGCCACGTCTCGATAATTCTGCCCGGAGAGTCTCTCGCGAAATATCGCGACAAGCCGGCCGGCGAATCGATTCCGGCTCCCTCCGACGACGCGACGCAAATCTCCGTCCCCAACGAACCAACCGACTTCGCAGCGAGCGCGCCACCTGCGGCTCCTGTCGTCGAACCGCCTGAGCAGGTGCACCAATCGCCTGCGCCGCGAGCGTTTGAACCCCGGCGCGAATTCCACCCAGAGCCTCGCACCGAAGCCCCTCGATCGTTTTCGACCGGCCTCGAGCCTTTGCCGGGCGAAACGCTTTCGAAATGGAAGCAACGCGGTGCTCCCGTCGAGCAGCATCTCGAAGCAACGGCTCCGCCCGTGCCAGATCACGAGACTGAGCCTCGGATCGAGCATGATGAACCCGAAATTCGCTCGGCGGAAACGGCCCACGAAGACCATGCTGCGCCGGAGCTAAGCCCGGAAGAAGCGGCGGCATTGGCCGAACACGTCGCTGAGGCCCAGGAAGAGGAAGCCCAGCGGAACGCGGAAGAAAGAAGCTTTGCCTCCGCCGATGAGGCCTCCGGAGCGGTACAAGACGCCGTCGAAGGGGAAGACCGACACGACGCAATTTCAGGGGCTACCGAAGCAGAAGCGGACGCTGCGGACGCCGAGGCGGACGAGCACCAACTCGAGGAAGAAGAAGCCGACGCCGAAACCGAAGGCATGATTGCGCCCCCGTCGGACCTCGATCAAGAACAGGAGCACGAGTCGGAAACGATTTCCGCCGAAGGCGAATCGCAAATTCCCGGTGAAGATGCTCCTGCGCAGCAACAGCAGCCCTGGAAAGCGCAGATTCGAGACGATTTTCGCGCGCGCATGCAGAATCCCTCGCGTCGCGGAGGACGTGAGCGCGATCGCGGCCGTCGCGACGACCGCGGACGCCGCCCGCAGCACGGACGTAGCGGGGGCCACAGCCACGGCCATCATAGTTCAGCGCCGCGCCGCCCGCAGCTTATCGCGGACATGCTGAAGCAGGGTCAGGAAATCATCGTCCAGATTGCCAAGGAACCGCTCGGCAAGAAGGGCGCGCGCATTACCAGCCACGTCGCTCTCCCGGGACGATTCCTCGTGTACATGCCCACGCTCGACCATACCGGCGTTTCGCGCAAGATCGCTTCCGCCGAGGAGCGTGCGCGTCTGCGTCATTTGGTCAACGATGCGAAGGGAAGCGCGGGCGGAGGGTTCATCGTCCGCACCGCCGCTGGAGCCGCTGCTCCGGAAGAAGTTCGCGCCGACGTCGAGTTCCTCACGCGCACGTGGTCTGAAATCAAATCGCGCTCGGAACAGAAAAAGGCCCCGTCCCTCCTGCACCGGGATCTCAATCTGGTCCAGCGATTGCTCCGCGACCACATGAGTTCCGATTACACCGCGATTTGGGTTGACTCGGAGGACGAATACACCAAAGTCGTGGACTTCATGAGCCGCTTCCAGCCGGCCCTGGTAAGCCGCGTGAAGCTCTACACCAAGGACAACCCGGTCTTCGAGGAATTCGGCATTCAGCAGGAAATTGACAAGGGCCTGCGGCCGAAGGTTTGGCTCAAATCGGGCGGCTACATCGTCATCAACCACACCGAAGCGCTCGTCGCCATTGACGTCAACACCGGCAAATTCGTCGGCAAAGGCTCGAACCGTCTGGAAGACACGATTGTCCGCACGAACGCCGAAGCCGCGAAGGAAATTGTTCGCCAGATGCGCCTGCGCGATCTCGGCGGCATCATCGTGATTGACTTCATTGATATGGAGGAGCGGCGCAATCGCGACAAAGTGATGGCTGCGCTGGAAGACGCTCTTCGCGCCGACCGGGCTCCGTCAAAGGTTCTGCGCTTCAACGAATTCGGCCTCGTCGCCATCACGCGCAAGCGCACCAAGCAAGCGCTCGAGCGCATGCTTTCCCAGCCGTGTCCGTATTGCACCGGGTCGGGAATGGTGAAATCCATCCCCACGCTGTGCTACGAAATTCAAACCGAGGCGCACAAAATGGCCCCGGAGTTGAGTTCCGGCAGCATCACCCTGCGCGTCCATCCGGAAATCGGCAAAGCGCTCAAGACCCGCGAGTCTTCGCTCATTGACGAGCTCGAGCAATGGACGAAGAAGACCGTGATCATCCAGGCCGATCCTACGCTGCATTGGGAGCAGTACGACATCTACTAAGGCGGGATACAGACGAAAGTGTGACGTATGATTTTCGAGCGATGAGGTTGAGTCCTGAATGATCAGCGTGGGGCGAAAGACGGCCAAGATCTCGCCCTTCGCGAAGCGAAAGGTACGCCATCCGGTGGTTGTGAATAGGCGCGGTCCGAACCGCTGAAGCGCTGCTCCCTGAACGGGTCGCCGTACATGTTATAGCCGTTTTCTTCCCAGAAGCCAGGAGCGTCGTTGGCCATGAATTCCAGGCCGCGAACCCACTTCACGCTTTTCCAGGCGTAGAGATGAGGCACGACGAGGCGCACTGGGTAGCCATGCTCGGCCGGGAGCGGCTCGCCATTGTGCTTCAGCGCGAAGAGCGTCGCCGGACGCATCAGGTCTTCGAGCGGCACGTTCGACGTGTAACCCTGCTCGGCGACCACCATCACATATTTCGCTTCCGGCTTCGCGCCCGCCAGCTTCATCACTTCGGCAAACGGCACGCCTTCCCACCGCACATCGAACCGGCTCCAGCGTGTCACGCAGTGCATGTCGGCCGTCACTTCCCTCATCGGTAGACTTGTAAATTCGTTCCATGTCAGCCGCACGGGCTCCTCGACCAGCCCCGCAATCCGGAAATCCCAAGTGTCCGGATCGAAACGCGGCACCGCACCCTCGTGCAGCACCGGCCACTTAAGAGTCGCAGACTGCCCGGGAGGCAGCCGCCCAGCGTCCCGCATCGCGCGCTCGAGTTGTTTTCGCTCCGAGCCTTCTCCGAACATGACCTTGAACTCCTGGCGAAGTGAGGGGCCTGCAACACATTCTACACCGCCTCTTTTGACGATTCGCGGGACTCGGCCTGACCTGCACCGGAATCGCGTGTGCTATCATTGCGGTTTCGAATTCATCACAACCCCACACAAGGAGCATCCTTTGGCCGCGCGCATCCTCAATGGGAACGCAATCCGAGATCAAATTTATGCCGAGTTGCAGGCGGAAATCGCCGAGCTCGCGAGCGCGGGCATTCGCCCCGGCCTGGCGGCCGTGCGCGTGGGAGACGATCCCGCATCAAAACTCTACGTGAACAGCAAAATTGCGGCCTGCGAAAAACTGGGCCTCGGCAGTTTCCACATCACTCCACCCGCCACAACCACCACCGACGAATTGCTCGCCATTGTCAATGATCTGAACGGTCGCGACGATGTGGACGCCATTTTGGTGCAGATGCCGCTGCCGAAACAGATTGACTCCAAGAAAATTCTCGACGCCGTCATCCCCGGCAAGGACGTGGACGGATTTCATCCCGTCAATGTCGGCCGTCTCGTTGCCGGACGCCCCGCGCTGGTCGCTTGCACGCCCGCCGGTGTGATGGAAATTCTGCGCCGCAGCAACATTCCGATCGAAGGCGCGAACGCCGTGGTCATCGGCCGCAGCGATATCGTCGGCAAGCCGCAGGCGCTGCTGCTTCTACATGCCAACGCCACCGTCACGATCTGCCATTCCAAGAGCAGAGATTTGCCGGGCATCGCGCGACGCGCGGACATCATCGTCGCAGCCATCGGTAAGGCCGCGATGGTCACTCCGGATTTTGTTCGCCCCGGCGCCACGGTAATTGACGTCGGCCAAATTGTCGTGAGGGATCCAGCCGAAGTGCAGCGCATCTTCGCGAACTTTCCCGCGAAGCTCGAGTCCTACCGCACCAAGGGCTCGATCCTTGCCGGTGACGTTCACCCCGACGTGGTGGAGGTCGCTGGCGCCTACACGCCGGTTCCCGGCGGCGTTGGACCACTCACCATCGCCATGTTGATGAGCAACACCGTCAAAGCCGCGCGCATGCGACGCGGCGCGCGCGCCCCCGTGGCCGCATCCTCGCATCCCTGATGCTGCGCGTCGGCCTCACTGGCGGCATCGCTTCCGGAAAATCCACCGTAGCTGGGTTTTTGCGCGATTCCGAATATCCCGTGCTCGATGCCGATTCGATCGCCCGCGAATTGCTCGAACCCGGGCAGGACGCTTACGACGAAGTCGTCCATGAGTTCAGCGACGCAATTCTCAGCAAGGGCGGAGCAGTGGATCGCACGAAACTTGGAGCAATCGTTTTCTCCGATTCGCAAAAGCGTGCTCGGCTCAACCAAATCCTTCACCCCCGCATCCAGGATGTCGTAGGCAAATGGTTCGTCGCGCTCCAGCGTCCGGGCGGTCCGGACTTGGCCTTCGAGGACGCGGCGCTGATTCTCGAAGCCGGCGCAAGAAAAAATCTCGATCGCGTGGTAGTTTGCTGGTGCCTTCCCGAGCAGCAAGTCGAGCGCCTGCAGCAGCGTGGGCTTTCGGCAGAGGACGCGAGGCTGCGCATTGCCGCGCAGATGCCCATCGACGAGAAGCGGCGTCTGGCCGACGAAGTGATTGACTGCTCTCGCACAATTGAGGAAACACAGCGGCAAGTGAAGTTGGTTCTGGAGACGTTGAAGCAGGCGGCCGCTCGCGGAAGAAACATTCCCTAACGCCGTTAGGTATCTAGCGGCAGAAGGAAATACGACGATGCCAAAATCGGAAAATCACAGACGCTCAATCCGGCTCCTGGCGCTCGGCCTGATCATTGGTCTCGGCGCATGGTTGGCAGGCTCCCGCTACGGGCAGCACAGTCCCTCATCGGTTCAGGCCCTGCCCGCCGGCCTACAGGCGGATGACGGTCCGATCACCCTCGATCCTACCGAGGCGCAGAATGTCCGCATTTACAAGCAGGCTTCGCCGGCGATCGCGAATATCGTGACCCGCGCGGTACAGTACGATTTCTTTTTCGACGCTGTGCCGGTCGAAGGCGCGGGCTCCGGTTTTGTGATTGATACTGAAGGCCACATACTCACGAATTATCACGTCGTCCAGGGCGCCGAAACAATTGAAGTCACGCTTGGCGATCAATCGCGCTACAAAGCCAAATACATCGGTGCGGATACGCGCAACGATATCGCCCTCCTCCAGATCGATCCGAAAGGCCGGAAAATCGCCACACTGCCGCTGGGCGATTCACGAAATCTGCTCGTGGGCCAGCGCGTGCTTGCGATCGGCAATCCCTTTGGATTCCAAAGCACTCTCACGACCGGAGTCGTGAGCTCGCTCGGCCGCACCGTACAAACCAGCGAAAACACATTCATAGACGAAGCCATCCAGACCGATGCCGCCATTAACCGCGGAAATTCCGGCGGCCCGCTGCTGAATAGCCGGGGAGAAGTGATCGGAATCAACAGCGCCATTTACGCACCCACCGGAACGACTGCCGGAATCGGATTTGCCATTCCCATTAACACGGCGCGCCGCGCTGCCGAGGACTTGATCTCGACAGGCCACGTGCGCCACGCGACGCTGGGTGCAGAGGGCCGCGCGATTTGGCCCAATCTCGCCGACGCCCTTCACCTGGGCGTCCAGCAGGGAATTTTGATCGAGCGCGTCGTTCCCGGAGGCCCGGCGTCCCAGGCGGGCATTCGCGGCGGCACTCGTTCGTTGCTGGCTGGCTTGCAGGAATTGCGTATCGGTGGCGACGTGCTGGTTGCGGTCAACGGGAAAGAGCTTGCGAGCCAAATGGACTTGAACCTTCTTCTGAATCGCGCGTGGCCCGGCGACACCATCACGCTGACGATTGTTCGCGACGGCAAGAAAATGGATATCCCCGTGAAGCTCGGCGACGGTTAGGAAAGTTTTTCGCGCCACTCATCCCGCACGCGGTCGCGCTCCTGTTCGGTCAATTCGAACCACGATTCGGCCACGTCGCGAACCCGCTCGAGCGCTGCCTGCATTTCATCCTGCTTTGATTTCATCAGGTCGGCATCCGCGTCGGTGGGAACGCGAATGGGCGGCGCAACAAACATCACCACGCGCGAAAACGGATAGGGAATCTGAAATCGATCCCAAGATTTCTGGAACGTATGCGCGCGAGCAACGCCAATGTGAAACACCGAAATCGGCCGCCCCGTGCGGCGCGCCAGTATCACCGGCCCCGGCTTCGCGATGTAGCGCGGACCGCGCGGCCCATCAATCGTGAATCCGACGTGGCGGCCCGAATCGAGGCTTTGCGCCATCGCCGCCAGCCCTTCCACCGCGCCGCGCGACGAACTGCCTTGCGCCGTGCCAAACCCGAGACGTTCGATCACGCGTCGTGTCCACTGCCCGTCAAAGTTGACGGTGTTCAGGACCACGATTCCACGTTCCCGCCAGATCCACGCCGCCGAAAGAATGCAGCGATGCCAGAACGCACCGATTCCCGGCTCGCCTGCGCTGCGAATCTGTATTGCATTGTGCACGCCGACCATTTCCACCCGCAGCGTTGGGCCGAGCAGGCGAATCAGCCAGTAGGCCGCCCACGCGATCACCGGGATTTGCATCCTCCGCCAGCGCGAGAGTTGCGGCATGGGGATGCCTCCGCCCTTTGCGGCGGCGGCAGGGGCTGCGGATTTCGAGGCACCGTTCACTGCGGTATAGTATAGGTGGTCTCGATGTTCCCCCAGTTCCAATTCGCGGCGAGCGCCCGACGTGTCTCTGGATCCGCGCGATGCGGGCTTTTTAGCTTGCTCGCCGGAATCATTCTGCTTTGTCCGCTTCTCGCGCGCGCACAGGACGCGCCGTTCGGCGCGATCGGACGAGTGGAGGGGAGGGACATTTCCTGCGAGAACGGAACGCCGGTAAACGGCGGAACGTCAACCGTCGGCCCCAGTCTCTATGTGGCGAACGGCACCGTGGTCACCGTGCATTCGGGTCAGGCGCTCCTGACGCTCTTCGCCGGCGGCCAGGTGAGCCTCTGCGGCCCCGCGAAGCTTACGGTTTTATTATCAGGTGATGCCATCACGCTCGCGCTCAATTTCGGCCGGGTGCGAGCCGAATTGCCCGCGAACACACGGTTGCGGATTTTCACGCCAACGATCATTGGCACTCCGCTCGATATCGCCGGCGGTTCGCGCGACGTGACCGTAGGCCTGAGCCTCGACGACTCGCTCTGCGTGACGGCGACCAGCGGCGCCATCGAGCTCGAACATCAGTTCACCGGCGAAAAGTTAATTGTCCCGCAGGCGGGAGAGTTTTTCTTGAGTGCCGGCAGGCTCCTGCCCGTCGCCGGGAAACCGGGAAGCTGCCAATGCATATGGGCCGCGCCGGGTCTCGCGCCACCGCCGAACGCTCCATCGCCAGACTACGCCACGACGGTGATTCCCGGGCCGCCGCCTCAACCGGCCCCCGAGCCCGCTCCCGTTGCGGTCGAACCGGCGACAAAGCCGATTATCGAATACAGCATGCTGGCGCAAGCAAACGAAACGCATCCGGTCGGTCCCCCGGCCAAAAACGCCGCGCTCGCCACGCCGCCCGCTCCGAATCCGGTGTACACGGCCGTGCTGCCGCCGCTCAGTTTCACCGCCGGTTCGCCGAGCCGGCCGCCCGATCCGGCCGAGGACGTGGTTCTGCTCGTGCGCCAGGCGCAGGTCTCTCCGGAATGGGAATTCTCGGGACACGTAGTCGCGCCGGAATTCGCGCAGGCCATGCAGCAGGCGCTGGGACAAAAGCCTTTGACGGCGAAACCGCCCCTGGATAATCCCAGCCCCGCGAAAAAGAAGGGCGGCTTCTGGGCCTCGCTGAAGAAAGCATTCGGCGGCGGGAGTGCGGAGAACTAGACTGAAGTTCCTGTGGCGCGCGACAGCAGCGCGCCGTGCGCCAGATCCGATCCTCACATTCCTTCGTAGTTCGGACCCCCGCCGCCTTCCGGAGGTACCCACTGGATAATTTGGTAAGGATCGGCAATGTCGCACGTTTTACAGTGGACGCAGTTCGCAGCATTGATTTTCAATTTCGGCGCGCCCTTGTCAGTGACCATCTCATAGACAGCCGCGGGACAAAAATACTGGCATGGGTTGCCGAATTCACGCACGCAACGATCGCCGCAAATGTTCGGGTCCAGCACAATCAGATGGCTCGGTTGGTCCTCCTCGTGGCGCGTGCCGGAGTGATAGACGTCAGTCAGCCGGTCGAACGTAAGTTTGCCGTCGCCTTTATAGCGCGCTGATTGATCCACGAGGGTGCGGTCGCGATGGAGATTTTCGTATTCCTTATAACCGGCTTCGGTCGGCATCGGATCGACCAGCCCGCGCCCACCGGTCACGAACTGCAATCCCGCATTGAATAGCCCCTTCCACAAGCCGCCGTGAAATCCCTGATGAAAATTCCGCACGCCCCACAATTCTTTCTTCAGCCAGCTCGCGTCAATTTTCTGCTGATACGCGGAAAGCTTGGCTGCCGAAGTATCCCCTGCGCACAGCGCGTCGTAAATTGCTTCAGCGGCCAGCATCCCGCTCTTGATCGCCGTATGAATTCCCTTCAGCCGCTGCGAATTCAGCAAGCTCGCCGAATCGCCGACGATCAGCCCTCCGTCCACGTAATCGCGCGGCATCGAATACCAACCGCCGTAGGGCACCGTCTTCGCACCATATCGAACGAGCTTGCCGCCCTCCAGAATTTTGCTGATGAAGGGATGCGTCTTCAGTTTCTGAAACGCCTCGTGCGGATCGAACAGCGGATTCCTGTATTCCAGGCTGACCATCAGGCCAACCGACACGCGATTGTCGCGCAGGCCGTAAATCCACCCGCCCCCATATAGAGCCGACCCTAGCGGCCACCCAAGCATGTGCGCCACATAGCCACTCTCGATTCGGCCGGGCCGCACGTCCCACAATTCCTTGATGCCGATGCCGTACACCTGTGGATTCAGGCCGTCGAGTTTCAGGCGGCTGACCATATCTTTCGTCAACGAGCCGCGCGGCCCTTCAGCCAGCACCGTGATTTTCGCGCGGAGTTCGTACCCCGGCGTGAAGTTATCCTTCGGCTTGCCGTTCTTGTCCACGCCCTTGTCATCGGTCACGACGCCGGCGATTCCCTCCCTCTCGTAGAGCAGTTCCCTGCCCGCGAACTGCGTAAACAGGTTGACGCCTTTTTTCTCGACCAACCCGCCGAGCCACTTCACCAATTTGTTGAGCGAGATGACGTAGTTCCCGTGATTCTGCAGCGGCGGAGGCGTGATCGGCAGCTTGAACGCGCTTTTTTCCGTGAAGTAATACGCCGCATCGCCCGTCACCGGCGTATCAAGTGGCGCTGTCTTCTCGAAATCGGGGACGAGCTCGCGCAGGGCGCGCGGGTCCATGATCGCGCCCGAAAGTTGATGCGCGCCGATCTCGCGCGCCTTCTCGAGCACATAAATGTTTTCGGCGGAAAGCGCGGGAGATTTCTTCGCGGCGGTATGTTGCTCGATCAGATTGGAAAGATGCAGCGCGCAGGATAGTCCAGCCGGCCCCGCACCAATAATCAGGACATCCGCTTCGAGTTTTTCGCGCTCAATCGTCACGCCAGAATCTTAGCAGAACGCTCGGGGTTCACCGCACAGACGCTGCGTCGAGTGCTGGTCTGGGATTCGAGTGTTCGCCGTTTCCTGTTCTGTAGGGGCTCGGATCTTCCGCTCCGACATAAACCGCGGTAGACGGGCGGGGCTTTAGCCCCTGAGGACGATGTCCATGGAGCTGGAAGAGAGGACAATGCTCAGCAGACGCAGAGAACCCGGCGCCTACTTGGACGCTAGCGACACGCACGAATCTTCGTACTTGCCCGAGCCCATCCCCCCTTCGGGGAAGATGCCGTGTTCGGAAATCCATTCAAAGGACTTGTCGAAGACGTCTTTCGTGTACGGCTCGAAGACCAGGCGTTCACCAGGGCCCCAGCGGCGGGTGTCCATCACGTCGTGGAAGCGCACGGGAAATTCCTTCCTGTAGTAACGCGTGTAGAGATCGGGACGGAGATCGATATCGCGCTGGGCGCTTCGCAGCGCGCGGAAATATTTCTTCACGTCCTCCATATCCGGTTCGCGCGTGATCAGCGAGGCCATCATGAAAGTCGTGTCAATGATTTTGCGAAAGCCGAGCTGCTCGAGAAAATAATATGGACCGCTGAATAAAGATGCTGCCGGCACTTTCCGGTCAATCAGAAGTTCCATGCGGCTGAAAAGCATTCCATCGGAGAACGAGAGTTTGATGTCCTCGGGCTTGAGATATTGTTCCAGCCCCTGGATGGCCGAGTAGTGGCTGCCGGACTGATATCCCACGGAAATGGGTACGCCCGCGAGGTCGGCGGGAGCGTGAATGGGCGATTCCGGCGCCACGAATATCCCCGCAGGCGCCACCGAATAGGCGTCGGCGTAGAGTTTGCCGTGGCCTACCGATGCCGAGACGTTCACCGTCCAGTGACATGCGCAACCGATGTCGGAACCGCGCCCCTTTTCGAACGTCTGGAAGGCACCAACCTTTTCGCCGAGCTGGTGGCTCTTGCCTTCGGTCGAACCGAGCGCTTCATGGAATTCGTAGTCGAGCCCTTCGGCCGCGAAATAGCCCTTCTCTTCCGCAACCCATTCGTGCAGCCGCATGTGCGGCGCAATCGTGAACTTGGCCAAGAATCCCCCGGAAGCACGCCCTGTCGTGCTGCCTAAGTATAACATTCGCAAGCGGCGAGTTGAAGATCGCTCGTCACCTCGTGGAGCGTGCGGTCGAACCTAAAGGCTGTGCCGAGCTGGGGACCGCGGCGCTGGATCTAAACTTTGAGCGTACGACGACGAATTCGAGAACCCCGCCCTCATACAGTGGCGATGGGCCAACCGGAAGTTCAACGGCCCGACCGACCGCGCCTGCGGCGGGGCCTGCTCGGCTTGCGTGGGGTGCTTGAGTTGACTACGATGGCGGGCATGGATTCGAGATGATTGGCGAGACGATTTCGCATTACCGCGTCATAGAGGTGCTGGGGAGCGGCGGCATGGGACGGGTGTTTCGCGCCGAGGACACGCGCCTGGGTCGGCAAGTGGCGATCAAGTTCCTTACCGTGGCTCTGGAGCGCGAACCCACGGCCCTGGAACGGTTTCAACGGGAAGCTCGCGCGGCATCGTCGCTGAACCATCCGAACATCTGCACGATCTATGACGTGGGCGAGCACGACGGGCGGCCCTACCTGGTGATGGAGGTGCTGGAGGGTCAAACGCTGGGCGAACGGGTCGCGGGACGGCCGCTGGCGCTGGATTCGCTGCTCGATTTCGGAGCGCAGATTTCCGATGCGCTCGACGCGGCGCATTCGCGGGGCATCATTCACCGGGATATAAAGTCCGCGAACATTTTCATCACCACGCGTGGGCAGGCAAAACTTCTGGATTTCGGCCTGGCGAAACAGGGGGCGGCTCGGCGAATCGCCGAAGCGGTCGGCGGAGGAAATACCGTCACGCGAGCGACCACAGATGATTTGCTACTGACAAGCCCCGGGTCGGCGATGGGCACGATTTCGTATATGTCGCCCGAGCAGGCGCGCGGCGAGGAAGTGGACGCGCGGACGGATCTGTTCAGCCTGGGAGCGGTGCTGTACGAAATGGCCACGGGCCGGGCCGCGTTCAACGGAAGCACGTCCGCGGTGATCTTCGATGAGATTCTGAATCGTACGCCCGCGGCGCCTTCTTCGCTGAATCCCAACCTGCCGCCGAAGCTCGAAGAGATTATCGGCAAGGCTCTGGAGAAGGACCGCGACTTGCGGTACCAGACTGCGGCGGAGGTGCGGGCCGATTTGAAGCGCCTGAAACGCGACACGGATTCTGGGCGCGCGGGCAGCGGTTCCTTGGCCGTCGCGGGCGCTGGAGCGCAGACGACAGCGGCAGCTGGTACAGCGCCCGTCACGACGGCCGCATCCGTTTCAACAACATCCGCTGCTACAACCGCTGCGCCGAACAGGTTTCGCCGGGGGACCGCCGCAGTGTTCGTGCTTTTGATTTTCGTTCTCGGCGGTGCGGTCGCGACATTCCTTCACGCGCGATATGGACACCGTCACGACGAATCGTCATTCGCACAAATGACGATCACGCCGGTGACCTCGACGGGCGAAGTCCACTCGGCGGCGATTTCACCCGACGGAAAATGGCTTGCGTATGTCTCCGATGAAAAAGGCGAGCATGGACTTTTCGTGCGCCAGGTGGCGACCGGCAGCAGCGCGCAGGTGGTGCGAGGTTCAGAGGGAGAAGTCGGAGGGATTACTTTTTCGCCCGACGGAAACTATCTCTACTACACCAAGCAAGCCGTGGGCACGGGTTTGAGCACGCTGTATGTGGTTCCGTCACTGGGAGGGTCGCCGCGGCAACTGACAGTGGACGTGGACAGTCCGGTGGGCTTTTCGCCGGACGGGAAGCGATTCACGTTCATCCGAGAGTCCACAGCCGCGCAAACATCGAGTCTGATGATCGCGGGCGCGGACGGAAGCGAAGAGAAATCACTCGCGGTCCTCCAAAGTCCATCCCTTTTTTCCCATGCGGGCGCGGCGTGGTCGCCGGACGGCAACAGGATCGCGGTCGAGAAAAGCCCGAGCGGTGATTTTCAAACCTTTGAAATCGACACCGTAGCTGTGGACTCCGGCGTAGAAACGCGGCTTGGCACTCGCGATTGGGATTCTCCGCGCCGGCTGGCTTGGCTACCGGATGGTTCCGCGATCGTATTCCCGTCCACAGTGGACAAGGCTTCCTTCAATGCACAGATATGGCAATTGAGCTACCCAGACGGCGAGGTGCGCCGCGTCACGAACGACCTGAACTACTATCTCGATGCCAGCATTACCTCCGACGGAACAGCTCTGGCGAGCGTTCAGTATGCGGTTTCCGCCAATCTTTGGTCGGCAGGGTTCGGCAGCTCGCCAGGCTTCTCCGCGCCACGACAGGTCACCCCGGGAATCGCGCGGGCCGACGGCGTGGCAGGCCTCATTTGGCCGACTCCCGATCAGATTCTTTATACCTACTACACGTCCGGAGTCATGAAACTCGCTTCGAGCGCCGCGGACGGAGGCAACACGCGCGAGCTGACGTTGGGTTCCGATGTTCCCCTGTTCCCTTCCGCATGCGGCGATAGGCGGTATTTCGTCCTGAGCATGAATCGAGTGCGGCACGGCGTTTCAATCTGGCGAGCCGACCTGGATGGATCCAATCTGAAGCAGCTCTCGACAGGCACGGCGGACATGTGGCCTAACTGTTCGCCGGACGGCAAATTTGTGGTCTACACGGACATTTCGGGCGATCGCGCTCTGCTCATGAAAGTTGGAATCGACGGAGGCACGCCGGTAGACTTAAACAAAGAGGCGCTCGAATTCCCCGTGGTTTCGCCCGACAACAATTCGATCGCTGCCATTTACCGTCCAGATCCTACCAAGCCCCCGAAGATCGCCGTCTTAGGCGCCGACGGTGCAGAAATTCGGGCCGCTTACGACGTCCCTGTGGGTCTCACGACCGGCGCTTACGGCGGCAGCACTCTCGCCTGGACCAAGGACGGCCGGGCGATTCTGTTCGTCGTCGAGCGGAGCGGGGTCTCGAGCCTGTGGGCGCAGCCGGTCGGCACGCGTGGAGAAGCGCCGGCCTCGCCGAAGCAGCTCATGACTTTTGGGCCAGGTGTCCTCTGGAGCTTCGCACTGTCTCCGGACGGAAGGCAGATACTTTCGTCGCAAGGCGAGCGCGTGACGGATGCCGTGCTCATCACGCATTTTCATTAAGGGCGTGAATCGGGAAGGGATGCGGCATCGGGCTTATAGGGGCGAGCGGGGAGGAGCGCCTACGCGGTGGCCCGGCACGGCATACTACGCCCTACGGGCCCCCTTTAATGCGTGGCTTGGGCGCTTGGGAGTTTGTCGGTGTTGCGCCAGCAATCGTAGAGATATTGCCAGTGTTCTTCCGGGCCGTCGCCGCGGCGTACAAATGCGGAGCGTTTCAGTTCGTCAGCGAAGCGGATCTTGAGACTTTCGGCCGGAGCGGCGCCGTCATTCAGCCATTTGCGGGCATCCTCGTCTGAATGAATCTCGACCTCCGTTGACGCGGCCGATGCCTCGGTGTTTTTCAACTGCTGCAAAAGACAGTCTTTCGTGGCTTCGCAACACGCATGAGAAGATTCGGATTTCTTCGGCGAACGATTCCCGATTGCGCCGATCGTGTGCTCCAGCATTCCTTGCTGGTCTTTCGGGGCAGGCAACGCGCTCCAGTAAGTGAGCAGCGGCAGTGCCGCCGGATCGCGCAGCGTTTGCAAAATCCACCAGTTCTCATTGCGCTGCGGTAGCGCGTTGAAGATGCGCAGCAAGCGGCGGGTATCATCGCCCGAAGTGAACTGGGCCAAGTGATAAATCAGATGGTTCAGGACCACCGGGTCGCGCGGCCGCGCCCCTGAGTCGAGCCAATCGAGCATGGCGTCGAGTTCTTTCGTATCCATGGCGGGAGCTCCGATGGCTTGGTCGCTTTCGAGAACCACCAACACATCCGCGGGAATCCAGATATCCCAGTAATTGCGATATACCCGGCCCTGGCGCATTTCGACGTTGCCGTTCAGCAGCTCCCACTGCACGTACTGCGCCGGATCGGTTTTCAGCAACTCGAGCGCCGCGGGCGCGAAGCGGCGGCCCCAGCGTCCAAACGCATTGAGGACGATCTGGTGCCGCTCCCAGGCGTTGGGTGTGATTTGCGCGAGCCGCTTCCAATAGTCAATCGTTTCTGCGGAGCGAAGCCCGAGAGATTTCAGCGCGATGACGTGTTCCATCATTTCGCACGTCGAGCTATTCGTTCGCACGATGTTTTCAAGCGCCTGGAGCTCCGCGACTTCCTTGTTTGGATCGAGATTCGGGGCGAAGTAACCGAGCCAGTACGCGGCGACGGCGCTGCGCTGATCGCATCCGCTTTGGACGATGGCTCGCAGATTGTCGCGCGTGCGCTGCGACGGAGGAATCGCGGTCCAGCGGTCGTGGATTTCGGAGAGCACGGGATAGTCTTCGTCGGCCAGCGTGGTTTCGGCGAGGTTGCGATCCTGGCCTTTTTCGGAATACTGCTGAATCACGCTGATCGCCTGCGGCGTCCCAATATTTCGGAGCGCGGAGAGCACCACGCCCTGCTTGTACCTACTTCCAGTCAGAGAGTTTCTCGACAGGATATCAATGGCGCGGTCCTGACCGCCGCTCATCACCAGGGCATAGGCCATCGTGAAGACGGTTTCTTTTCCGCGAAAATTTGGAAGTCCCGCGAGAGGCTGAAACGGAGTGCCGTCACTGACGAGGTGGTTCAGGACACTGTCGAAAAGTTCTCCGTAAGAGACCGATTTGGAGTCGTCCTGCTGCAAGACGAGCAGCGCGGAGCGGGCGAGAATCTCTGTGGTGTAGTCCGTCTCGTTGCTGTCCGCGATTTTGCGGATCTGGTCAACCGTAATGTCCTGGGGCGCGCCGATCTGGATGGTGCGCAGCAATCGTTGCTCAAGGGACTCACGCGCACTTGCTCGAATGGGAAGCAACCCAAAGAAGAGTAAAGCAATGATTGCCGTGCGTCGGGGCGCAACCCGGCCGCGCCTGAAACGATTTTTCACGGTTTCGGTAATTCGCGGCGATAGGTGAGGAAAATATTTCCTTCGAGGTGAACCGTTACGTTGCCCAGAAGATCGGGCGGATCCAGCGGTCTTTGGCCGCGGTTGACGCTCAACTGCCAAGGTGCGCTGCCTCCGTCGGGCCGCATCAACATTTCCTTCGAGCGCACGGTGAATGATTGCAGATCCAAATCGGGCGAAGGCATCTGGCTTTCGCCAAATGTGCTCTCGGGAGGCATGCTGATCCATTGCTTCCACGCGTTCACGGTGCACTGCTGCTGAAAGTCTTTCAATTTTGCGTCGAGGCCGGAGACGCGGAAGCGGATCACGACTTCGCGCTTGTTGTAATTGTTCAACACGTTGTCGCCAAAGCGGTCCATGCCAAGCTCGATGAATTTCTGCAAAATTGCGTCCACCGGAGCATCGGCGGGAAACGTGGCCTGCAGCCGCTGCACAACCTGAAACGGCGGATCGGTTTCTTCCTTGCCCGGCTGCGGAGTTTTCAGAGTTCGGACGCGTTCGAGCGTCTGCAGCTGGCCGTGCTTTTCGGCGACGTAGGCGCGCATCACAGCGAGCTGCTTTTCGAGTTGATCGATCGCTTCGGTGGGCTGCAGAGCGGAGCTGGACAGACCTCCCACGAGGACAGCCTGATCCGGCGAAATTTCCGCCTCACAGGTGCCGCTCATCTGAAAGTACTGCGTGCGGCCGTCCAATTCGGCCTGCTGCTCGGCGGGTGTGGCTGCGGAAGCGCCAGGCGCGCCTGCGCTGCCCGTGACGAGCGCTAACCCAAGTAGCGAAGAGGTGAGAACAAATTTCACTCTCTCCATCTTTTCCGGGGATGCGGAAGATGTCAACGATTGCGGATTTTCCGTTGAGTGAGTAGTAAACGACAGCGGCGCGGCAGCCGCGGGTTCAGGGCTGAGGGGTCGTTCGGGCCGGGAGTGGAGTTGAAGCTGGCGGCGCGGGAGAGATTTGCTGCGCGTGGCCTTCGCGCCGGCGCCGGTTCGACCTCACCTCGGCGGCACTCACCTTCCCCACTTCTGAAAGCGACCAGCACCTTTGGCGGGAAACCGCACGTAGGCTATACTGACCAATCTCAGACATGGTGCCGAGCTCCTCAGTCTCAGCTCGCAGCGTGCAGACGGTCTCCATTGCAAATTTAGGCGCGGGGTCAATTGTCCAAGACGACAGTGGTGCAAGAAAAGCGCTCGGAAGCAACCTCTCTCGGTTCTTCTGCTCGAGCGGGCAGCCGAAGTGTCGCGGTGATCGGCGGATCGGCCGCCGGATTGTTCGCGGCGTCGCTTCTTGCGCGGCGTGGCGTGGACGTGCGTGTGCTCGAACGCATCGAGACCCTCGAGCCTGAGGCGCGGACGCTGATCGTCACCGATCGCATGCGTGGGCTGCTGGGCCGTGCCGCCGAAGGCAGTATCGTCAACGAAATTCGCCGGTTCGAGCTTTTCACCGACGGCCGCGCCGCCACCATTTTTCTGAATCACCCCGACTTGATCGTCGAACGCCGGACCCTGATTCAAAATCTGGCCGACGAGGCACAGCGTGCCAGCGCCAAAATCGAAATGGGACGGCGTTTTCACGCCCTGGAGTCCAATGGCAACGGCCTCCGAATCGAAATCGAGCGCTGTGCCGACGGCCGCCGCGAGGAAATTCATGCCGACGCCGTCGTTGGGGGCGATGGCGCGGCGAGCCGCGTGGCTCGGGCCGCGGGATGGGCGCCTCTCGAAACCGTGCCTCTATTGCAGGCGATTGTGCCCCTCCCGAAGGACATGGCCCCCGATACCGTGCGCGTCTGGTTCGTCCCGCAGGACACGCCCTACTTCTATTGGCTGATCCCGGAATCGTCCACGCAGGGCGCTCTCGGCGTGATCGGCGAATCCGGTCCCGAAACAAAGCGCTGCCTGGAACAATTCCTCGAAAAGCGGAAGTTCGACCCGATCGAATTTCAGGGAGCGCGCATTCCCGTTTACAAGCGCTGGATTCCAGTGCGACGGAAAATGGGCAACGGGTCCGTCTATCTGGTGGGAGACGCGGCAGCGCAAGTAAAGGTATCCACCGTAGGCGGAATCGTCACCGGTTTTCGCGGCGCGCTGGGCGTCGCTGAAGCGATTCTGAACGGCGGGGCGAGCCGCGAGCTGCGCACTCTTCGCCGTGAGCTTGATTTTCACCTCCTCCTGCGCCGGTCGCTGCATAGCTTCCAGCAATCGGACTATAGCCACTTGGTGGATCTGTTGAATGATCCCGCCAGGGAATCTCTGGGCGAATGTTCCCGCGACGAAGCGTGGAAAATGCTCTGGCGCGTTTGCCTTCGCCAGCCGCGCCTGGTGCTGCTCGGCCTGCGCGGCCTGCTGACGCGCAACCGGTCGTTCGATGCGCCCCGCTTCGCGCCGGGTGCGGCCGATTAGCCGTCCACCTGGCCGAGTTCCGTGCAAAGATCCATGACCCGAAAGCATTCCGTCCGAAACATTGCCCTGATCGTCGCGCTGGTGGTGTGCGCCCCCGGAGTGTTCGCGTTCCGGGGAGTTGGCCGCTGGCTGGTCCGTGAGGATACGCTCGGGCCGGCAGATGCGATCGTCGTGTTGAGCGGCGGAATGCCGGAACGCGCCGACGAAGCGGCCCGCATTTATGTCCGAGGATACGCCCACGAAGTTTGGATCACGCGGCCGGAATCACCAGCGGTCGATCTGTCGGAAATGGGAGTCCAGTACACCGGCGAAGAAAGTTACAGCCGCCAGATACTGATTCACTTCGACGTGCCCGGCGACCATATCCGCGTGCTGCCGGCGATCGTCGTCAATACCGAACGGGAAGTCGAGGAAATTTCCGGCGAAATGCGTCGCGAGGGATTAACCAGCGTCATAATCGTGACGTCTCCGCCACACACGCGCCGCGTAAGAACGCTCTGGCGAAAGCTGGTGGGAGAGAATCCGCGCGCGATCGTACGGGCCGCACCGCTGGATTCGTTCGACGCTGACCACTGGTGGCGCGATACGCACGACGCCCTGTCGGTGGTGCGCGAAATGCTTGGCCTCATGAACGCATGGCTAGGCTTGCCGGTGCGGCCGCATTCTTCCCAACCGTCGTTCTGAGCTTCTCACCACGATTGGACTCGCGCGATCGGGTCGGCGCTCGGTCCGTTACTTAGGTTGGGCCGCAAGAGGCGCCGTGGTAGTTTCCAGAATCTTCCAGCGTTCCCATTCGGATTTCCGTGTCAGATCGCACAAGCGAAGCTGCCATTCGATGCCCAGTTCATCGTTCTGCTGAGAGTAAAACGCCTGCCAGGAATTTCCGTCGAGGCTCGATCCTTCGCCGTCTGCGTCTCCGTTCCCTCCCGTGTCCGCGGGATCATGGCTGCGAAATGCCGCTAGCCTTGCGGTATCGAGCGGCACGCGAAAATAAAGTACATCTTCATCCCCAGCTTCGGCCCCGTTTCCAATTTGCGTTGCAGACAGCAGACGACCGCGCAGTTCGAGCGCATTCGCGCGCAAGAGTAATTCGAGCGATGGCGGGCGCTCGGCCGACCGGCTCGGTCGCGAAAGCGCGAGTTCCCAGAGCGAAATCGCGTCGCTACCCTTGAACGGATCCGAATAAAAATCGAGCGCGCGTGTCTGCCAGCCGGTCGCCTTGAGGTCGGGGAGAACTTCGGTGATCGTCGCAACCGTGTGGCTGCGCCAGCGCTCGAGTTTTATGGCGCCGACGAAGCTGCCGTGCTCGCGAATAAATTTCTGGTCGTCTTCGCCCAGGCGAACCGCGTCGCGCCAAAAACGATCGTCGAAACGAAATGAAAACGTAAAGACCTGCTCCAGCGGAACGGGTGCCGCCTCCCCAAGTCTCCGCCGCCATTCCGGGTTGGAGATTTCTTCGAGGGATTGGACGCGGTCGAAAAGACAGCGAATTGTCCAACTCTGCTGACGCAGAATGCGCTGCCAATGCTGGGCGAGTACATAAAACACGAAGACGACGATTACGGCAATGCCCAGTGCCGGCCAAAGGATTTCCATTCCGACTGCTCCCGAGAACTCATTCAAATCAAACGCAGTGGACTTCCGATGCGGCGGATTCTACTACCAAATTCTGTCCGCGCCTACGCCTGGGACGGCCGGACGGAAAAACGAATTGACGCACCAACTCGTTCGATGCTCGCCGAGAAACTGAATCGAGAACTTTGATCTCAGGTGTGCTTGACTCACTGCGCAACAAGGATGAGCTGACGGTGCCGATGGGCCCACTCGATCTCTTCAATGGTCGGCAAGCCTATGGATTCGCGCATACCGAGCCGGTGCGCGCGGCAATGTCGCGGCCGCCCGATCTGGTCTATTGCTGCCACACGCGGTAGTGGTTTCAAGCCTGATGAATGCAACACCGGCGTGACCCACAACATCCATCCAGCGATTGACGGCGAGCGCGAGTACGCCAACCAAACTCGATCAAACACCAGCCTCGTGATCGCGCCAGATCAGGTGACCCCGGCCAGTCCTCTGACGGAAGCAAAGACAGTCACGGGCGGAAGCTTCCATTCCGACGGGCACATCCTGGCGCTCGTTCTGAAGTCCACGGCCGCAAGCAGTTACTTCGTCGCGGTGGCGCCCGTGATCTTCAAGGTGTACAGCGCGGTGCCGCTCGGAAGCGCTTCGCGAAATTGCGCGCTCTGCGATTCGCCAGGGTCCAGGGTAAGCGACGGAATCGACCCGTGGCTGGTTGCCAGCAACGTGCTGTCGGCGCCCACGTAGGTGGTTTCATACTGGATATTACTGTAGCTGTAGACCTGCGAAAGATTTCGCAGCTCAACCGACCACATCGCCACGCCGCTATCATCTTTGTCCATTTTGCGGCTAACCAAACGGAGATCCTTGACGGCATCCGCGTTGGACCGATCAGGCGCGGTGGCGGCTGCGGCGGCAGGTGCCGCATTTTGCGAGGCGTCTTTCTTACCCATGAAAAAAACAGCCCCGCCGATAACAATCGCGACAACAACCGCGATGCCGACCCACATTCCCGTGCTGCTCTGTTCCCCTTTGGTTTCAGGTGTCTCAAACATATGACGTCCCCCTTTTCGCGGAAGTTAGCACGATGGCCAGGCCGGTTCAACAGAATCCCGTCTCCCACTGGGTTGCGGCATTGTCGAGGGGCCGATGAAGTAAGTATTTTGGGAATCCTCCCCGGCTGAGTATCATCGAGTCCCCAAATCACGATGCGGCGGCGAACGCCGGTTCAGCAAATCGAGGAGACGTCCATGGAAAGCATGAAGGCAGTGCGAGTTCACGAATACGGCGGGCCGGAAGTGCTCAAATACGAAGACGCACCGCGCCCGCAGGCCGGTCCCGGCGAGGTGTTGATCAAGGTGCACGCGTCGAGCGTGAACCCGGTGGATTGGAAAGTGCGTGCGGGACACTTGAAACAGATGCTGAATCACAAGATGCCCATGATTCCGGGATGGGACGTTTCCGGCGTGATCGAAGCCGTGGGATCGGGCGTGACCCGACTCAAGCGCGGCGACGAGGTGTACAGCCGACCCGATCTATCTCGCGACGGGGCGTATGCGGAATTCGTGACGGTGAAGGAGTCGGAAGTGGCGCTCAAGCCGAAGTCCATCGACCACGCAACGGCGGCGGCCATTCCTCTGGCGGCACTGACGGCGTGGCAGGCGCTGTACGATGCGGCGAAGCTGTCCTCAGGACAGACGCTGCTGATTCACGGCGCAGCGGGAGGCGTGGGCACGTTCGCGGTGCAGCTTGCAAAGATGAGGGGTGCGCGCGTGATCGCGACGGCGTCGAAGAAGAACCACGATTTTCTGCGGTCGCTCGGCGCGGACGAAGTCATTGACTACAACACGACGAAGTTTGAGGAGGTGGTTCACGGCGTGGACGCCGTGCTCGACACAATTACCGGCGAGACCATGGAACGTTCCTGGAAGACGCTGAAGAAGGGCGGGATCCTGGTGTCCATCCTGGATCCGCCATCGCCGGAGAAGGCCGCCGCGCATGGTGTGCGCTGCCACCACACGTTCGTGCAGCCGAATGTGGAACAGCTGAACGAGATCGCGAAACTCGTGGATGCCGGGAAATTGAAGATCATCATCGAGAAAAGCTTCCCGCTCGCCGAAGCGCGGGCCGCGCAGGAATCAAACGCGACCGGCCACACGCGCGGCAAAATCGTCCTCCGCGTGATCTAACGATCCGTCCAATGGATCTTCTGGGATACATCGGAGGCGTCGCGGCGGTATGCACCACCGGCGCCTTCATTCCGCAAATACTGAAAATCCGACGGCAGGGCGGGGGCGATCTCTCATACCCGATGCTATTTCTGTATCTCGGCGGCATTCTTCTTTGGCTGGTGTATGGCGTGATGTTGCACGCCGCCGCGATTATCTGGGCCAACGCCGCGACTGCGTTGCTTGTGGCCATCGCGCTGGTGCTCAAAGCGACTCACGCTCGGCAGTAGAGGCGCTCTCGCTGCCCCACTGAAACGAGCGGCATCTTGCCGATGGCGCACCGGGGGCGTACCTTCTCATCGGGAGGCGAATGCAATGTCATCGGCGACCCAACCGGCTCCCTGCTCGAACGGGATGATTTGGACCGCACGAATTGTCAGCGCGATCCCGCTGCCGTTTCTGATCTTCGACGGCGTTACAAGAGTGATGAAGGAATCGCCTTACCGCTGACCGGGAAAGATCCGTGACGGGTCCGCACTTCGTCGCATCCGCTTTCAGCGGCTTTTTATTATTACTTGCTCTATGCAAGCGATATTGCTACCGTGTCCGACGTGCCTGGAAAGGTGAAGTTACGGCGCCGTTCCGGCTGCCCGGTCAGCCTCTCCCTCGAGGTTCTGGGCGATCGCTGGTCGCTACTCATTATCCGCGATCTGATGGTGCGCGGGTTTCGGACGTTTAAGGAGTTTGGGGAGTCGGACGAAGGGATTGCCACGAATATCCTGGCGGACCGTCTCCGCAGGCTCGAAGCGAACGGGATCATCACCGCACACGCCGACGAGACGGACCGCAGAAGAGGAAGTTACCGGTTGACCGAGAAAGGGATCGATCTGGCGCCGGTACTTTTGGATTTATTGATTTGGGGAGCGCGGCACGAGGAGTCCATGGCGCCAGCCGCGTTGATCGCACAGATGGAGCAAAATCGTGAAGGCGTGATGGCGGAAGCTCGGCGGCGCTGGCGAGAGCGGGACTCGACACCGCTGATACCCAGGTTTGCGAATGATGCGACGGGCCGTAAGACCAGAAAGCTCTGAGCTTAAGGTGCACGGATCCTCTAGGGTTCGCGGAATATTTCTGTGCTTGGGTTTCGCGAATTTGAGGTGGTAACGTGGGCACACTTTCCAACCCCGCGGGAAGTACGAATGAGAAAAGGAGGATGTCGTGGAACTGACCCCGTATCTGAATTTCGATGGGCGATGCGAGGCTGCATTCAAGTTTTACGAGCGCTGCTTGAATGGCAAAATCACGACGCTTATCACGTTCGAGAGCATGGGCGACATCAGTCAGCTTCCTGAAGGTTGGGGGGGAAAGATCATGCATGCCCATGTGACTGTCGGCGACAAAGTGTTGATGGGCTCCGATGCGGCGCCAGACCGATTCGAGAAGCCCCAGGGATTTTCAATGTCCGTGCACGTTGAGCAGCCGGATGAAGCCGAGCGGGTCTTCAACGCGCTGGGGGAAAACGGAACCGTGCGAATGCCGATCCAACCAACATTCTGGGCCGCGAAATTTGGCATACTGACCGATCAATTTGGCGTTCCCTGGATGGTGAATTGCGCCGCGGCCGCGACTGCGTAGTGGCGGCCGGCGCGCTGATCGCTCCGAGAGAGCAGAAAGGAGTGTCTCATCCATGAGTGCAGACATCCCCCTGATCACGACAATGTTTCAGACCAACGCGAGCCTTTTCGACAAGGCCACCGAGGGCATCCGCGAAGACCAATGGCTGGCCACACCGGGCAACGCTTCCAATCATCTGACATGGATCGCGGGGCACGTGGTGATTCATCGCGCGAAAATCCCCAGACTGTTAGGACAGGAATGGTCCGCGCCATGGGAGGACCTTTTCTCACGCGGCTCCAAGCTCGTGGCCGCGGGGGAGTATCCTCAGCCGCCAGAAATTCGACGCGCTTGGAACGAGGTATCCCAAACACTATCCGTCGGCCTATCGGCGGCCTCGCCAGAGATCTTGGCGAGGCCCGTACCGAAGGGAACACCGACACTCGATGGAACGGTTGGAGGAACGATTGGCCTGTTGTGCCTTCACGAGACCTATCACATCGGCCAGTTGGGCTATCTCAGGAAACTGCTCGGCTACGGACAAACAATCGGGTAGACAATACGACAACTGGGAGCATGGCGATGAGCAAAGTAAGAGTATTGGTTGGCACCCACAAGGGCGCGTTTGTCCTGACGTCGGACGGGAAACGCGAGAAGTGGGAAGTAAGCGGACCGCACTTCGCGGGCTGGGAGATTTACCACGTAAAGGGATCGCCGGCCGACCCTAATCGGCTATATGCGTCGCAAACCAGCGGCTGGTTCGGGCAAATCATTCAGCGTTCGAGCGACGGCGGCAAAACCTGGGAGACTCCAGGGGGCGGGCTGAAGCCATCGCCCGGCGGCATGCCCACGGGCGAGAGCAATAAATTCGCCTACGACACTTCCGTGGCAACCGGCAAGCCGCTCACAACGCATCAATGGTATGACGGAACGCAGCACCCATGGGAGTTCAAGCGCGTATGGCATCTGGAACCTTCGCTCACCGACCCGGACACGGTGTACGCAGGAGTGGAAGACGCCGCGCTGTTTCGCACGACCGACGGCGCCACGTCGTGGCAGGAAATTCCCGGATTGCGCGGGCACGGCACCGGCCCCAGGTGGCAGCCAGGCGCCGGCGGGCTGGGCCTGCACACAATCATCCTCGATCCTTCGAATCCGAAACGGATCTTCATCGCCATTTCAGCTGCGGGCGCGTTCCGTACAGACGATGGCGGCATCACCTGGCGCCCGATCAACCGCGGGCTGCGATCTGAACACATTCCCGATCCCACCGCCGAAACGGGCCACTGCGTTCACCACGTGGCGATGCACCCCAAGCGGCCGGGCGTCTTGTTCATGCAAAAACACTGGGACGTGATGCGTAGCGACGACGCCGGCGACCAGTGGCGCGAGGTGAGCGGAAACTTACCCACGGATTTCGGGTTCGTGATTGACATTCACGCGCACGAGCCGGAAACAATCTACGTGGTCCCGATCAAGAGCGACTCGGAGCATTTCCCGCTCGAAGGCAAGTTGCGGGTGTATCGCAGCCGCAGCGGCGGAAATGAATGGGAGCCGCTTACGAAAGGACTGCCGCAAAGCGACTGTTACGTCAACGTGTTGCGCGACGCCATGGCCGTGGACGCGCTCGATTCGTGCGGCGTCTATTTCGGCACCACAGGCGGGCAGGTGTATGCTTCGAACGATTCCGGAGACAACTGGTCTCCCATCGTCAGCAATCTTCCGGCCGTGTTTTCCGTCGAGGTGCAGACGCTGCAATGATTCAGGTCGTACTTCCGGCGCATCTGCGGACGCTGGCGCACGTGGGCAGCGAAATTTCGATCGAGGTGGCGGGCCCGGCGACGCAGCGCGCCATCCTGGACGCGATCGAGTCGACGTATCCGATGCTGCGCGGGACGATTCGCGACCACGTGACGCAAGAGCGGCGCCCGTTCTTGCGATTTTTTGCCTGCCAGGAAGATTTGTCGCACGAGTCACCCGATGCTCCGCTGCCTGAGGCGGTTTCCTCCGGCAAAGAGCCGTTCATGATCATTGGCGCCATTGCCGGGGGATAGCCGCAAGCACTTGGCTTTTGCGTTCGTTCTTAAGTTTTCATCCCGATCCGGCCGTGCCGTTCGCGGGCGGCGTGACGGATGTGCTTTCCGCTTTTGCGTTTTGCCGTTCCCTTTTCCTCCGCTCTTTGCACTGGCGTTTCCAGATTTCTTTTCAGGGCAACTTTGAAGCGTTTCGGGCTGAGCAAGACAACTTGGGTCTGCATTCTGGCAAGTCGTTCCCGAAATTCGTACAACGGCGTAACTGGAAACCTGTAACGCCGAGTGGCACAACATCTCCTTGGCCTCTCGTTGGCCTTTCCATCGCGCTACCGGATTTTCCGCTTGGTGCACGGCGAGGTGTTCAGCGACGATTGCTCTGCCAGTAGTCGGGAGAAGGAAATCAAGGCATGGCGGCGAGTGAAGAAGATTCACGTGATCGAGACTCAAAATCGCACGGGGAAGACCTGAGCGAGAGATGGTTTGCTGACCAGCAGAAACGGGCACCGGAACAGACGGATCCCGCAAATGCGAGGAAAGCCAACGATAAAGCCGATCCCTCGCGCTCGCCCCCCTGCGACCGGTTTCGGGATCACCACGTAAAGCATGAGGCAAATGCGATGGGGGTTAGATCGTTGCTTGCATACCTCTGCTGGATTGGGATATAACCGCGCGCGACCGCAGAAAAACGAAACGCCGATTGCCTGCTGGGCGTCACAACAAGGCTGAATCAACTAAGAATTTATCTGGGGGCGGCTCGATGAAAACGTATTGTCTGGCACTGTTGATGTTGTTCGCCGCGACGATCGCACCAGTATTACACGCGCAGGATGAGGCGCCAGCTTCGCCTCCCGCGCCGGCCCAGGCGCCCGCGGGCACCCCTCCAGCAGCCGGCGGCGCGGCCGCACCTACGCGCCCTCCGGCACCACCTCCCGGAATGTTTGCCCTCGGGCCGCTGCCGCATGGCACGGTCAAGGATTACAAACCGGTCACCGAGGACATGCTTCTGAATCCGAGTCCGAACGACTGGCTCCAGTTCAGCCGCACGTATGATGCGTGGCGCTATAGCCCGCTCAAGCAGATCAACAAGAAGAACGTCGGCCAACTTCATATCGCGTGGGTAAAAGGGCTGCCCGCCGGCACCACCGAAACGATTCCGCTGGTTCACGACGGAGTGATTTATACGATCGCGCCCGGATCGGACGTGATGGCCATTGACGGAACCAACGGAGACGTCATCTGGGAGTACAAGCGGACGTACAAGAATCCGCAGATCGGCTCGACGGAGCGCACGAAATCCCTCGCGATCTATAAGGACATGATTTATTACACGGCGCCCGATGGTTATGTGGTTGCGCTCGACGCCACGACTGGCAAAGTCCGTTGGGAAACCTACAAGACCGACACGCAAAACACGTCTGGAGCGATTGTAGTCGAAGGCAAGGTCATTTCAGGCGGTACGTGCGGCAAGGGCCGTGACAGTTGCTTTATCGAAGCGGACGACGCAGACACCGGGAAAGAAATCTGGAGATTTCACAACGTGGCGGGGCCCGGTGATCCCGGTTACGCATCGTGGAACGGCGCGGACAACACGAACGACACGGCGTCCACCTGGGGAATGCCTGGAAACTACGATCCAATTCGCAAGGTGATCTACTGGGGCATCGCGAATCCTTCGCCGTACGAACGGTTGGCGCGGCACGGCGGCAACCCCGATGGAGTTTCGCGGACAGCACCAGCCGATCTCTACAGCAATTGCACGGTGGCGCTGGATCCGGCGACGGGAAAGCTGATCTGGTACTACCAGCATTTGCCGGCCGACGATTGGGATACAGATCACACCCATGAGCGCACACTGCTGACCACGACGTTCAATCCCGATCCCAAGGCGGTGAAGTGGTACAACAGCGAAGTTCCGCGCGGCTCCAAGCATGACATGGCCGCAATGGTGGGCGAGAGCGGCATCATGTTCGTACTGGATCGCAGCAACGGACAATTTCTGTGGGCTGAGCCAGTGCCGGTGGATGCGCCGAATCTCGCCATCTCGAATATCGACGGGAAAACCGGCGCGACCACAATCAATTACGACGTCGTCATGAAGGCGCCGGGCGATCATCACGTGATCTGTTACTGGAACGGGCGCAGCTACTGGCCGACGGCGTACGATCCGGAGACGAACTCGCTTTACACCGGCTACATTGACAACTGCCTGGACATGACTGGAACGAGCACGAGTGGAAACCGTCACGGCGTCTTGCGCCCAGGCTCCGACATCAATGCGATCGCTGGAATCGCGAAAATCAACCTCTCGACGGGCGAGATGCTGAAGTTTGATGTGCAGAACGCGCCCGGCACCGGCGCGCTGCTGGCCACGGCCGGAGGTTTGATTTTCCACGGAGACATCAATCGCAGGTTCCGCGCGTTCGACGCGGCGACGGGTAAGCAGCTCTGGGAGTCGATTCTCGGAGGGCCTATTTCCGTGAGCACTGTGACGTATGCGGTGGGCGGGAAGCAGTACATCCTGGTGATCACCGGAGACAACCTCGCGGAGCCGGTTCTTAGCAGGCAGAGCGGCGTGAACCTGACCACTGGACACAATGCGATTTATGCGTTTGCGCTGAACTAGGAGGCGGGTGCGGGTTTCTGGGCGCGTTCAGCGTGCGATACGCGAGACCAAAGCAACGAAACTTGCTGCGAGAGTGGCAGCGCAACCGAAGGCGCTTCGAGTGTGTTTGAGGTCAGAGCGGAAGCTCCAAACCCCCAAAACGGCGGTGCCGGTCGATGGCAGACGGTTGCCAAGCACGGGCGCCGGGCACCGCGTGCCGTGCCCCTAGGAAACCGTGCCGGTCGAACCACCCCGGAGGCAAGCCGCCAGACTCTACCCGGGCTGCGCCCGCCGGGAGCTGCACGATCCAAGCTACTTGGTTGTGGCTGCTGCTGGGGTCGAGCTTAGGCCGAACAGCTTGGCGGCGTTTTCCTTCAAGATCAGCGGGCGCACTTCGTCCTTGAAGGCGACCTTGGCGAAATCCGCCATCCACCGGTCCGGCGTAATCAGCGGATAGTCCGATCCAAAGAGCACTTTCGTTTTCAGCAGCGAATTCGAATATTGCACCAGGTTCGGCGAGAAATATTTCGGGGACCAGCCGGAGAGGTCGATGTAGACCTCAGGCTTGTGCAGGCAAATCGAGATGGCTTCGTCCTGCCAGGGGAACGACGGGTGCGCCATGATGATGGGCATATTCGGAAAATCCACGGCGACGTCGTCAATATACATGGGATTGCCGTACTTTAGCCGGATCCCGCCGCCGCCAGGCATGCCAGTGCCGATTCCGCTGTGACCGGTGTGGAACAGCACGGGTAATTGCGCTTCGGCAAAAAGCTCGTACAGCGGATACGCGATGCGGTCGCTGGGGAAAAAACACTGAATGGGCGGATGGAGTTTCAGTCCCGCACAAGGCCGGTCTTGAGCAGGCGCTTCGCCTCGCTGACGCCTTCGGCGCCGCGCGTGGGGTCAATGCTGATGAAGGCCATCATGATGTCGGAATTTGCGGCGGCGAATTCAAGGACGGTATCGTTCGATACTTGCGGGCGTCCGGAAAGTTTTTCCTGCACGGTGAACACGACGCAGCCGATATTTCGCGAGCGGTAGTAGTCCGCCATTCCCTGACGGCCGCGCGCCGCGCCTTCGCCGAAATATTTCTTCGCGGCTTCGTCCGCCGCGGTTCCTTCGCCCTCGTGCTCGATATGCGCGTGCACGTCAATCGCGGCCAGGCGATCGGCGTCCATGCGCTTTTCATTTCCCATTCACGGCCCCCTTTTAGTTCGATTGGTCAACAGAAGCGGTTCAACTTGGCGTGTGATTATCCGTTTTCTTGGGGCATTCCTCAACTGGTTCGGGAGCGGCGGGGATAGTCTATTCGCCGCGCTGCGAATTCAAAAAGCACCACCCTTCAGACTCCACAGGACACCCTTCGACACTTAGGAATTCAGAGTGAAGCTGGCGAAGTGGTATCAACCCGCCGCGTCGTGGGTCTGGTGCTCCAAACGAAAGACGACAAGCACGGAAATGGCAGTAGGCCCCAGTTGGAATTGCGCTCCAGGATGCGCTTATAATTACCGGTTCAGAGGTGGTCTCTTCGTCCTGCGATTCAGACCACCTTGCTGTAGGTGAACACATCTGAGTAACCTAATACGGTGCGATCGCTTTCTATCCAGCAGAAGGCGCCAAGCCAAATTGCAAAAGGAGAAGCGAATGAGACGCAAGGCGATGCTTCCGGCTATGGCAGCTCTGCTGACCCTCACGCTCGCTGCAGTATTACCGGCCTACGCGCAGAATCAGTCAGCCCCAGGAAGCCCTGCTGCACCGAATGAAGTCGCCCCCGGAACCCGTTTCTTGGTTGGGCTTCAGGATGTACTCAGCACGAGGGATTCAAAGAAGGGCGATCTGTTCACCGGACGGACGCTCGTACCGATCATCAGCGCCGATGGCACAGGGCTTGCGGCGGGCGCCGAAGTCCGCGGGCACGTAGACAAGGTCGAATCCGCCGGAAAGACGGGCCGCGCGCGCATGTGGCTGGCGTTCGACGACATCAAGACGCCCGACGGGTGGATGCCGCTGGTCGCCATGGTGGACGATGTACCGGGTATCCATTCCGTTCGCGTGGACTTCAACCGCGAGGGCGAAATAGAGGTGAGCACGACCAAGCGCCAGGAAGCCGTGCAAGCCGCAGCCGAGGGCGCTTTGGTTGGGGCCGCGCCGGGAGTCGTTGCCAGGAACGAGAAGGATGCAGCAATGGGTGCAGCTGCCGCGGCTGCGGCTGCGTACATGGTTGCGGCGGGCCTGGGACAAGAGGTGACCCTTGAGAAAGGCATCAAGCTCGAACTGATCCTCGAACGCTCGCTTCTATTTCCTCGAACTTGACCTAGACGACGGGTGCGTGGCGCCGCCCACCGGGACGGCACCACGCACCCTTGGTTCACGTATCGGCGTACCTCGCCGCCTGCCTCCCTCGCTTGGAAATCGCACTGACTGCTGGTAGATTCGAATTCTCGATGGCTACCGACTCTACATCCCTGCAACGCATCCTGATCGTGGAAGACGAGGACAACGCCCGCAAGGGCTATGAAGCCCTGCTACGCAAGTGGAACTGCGAAGTGCTGGGCGTGCCGAGCGGCGAGGACGCGCTTGCCAAGATCTCGGAGTTCAACCCACAGGTCATACTCGCCGACGTCGAGCTGCCGGGCATGAACGGCCTCGAGCTACTGCGTCATCTGGGCGAGGAAATTCAGCGAATTCCGGTGATCATCATCACGGGGCGCGGCAGCGATGAACGCGTGGTGCAGGCGATTGACGCGGGGGCGTTCTGGTACATCGAGAAACCGCTTAAGCCGCCTGTGCTGCGCGCGTTGCTCGATCGCGCGCTCGGGCGCGTGCGCGACCAGCAAGCGGTCGCGGCATTAACGCGGCAATTGCGCGAGGCCGGAAAGCTGGGAACTTTGGTGGGATCGTCCGGCGCGATGCAGGAAGTAATGCGGCAGGTGGAGATGGTCGCGCCTTCGACGGCGAGCGTGTTGATCACGGGCGAAACGGGTTCCGGGAAAGAAATGGTGGCGCGCTCGATTCATATGCTTTCGCCGCGCGCCGACCGGCCGTTTGTAGCCATCAACTGCTCGGCGATTCCCGAGGCACTGATGGAGAGCGAAATTTTCGGCCATGAGAAGGGCGCGTTCACAGGCGCGGCCGAGCGGCGACTTGGCTGTTTCGAACTCGCGCACGGGGGCACGCTGCTGCTGGATGAAATCGGCGAAATGCCAGCGCCTACGCAGGCAAAGCTGCTTCGCGTGCTCGAAGATCACCATATCCGGCGCCTGGGAAGCAAAGTGGAAACAGCGGTGGATGTGCGCGTCCTGGCGGCCACGAACAAGAATCCCGAACAGGCCGTCGTCACCGGGCATCTGCGCCAGGACCTTTATTTCCGGCTCAACGTATTTCACATCCATCTGCCGCCACTGCGCGAGCACAAGGACGATCTGGCGATTTTGATCGAATATCTGCTCGCGGACATATCGGAAAAACACGGCAAGAAAATTTCCGGTGCGAGCGCCGACACGATGGACCTTTTCAAGGCATATCCCTGGCCGGGAAACGTGCGCGAGCTTCGCAACGTGCTCGAACGCGCGGCCATCGCTTCGGATCGCGGAACGATCGGGAGGCAGCACCTGCCGCCGGATTTTGGCCATGCCCGGGCGGTGGCGGGCGACGGACTGGGCGGGATTCGCTTCCCAATCGGTACCACCGTGGACGACGCTGAACGGGAGCTGATCATTCAAACCCTGGCGTCCACGAGCCAGAACAAGACGCGTGCCGCGGAACTTCTCGGCATCAGCCTGAAGACACTCCACAACAAGCTGAAAGAGTATGAAGCGGGGCGGAGCAATGCGTCTCAGCCTGAAAACTAAATTCACGCTGGCCACGTCGCTGCTAGTTCTCGCTGTCGTCACAGTTGTCTCGAGCCTTTATCTGGGTCGGCTGATGCGGCAGACTTTGCGGCAGGCCAATGACACTGCTGGCTTCGTTGCACAGCAGGTGTACGGCGCGTGCGGGGACGCGCTGAAGGACGCCGCCGAGCGCGGGGAATCCCCCGCTTCGCTCGACCCGACCGACATGCGGGAATATGTGCGTCATGCATTCGACAGTAGCAGCACGTTGAATTCGCTGATCGAATCAGACGTCGGAATTTCTCCGACCATTTATGAAATCACGATCACGGACTCCAACGGGCGCGTGCTGGTGTCGAGCGACGCATCGCTTCGGGATCTGAAGGTGGCCAGGCGGCCACCGCTGAGTTCGTTGGTTCGCACGGGAATTTTCCAACAGATGCGTCTGCTGTACGGCCCGCCGCAGACCTACGAGTTTTCACTTGCCTTTCAGCTCGGGCCGGAGCCCTTCGGCGATATCCGAGTGGGGCTGTCTTCCGCCCTACTGCGCGATCAAATTTCACCGGGGCTGGTATCCGCCGGATACTGGGCGCTCGGGTCCGTGCTGCTTTCCACTTTGCTCGCTCTGCTGGTAAGCACGATCGCGCTTGCGCCAATCGGACGCATTTCAGCGCAGCTTGACCGCATCTCCGCGGGGCAATTCGATGCCGAACCGGTTGTCGAGCGTGGTGACGAACTGGGCGCGGTGAGCACAAAAATCGTGGGGATTGGAAGGCAGTTGCGCGATGTGCGCGAAATCTTCAGCACCCTGCGCGAAAATCTCGACCAGGTGATGGGCGGACTCGAAGATGGGCTGCTGCTTTTCAACGGTCAGGGCCGCGCCGTGCTCGTCAGCCCGTCCACGGAACGATTCCTGGGGGGGCGGACGGAGGAGTTGCGAGGCCGCCGCGTGGCGGAGATTTTTCCGGCGACGCACCCCCTTCGTGGCGTGCTGCAAATCGAGGGCGATCAGATCGATCCGGCGGAAGGAAAGGAAGTGACGCTCGATGGCAGCGACGGGCCCCAGCGCATCGGCGTGAGCGTGCAGGTGATTCGCGAGCACGGCACGCGGATGGGCACTCTGGTCACCCTGCGCGATGTGGAATCGCTCGAACGCATCGGCAACCAGCTGCAGGTTTCCGAGCGGCTGGCGGCCCTGGGGCGGGTGACCGCAGGGGTGGCGCACGAAGTGAAAAATCCGTTGAATTCGATGCGGCTGTGGCTGGAAGTTCTGAAGGCTAACATGCCCGTGGAACCCGAGCCGCAGCAGGCGGTGAAGATGCTCGATAACGAAATTGACCGGCTGGATCGCGCCGTGAAGACGTTTCTCAATTTCACCAGACCGGTCGAACTCAATCTCGAAGAAACGGACCTGCGCGTGCTGCTGGACGAAATCATGGATGCGGCGCGGCCCTCCATCGCCCAAGCCGGCGTGGAGCTACGCGCCGAGTTGCCGTCGGATTGTCCACCGGTATTGGTGGACCGCCAGCTGATTCACCAGGCGGTCCTGAACCTGCTGATCAATGCGAGCGAATTCACCGATCCGGGCGGCAGAATCACGCTCAGCCTGCGCCGCAGCGGCGAATTCGCGGTGATTGCAGTGGAAGACTCCGGCAAAGGAATCTCGGCCACTGACCAGAAGAAGATCTTCCAGCTCTTCTTCACGACCCGCCCGGGAGGCAGCGGCATCGGGCTGGCAAACACATTTCGGTTCGTGCAGTTGCACAATGGCCAGATCGAATTCGAATCCGAAACGGGACGGGGCACGACGTTCCGCGTGAAATTGCCTCTGGCGCGATTCGTCGATGCACCCGCCGGGAGATCCGGAGATCTTGGCAGGCCGATCACAACGGAAAGACGATAGATGCCCAAGCGCCCCAGTGACTCCCGAATGGCCGTAGCTCTCCTGACCTGCGCGATTTCACTTGCGGTGGCGGGATGCGAGAAAAAGACCGTGCATGCCGACGCACCCGCCGCCACCCCCCAGCCGGCGGACGCGCGACCCATGAACATAGCGCCTGACACGGATGCTTCCCCACCAACCGAAGCCGTCGCGACGCCCCCGGCACTGCCGGCGAGTCCGACTCCGCCCCCGGCACAGGTGACCCTATCGCCGCCGAAGCCCGCAGCGCCGAAGCGTCCGTCCGACCAGCCAGCGGAGAACGAATCGGAACAGCCCGCGCATCCGCCGGCTCCGCAGATTTCTCCGCAGCTCTCGCCGAGCGATCAGGCAACCTATCGGCGCAAGACCGGGGACGACACGACGGCCGCGGAAAGGAATCTCCAGGAAACGAGCGGCAAGCAATTGAACGCCGCTCAACTGGACCTTGTGGGGAAAATTCGCAGCTTTCTTTCGCAGTCGCTCGATGCAAGCAAGGACGGCGACTGGACCCGGGCGCAAAATCTGGCGCAAAAGGCCCGCTTGCTCTCCGATGAACTGATTAATTCCTTTTAAGATGAAAAAATGGTGACCGCTCCATCGGCGGCCACGGACTCACCGGTCAGGGTACATAACATTTAATGCTATTCACCCTATTGGCTCCGCGCCCGGTTTGTGGTAATTGTTAGCCCATGTGAACGCTGCACCAACCAGGAGGGCACGGATGCCGAGTACAAGCCAGGATATACGGCAGTCCCTGTTGGCAAGAGATCCAGAGTTTCGCAACCTCGCAGAAGAACACTCCCGATGTGAATCCCAGCTAGAGCAGATCCTCAAATCTTCCTATCTCAGTTCGGAAGACCTGATACAGGAAGTCGAGTTGAAGAAGCTCAAGCTGCGACTACGGGACCGCATGGAATTGATTCTCGCCCGCCATCAGCAGACAGTCACTCACTAGGGCTGAATGGCGCTCGCACTTCTGTCGTACAATACACCTGCATTCGAACAGGCCCCCCGAGCGAGAAGCAGAAAAGGAACGTTCTGCCGCCGCCTGTCGCATCGTTGAGTACAATCAAATGAGCCAAAATTTCCCGCGTGTCCATGGTTAAGGAAGCGTACAAATTCGCGATCCCTCCGCTGGTCGCGGGCGCCGCATGCTTAATTCCAGGCTGGAAATGGGCCGCCGGAATCCTGTTCTTTCTTGGGCTTTTCGTCTTTTATTTCTTTCGCGATCCCGAGCGCGAGAGTCCTTCCGATGGGGGAGCGGTCGTTTCGCCCGCCGATGGCCGAGTCGTTGTAGTCGTGGACGAAATGCTGGATTCCACGATGGGCCACCGCATCAGTATTTTTCTGTCCATCTGGAATGTGCACATTCAGCGCGCGCCATTCGCGGGACGCGTCGGTAACGTGGTTTATCGGCCGGGGAAGTTTTACGCGGCATTTCGCTCGGCTGCCTCTCGCGAAAACGAGCAAAACATAATCTATATTCATACGCCCCAAGGGCAGTTGGTCTTCAAACAAATCGCCGGAGCCATCGCGCGACGCGTGCTATGCTGGAAACGCGAGGGCGAAATGGTTGCGCTCGGCGAACGCGTCGGAATGATTCGATTCGGTTCGCGAGTGGACATCTGGTTGCCGATGGAAGCCGAAGTGGTGGTCAAAAAAGGTCAGATGGTCAAGGGCGGCGAAAGCATCCTGGCGAAATGGAATTCAACCACCTAGATCCGATCGGCAACGAAGAAGAACCTCGGCGACTTTTCCGCAATCATCGCCTCCGCCGCGGTATCTATATTCTCCCCAGCGTTTTCACCGTAGCCAACTTGCTTTGCGGCTACTATGCCATTCTCGCGACCCTCGACGGCCGGTCGGCGGATTTTGACAATGCCGCCCGTGCCATAGGCATCGCCATCGTTTTCGATTCGTTGGATGGACGCGTGGCGCGTGCCATGGGAACCAACAGCGAGTTCGGAAAGCAGTTCGATTCGCTCGCCGACATTATCAGCTTTGGCATCGCTCCCGCGTTCCTGGCCTACGCATGGGGCGTGCGCACGCTGGCAGTTGCGGTCTCTCCTGAGCAAATGCATCTCACCCAGCTGGGCTGGCTGGTCGGTTTCGTCTATCTCGGTTGCTGCGCGTGGCGCCTGGCGCGATTCAATATCCAAGGCATGGCGCCGGGGGGAAACCGCTACTTCGTGGGGATGCCGACTCCTGCGGCGGCCGGCATGATTGCGGCTACGGTTCACGCCTTCAAGAATCCCATTCAAGACGGACGCGTCTCGGTGCTCTGGCTCGGGCTGGTTGTGGTGCTGGGACTTTTGATGTCGAGTACCGTGCGCTATTCGAGCTTCAAGGACATCGAATGGGCTCGCCGCCGGCCTTCGCTGATCGTGGTGGTGCTCGTGTTACTTCTTGGCGCGATGGTGTTGTTTTCCGAAGCCACGCTCATGCTGATCGCCAGCGTTTACCTGGTGAGCGGCATCGCCATGTATGTGGTGCGATCGGTGCGACATCGCCTTGCTTCGCGCCACGCTTAAGCCATGCCCTCCGGGCGTTCAAAACATTACCGCGTCGCCATCGTGGGCGCCTCCTCGCTTCGCGGCAAGGAGCTGAGGCAGGTTCTTGAAGACCGCCATTTTCCAGCCGCTGATTTTGTCCTCCTGGATGAAAGCGTCGTCGCCGGCACCCTTACCGAAGCTGCCGGCGAACCGACATTCATCCGCGCACTGGATCAAGACAGCTTCGAAGGCGCGCAATTCGCGTTTTTTGCGGGCACGCCCCGGGACGCCGAGCAGAACTGGAATGTGGCGAAGCGCTCCGGCGCAACCGTAATCGATCTCACGGGCGCACTTGCCGCTCCCGGCCACGCGTCGGCCGCGAGCGCACGGATACCGCCGCTTGGCTCCGTGCTGCCGTCTGGGAGTAGCGCGAAAGGAAACGGAGTGTCTTCACCGGCGGCATTCGTCTCACCTTCCACTCCGGTGATTGTGGCGTGCACGCTGGCGGCGGGTTTGAAAACATTTCAGCCACAGCGAATTTCCGTGCTGCTTTTCCCGCCGGTTTCCGAACAAGAAGAGGTAGGGGTCGAAGAACTCGAGAAGCAAACAGCCGGGCTGCTTTCGTTCCACGAAGTTGCCAAGCCAGTATTTGACGCGCAGGTTGCGTTCAATCTTCTGGCGAGCTACGGGCCAGAGGCGAAACCGCGCCTGGCGGATACGCGCACCTCGATTGCGCGCGACGTGGCGGCATATCTCAACGGACGCGCGCCCATGCCGGCAATTCAAATGGTGCAAGCGCCGGTATTTTACGGGTATGCTTTCGCGGCGTACGCAGAATTCGCGTCACCTGTATCGCCGGAGCAACTTCATGGCGCGTTCGCGAATCTGGGTGTCCAGGTTGCCGCACCCGGTGACGCGCCGCCGAGCAATGTAAGCGTGGCAGGCGAGCGAGAGATTCATCTCGCACGGATCGAAGCGGATCCGAATGTGGCGGGCGGCGTGTGGATCTGGGGCGTCGCCGACAATCTGAATGTTGCGGCGACGAACGCCGTGCGCATCGCGGAGGAAGTTGTTGCGAAATCAAGCGAATAGAGGTCCGCGCACCGGACGCACGCTGGCGCTCTGGATGGCGACGCTTATCGCGCCGCTGGTGGTCTTGGGCTGCGGCTACCACGTGGCAGGACACGCTTCGCAACTGCCCGCCGAATGGACCGACATCGCGGTTCCGGCATTAAAGAACGATACGACGACGTATCGCATCGAGCAGCGAATGACGGAAGCCGTGATCCGCGAATTCATCACACGTACGAAATACCGCGTGGTGCAGGATCGGAAATCCGCCGACGCCGTTCTGCAGGGAGAGGTTCTCTCGATTGAAACGGACCCCGTGCTCTTTGAAGCCACCACCGGCGAGGTGACGACGATGCTCGTCACCGTGCATACGAAGGTCGAGCTGATCGACAATAAAACGGAGAAGCCCGTTTACAAGAACGACGACATGGTTTTCCGTGACGAGTATCAGATTTCGACGGATGTGAAGTCGTTCTTCCAGGAACAGGACCCCGCGCTCGACCGGATGTCCCGCGATCTCGCATCGCACCTTGTTTCCAACGTGCTGGAGAATTTCTAATGGCGGGTGTTTCTGCCGAAAAGCTGATCGAGCGCCTGGCAAGCGGCAAACCGATTGCCGCGGTGGTGCTGCTCGGCACCGATCCATACCTGCGTGAGATGTGCCGCAACAAAATCATCGAAGCGTGTGTTCCGGAATCCGCGCGGGATTGGGCCGTGGCACGGCTTTCGGCTCGCGATGCTGGATGGGATGAAATCCTGAGACGCGCGCAGACGCTTCCGATGCTCGCGCCGCGCCAGGTGCTGATCGTCGAGGAGGCCGAGTCCGTTGAAAAGCTGGGCGAAAAAGCTCGCGACGAGGCCCTCGCCATGCTCGGGAACTATTTCGAGTCCCCAGCACCGTTTACGGTGCTGCTGCTCGAAGCGGCGGCGCTCGACGGACGCCAGCGTTTTTTCAAGCTGCTGAGCGAAAAGGCACTCATCGCCGAGCTGACCATCGGCCCCGAATCCGCCGCGGCGCTCGCGTCTGAAATGGCACGAGACCTGGGCACGGAAATTGACCGTGAAGCCGCGGCGATGCTCGCGGATATTTTGAACGGCGCGCCGGCTCGGATGCGGATCGAACTAGAAAAATTGGCCGCCTATACGCGGGACCGCGGCCGAATCGCCGTGACCGATGTCGAAGCCCTCGTGGTGGCGGCACGAAAGAATACGGTGTGGCAGCTTACAGAAATACTGGCGAGTCGCAAGCGCCCGGCGGCGTTCGCGTTTTTGGATAATCTTTTGCGCGAGGGCGAACAGCCGGCGATGATTGTCGGCGCGCTCGCGTGGACTTACCGCAAATTGATTGAAGCGCGCGATCTGCCAGCGCAGACGAACGGATTTCAGGCTGCGCGCCAACTGGGCATGCGGCCCGAAGCCGCAGAAACGGCTGTCCGGCAGGCGCACCGCATTCCAAAGAAGGATTTGCTTGCGGGCCTGGCAGCGCTGGCAGAAGCCGACAGCCAGTTGAAGTCCTCGAATCCCAATCCGCGTGCGATGATGGAATTTCTAATTGCGCGGCTCACCTCGACGGCAGCCTAATTCCCCGAGCGTGTTCCCCGATTGCAAAAAAAGGCGCTCCCAACAGCGGAGCGCCTCATCAGAAGTTACGCGACCTGGAAAACTACTTCTTCGCTTGGAGAGCGTTCAACGCCAGCGCCAGACGCGATTTGTAGCGGTTGGCGGTGTTTTCAGAAAGCGTGCGCTTGCGAATGGCCTTGTCGAGCTCGGAGTACGTGTCTGAAGCAAGCTTGGCCGCGCCAGCAGAATCGGCCGAGCCGAGCGCTGCGCGCATGCGACGCATTGCCGTGCGGACTCGCGTGCGATTCATGCGATTCACCTCGGCGCGCCGAACCGTCTGGCGGATATTCTTTAGTACCGATTTCGTCTTCTTCTTGTGCTTGACCGGATTACCCTGAGCCATTCATTGCTCCTTCGTATTTGATTTCCCGTAATCCAGAGTATCCGAGCCGCGCAACCCTGTCAATTTTTGGCACTCGGCCTGGGATCGAGCCGCCAAGATCAACGCAATCCCCAGATGGCGGGAACGATGGGAAACGGGATTCCAGGAAGCAGGGTCAGAGCGATCGATCAAATGATGCCCCTGCGAAATACCGTCGGGCGCATCGGTTTCGTGTCCCGAGCGGTATCGCTCGCTATTTCGGCTCGTCCGGCATCGATTGGCGGCTCGCTAAGCACAGGATAAAATGTGACGCGCCTTGCAAACGGAGGTCCCCAAAGCATACGCTCAATGCTCCGCAATCGAGCGGGTAGACGAGAGCATGGCGAAGAAAACACCGAAAACGAAAACGGCGCCGAGCGATGCGGGAGCGGGCTGCCTCTATGTGGTCTCGACGCCCATCGGCAATCTCGAGGATATCTCGCTGCGCGCGTTGCGCATTCTGAAGGAGGCGGACGTGATCGCTTGCGAAGACACGCGGCAGACGCTGAAGCTGCTTTCGCACTTCGACATTCCCAAGCGCCTGGTCAGTTACCACGAGCACAATGAGCTCACGCGTGCTCCGGAGATCGTGATCGAGCTCGAGCAAGGCGCGAAGGTGGCGCTGGTGAGCGACGCGGGGACTCCGGCCATTTCCGATCCCGGATATCGCCTCGTGAGCCTGTGCCTGCGGCACGGCATTCAGGTGGTTCCCGTGCCGGGAGCTTCGGCGCTGGTAGCGGCGCTCGCGGCTTCCGGGATGCCCATCGAGGAATTTTTGTTCGCCGGTTTCTTGCCCTCGCGGCCAACCGAGCGGCGCAAGAAATTGCGCGAACTGGCCACCGAGACGCGAACGCTTGCTCTTTATGAAGCGCCGCACCGCCTGCTCGATACTCTCGAGGACGCGCTTGAAATTCTCGGCAACCGTCCGGCGGTGGTAGCGCGCGAAGTGACGAAAATGTACGAGGAATTCCTCCGCGGACACATCGAGGATCTGGTCGCGGCCGCGCGCAAGAAAGCGCCGCGCGGAGAAATCACGGTGCTGATCGGTCCGGCCGATGGTCAGGCGCAGCACTCGGCGGACGCCGTCAATCCTCGGAACGCGGTACCGCTTGCGCGGCACGTCGAGGAAATCATGAACGAGCGTGGCGTGGATCGCAAGGCGGCGCTCAAGCAGGCGGCCCGCGAGCGCGGCCTGACGCGGCGCGAGGCCTATAAGCAGCTCCTGATCACACGCGACGAATAGTTTTTCGGCCGTACTTTCCCCCGCGATAAATTCCGCTTGACAAGCATTTCCCTTAGCGTTACAAGTTGTAACGCTACAATGCATAACACGTACAAAAAGCGCCCAAAAGGACTCGGTGAGGTCGAACAGATGGTGATGGATTACGTGTGGGCCCACGGCCCGTGTCGCGCGGAATCGTGCCGGGGGGCCCTGGCGGCAACTCGCCCGATGAAGGATTCGACCGTGCGCACGATTCTGCGGCGGCTCGAACAAAAGGGCTTCGTCGCGCACGAAATCGAGGGCCGCACCTACATCTATCGCGCCGCCGAGGCGCGGCAGAACGTCGCGGTGCGCGCCGTGAAAAGCATCATTGACCGCTTCTGCGGCGGATCGGCGGAAGAACTGGTCGTGGGCATGGTCAATAGCGCCGTCATTGACCGCAATCTGCTTGACCGGCTCGCGCGCAAGGTGGCTCAGGGAAAGATGGGCGATCCATCGGACTCTGCGCTCCATAATCGGCCGAAGAAGAAGGGGGATTAGCCATGATGGACATTCACGCGAGCACGAATTTTCTGATAACGCTGGCCGGAGCCGCGGTTCGTTCGCTCGCGTTAGGCTGCCTCGCGGCGGCTGCCCTCGCACTGTTTCGCACGAAAAGCGTGCGCGTGAGGCTTTTTGTTTGGAAGGGTGTGCTGCTGGCCGCTCTCGCAATGCCGGTGCTGATGCTGGTTGGCCCCACCGTGCGAGTCGCCGTGCCGGTGCCAAGTCTTGCTGAGCGCAGCCCCGCGGGCTCGGCGCCAGTAACAGAGTCCACGGTTACCGACGTTGGGCCCGTCGCGCATCTTGTTCCCAGTGAATCGTCGAAACACGCGCGGAGAACGCGTGGGCAACGACGATCCGATGCCGCCCCGATCATTTCGGAAGCTGGATTACCGATTGCTCCGGTTCCCGTTCCCAAACACCGCGAAATTCCATGGGTGTTGATCGTTTTCAGCGCCTATGCGGTGACGGCAGCGGCGCTTTTTGTCCGCGTGCTGGTGGGGATCTATTTTTCGAACCGGCTCGTGCGGTTCGCTTTGTCGGTCGATGAACCCTGGGCGCTGCGGACCCTTGCGGCGGCCTCGCGTGCCGCGGGCTTGCGCGACGATCCTTATCTGGCGGAATCGGAAACGCTGGCCGTGCCGGTGATGGTCGGAGTGATCAAACCCACGATCCTGCTCACGCCGGGGTGGCAAGAGTGGGATTCGGACGAATTCGCAGCGGTGCTGGCCCATGAAGTTTCGCACGTCGCCCGCCGCGACGCCCTGGCACAGGTGCTGGCCTTGATTCATCGCGCAATTTTCTGGTTCAGCCCGCTGGCGTGGTGGCTCGAGCGGCATCTCGCCAATCTTGCCGAGCAGGCGAGCGACGAAGCGGCGCTGGCCGGCGGGATGGACCGCACGCGCTATGCCCAGGCGCTGCTGGGATTTTTCGCGGAACTCGAAGCCGGTCAGGAACGAGTGTGGTGGCAGGGCGTGTCGATGGCCAAGGCGGGCCAAGCGGAAAAAAGAGTGGATCGAATTTTGGCATGGAGGGGTGCGATGTCGAACAAACTGACGAAGTCTCTGACGATTGCTCTCGTCGTGGTTGCGGCACCGATGGTTGCTCTGACAGCGGCTGTGCGTCCCGCAACCTACGATATTCAGGCGCCTCCGGCGCCGACCGCGCCGCCTGCTCCGGCGGCCCCCGACCCATTTGTCGCTGCGCCCAGCCCCGGCCCCGATCCGATACAAGCGCCCGCACCTCCGACGGCGCCAGCTCCGCCGGCAGACTCTGAAGAACCGGGACCGGAAATTCGCATGATTGTCCCGCCGATACCGGCGATGCCGCCGCTACACGTCCAGGTTCCTATGATGCACATTGCGATCCCCGACATTCAGATCGACCGGGGAATGGGCGGAGGATATTGGGCGGGGCGGTACAACGACTGGGGCCCGCGCTTTGCGATCGTCACGAAGAATTCCGACGAGCTGACAATGTCCGGCGACCGCGACGACGCCGAACACGCCAGGGCGCTGCGGAAAAAGATTCCGGGCGACTTCATTTGGTTCGAGCACGATGAGAAATCCTACATCATCAGCGACCAGGCCACCGTTGACCGTGCCAAAAAACTCTGGCAGCCGGACGAAGACCTCGAGAAACAGCAAAAGGATCTTGGGAAACAGCAGGAAGATCTTGCGAAGCAAGCGGCCGATGCCGGGAAGAAAATCGACGAGATGAAGATCCAGGTGCCTGACTTGTCTGCCGAGATGCAGAAAGTGGAACAAGCCATGAAGAAGCTGAACGCGGAGGGCGGCACGGTGAACGAGCTCGGCGATTTGCAGAACCAAATCGGCGAATTGCAAGGCCGTATCGGCGAAATCGAATCAAGCGCGGGGCGGGCGGCCGGCGACTTTGGCCGCGAACAAGGCGAATGGGGGCGGAAGATGGGCGCGCTCGGCCGGCAACAAGGTGAGCTTGCGCGCAAGCAGGCGGAACGATCCCGAGACGCCGCCCGCCAAATGCAGGAATTGCTGGATGACGCGATTGCTCACGGGTTGGCCAAGCCGGAATAACCTGGAAAGCGCGATCTAGAGCTGCGACGCGGGATTGAGGGTAGACGCGAAAAAAGCGTCCACGCGATCGAGAATCTCGGCTGTGGAGTGGGCGTGATGGACCTGCTGACGCAACTCGCCGCCATTGCGCACGCCGTGCGTGAACAGAGTGGCGAACTGCTTCATCTTGCCGATGGCATCGGGCATCTCCGCGGCGATTAAGCTCTGAAAATAACCCGAGAGCAGCCGGTAACGATCGGCTTCCGTGGGTTCGTCGTAGCGGCCGGACGCGATGAAGTCCGCGATCTGGCGAAAAATCCATGGATTCGAGGAGGCGGTGCGGCCGATCATCACTGCGTCGCAGCCGGTTTCCGCTATCATGCGCACTGCGTCCTGCGGCGCGCGAATGTCACCATTGCCGACGACGGGAATGCGTACGGCCTGCTTTACCGCGCGAATCACATTCCAATCCGCCGAGCCCGCATATCCCTGCATGCGCGTGCGCGGATGGACAGCAATGGCCTCGATGCCGATGTCCTCCGCCATGCGAGCTACATCCACGGCCACGATATTGCTTTCATCCCAGCCAGAACGAATCTTGATCGTAAGCGGTATGCGAACGGCAGCGCGCACCTCGCGCAACAGCTTCTCGAGATGCGGCAGGTCGCGCAGCAGGCCCGAACCGCCGCATTTGACCACTTTCTTGACCGGGCAGCCGAGATTGATATCCGCCTGATCGAAGCCGAGGTCTTCAATCAACGCTGCGGCCGAAGCCATCACCTTGGGATCAGAACCGAAAATCTGGCCGGCGATCGGATGTTCGTCCTCGTCGAAATAGAGATAGCGCAGCGTGCGCGCCGAATTGCGTGACATGCCTTCGGCGCTCGTAAACTCGGTCATGATCAGACCGCACGCGCCCAGAGAGCGGATCACGCGGCGAAAAACCGTGTCGGTCACTCCCGCCATGGGAGCGAGGATGGTCGCCGGGCAAATCGCCAAATCCCGAATTTTCATTTCGACGGGAAACATTTAGTCGGACCCCGTCACCGGCTGCGGAACGCTCTCCGGCGGCCTTTCGCCGTCACCTGTGGAGGCAGTGGCCGCACCGGCTGCGGCCCGGCGAACTGCCGTTCCATTTCCGAGCTGCGCGAGCAATGCGTCCTTCGAGCCTCCAAAAAAATTCTCAAGGACCTGTCCCAGTGCCTGCGCGCGAGCATCTTCCGCGCTCAGCCGTGGGCGGTAGATATACGCACGGCCCGCCTTGGCCCGCTCTACGATTCCCTTTCGCGCGAGGCGATCCATGATCGTCATGATGGTGGTATAGGCGCGCGGGCGCCGCGCGGCGAGCCGATCGCGAATCTCACGTACCGTGCCCTGGCCGATCGGCCAAAGCGTGTTCATGCAATCGAGCTCGAGCGGCGCGAGATCGAGCAGCGAACGTCGCGGCGACAATGTTTTTTCAGCCATCGGCTGGCGCTATCCCTTTTCCGGCGGCATTTTCCGAGCGTCATCGGCCAAGAACCTGTCCCTGCGAAGCAGCGAGCGGCGCAGCGAAGGGTTGCGCTCCGTCCACATTTCAGCAGCCGCAGTTCCGGGAGCCTGCTCGAGCGTCTTGCGCATGCCGGCCATCTTCGAATCGATATCGTCAATGAAATTCAGCGCCACAGCCTCGGGAATCTGGGGCAGCGACGGAGAGCCGAATTCGTACGAGCCGTGATGGCTCAGGATCAAATGCTGGACCAGCATGGCGAGCGGCGCCGGAAATCCCGCGATCGCTTTGATTTTCTCGCGCACCATTCCCGCGCCGATCGTGATGTGGCCGAGCAGGCGGCCAGCGTCGGAATAGTCAATTCCCCGGGCGTAGCGCAGCTCGTCTATTTTCCCGATGTCGTGCAGCACAACTCCCGTGAGCAACAGGTCGGGATCGAGTTCGGGATAATGTGCCGACACGGCCGCCGCGAGACCCAGCAGGCTGACGACGTGCTCGAGCAAGCCGCCGAGATACGCGTGGTGCATGGTCATGGCTGCGGGCGCGCGCTTGAAGCGCGGAGCCATCTCCGGATCGTCCACCACGCTGACGAGCAATTTCTGGAGCCAAGGATTCTTCATCCCGGAAATGGCGGTTCGCAGGTCCGTATAGAGCTTTTCGACATCGCACTTCGTGTGAGCTACAAAGTCGCCCAGCTCGTACTCGCGCTCCGCGGCGGGAATGATCTGTTCGAGGGTCAGCTCCTTCGAGCCGTTGTAGAGCTTCACGCGGCCGCGAATGCGGATCACGTCGTCGCGCTCAAATGTCTTCTCGATGGCTTCGAAATTGTCCCACATCTTGGCGGGGATGGAGCCGGTGCGATCGCCCAGACTGAGCTCGAGCCAGGACTTGCCACTGCGCGCTGAAGATCGAATCTCCTTTTCGCGGACGAGGAAGAGAGAAGCGACCATCTGGCCGTCGGCGAGGTCGCTGACGAATGGAGACTTCATCAGCTGTTGGCTTTCGGCAACGGCAGCTTCTTCTTTTGTTTCTTCTTGTCCGCCGAATCAGGCGTGGGAGCGACCTCTTGAATCACCGTCGCGCCCGCCACCGCCGCAGAGTCCGTATAGCCGGGCTTCACCAGGACGTAGCTTTCTTCGCGAAGCTGGGCGAGATAGGTACGCATGGCCGGGTCCATCTTCTGGCGGTAGAGGGTATTCGTGATTTCGCCGTCAACCTTGTCGAGCGGCTGCAATCCGGCTTGAAAATGATCGAGCACTTTCAGGATTTCGAAGCCGGTTTTGGTCTGAATTACGTCGGTAAATTGCCCCTTGTCCATCGTGAAGACGGCATCTTCCAGCTGCTTGGAAAGCTGTCCGCGTTCGAACTCGCCCAAATCCCCGTTCTGTTGCGCTGTAGAGCCTTCCGAATAGCGCTTCACGAGCTGAAGGAAATCCTCGCCCTTGACGAGCCGGTTATGCAAGTCGTCCGCTCGCGTGCGAACGGCGGCGATTTCCTCAGGACTTTTTCCATCCGTGCTGAGGAAAAGCTCCGCGAGCGATACCTGCTCGGGCCGGTTGAAATCCTGTTTGTGAGCTTCGTAATACGCCTTCACTTCGTCGCTGCCAATATTCATGCGCCCGCCGACTTCGCGGCGAATCACTTCCTGGGTCAAAAGACTGTTTCGCATCTGCGTCTTATAGTCTTCCCAGACTACGCCCTGGGCCTCGACGGCCTTTTCGAGCTCTTCCAGGCTCGAAAGGTTGTTCTGCTTGCGGACTTCGTCAAGCCGCTTGATTAGATCGGTCTCGACAGAGATGTCCATGTCCTTGGCGCGCTCGATCAGGAGTTGCTGGTCAATCATGTCCCGCAACAAATTCTTCTGGTGCTCCGCGACCGAGGCCTGAATCTGCATCTGGGAACAGTTCTGGCAATCCTGCGCGGCTTCCTGCTGCAAGCCCGCGGCGGCCTTTTGATAGTCGGAAAGGGTGATGATCTGGTTGTTCACGCGGGCGACAATTTCCTCGACGGTGACGCCCTTGGTTTGGGCACGGGCGCCGGAGGGGGCCAGTAGAAGCGCGCCGCACAATCCCAGCGAAGCAAGAAAGACGGTGGTTCGATTCTTCATAGTGTTCACTCCCGAAAAGTTTATCCCTACGATTGTAGTTGTAGCAACACGTTTCTCACTGCGTCCGTGGCAGAGCCCTTGCTGGACTTCCAGCCGATCCAAAGGACGCCGGACGGGTCAAGGCGCATATCGCGGCGCTTGTGGATCAATTTCACAATTCGCCCGGGGCCGAGGGGTGTGTCGTCGTAGAACTTGATGGCGATCTGGTCCCCGCGACGGTCGACCGTGGCAACGAGCAGCTTTTCCGCCAGCGCCTTCAAGACAGCATACTCGAGCAGGTTCGCGACGGCGGGCGGCGCCGGCCCAAAGCGGTCGTCGAGTTCACGAGCGACTTCCACGCGCTCAACCTCGGAGGCGACGCTCGCGATGCGCTTATAAATGCGCAGGCGGAGGTTTTCGCTTTCAATATATTCCGGCGGGATACGAATCTCCTGGCCCAGGTTCAGCGTGGCGCGGCGCTCGGGCGTAACCGATTCACCCTTCCGTTCTGCTACCGCGCGCTCCATCATCTGGCAATACATATCGAAGCCGACCGCTTCGACGTGGCCATGCTGCTCACTGCCCAGCAGGTTTCCCGCTCCGCGCAATTCGAGGTCGAGTGCGGCGATGCGAAATCCGGCGCCCAGATCGCTGAATTCCTGGAGCGCGGCCAGCCGCTGTCGCGCAATGGATGTCAGAGTGCCCTCGGTCGGGACGAGCAAGTATGCGTAAGCGCGCTGGTTCGAGCGGCCGACGCGGCCGCGAAGCTGGTAAAGCTCGGCGAGCCCCATGCGGTCGGCGCGATTGATGAGAATCGTGTTCGCGCGAGGAATGTCGAGACCGTTCTCGACAATCGTGGTCGAAACGAGAACGTCCGCTTCATGGCGGATGAATCTCAGCATCACCTTTTCAAGCTCGGCCTCGCGCATCTGTCCGTGGCCAACGACGACACGCGCGCGAGGAACCAGACGCTGCACCATGGCGGCGAGCGAGGCGATGGATTCCACGCGGTTGTGCACGAAAAACACTTGGCCTTCCCGGGCCATCTCTTCCTCAATGACGCGCTGCACCAGGGTTTCGCTGAACGGCGAGACGGTCGTCTGAATCGCGAGGCGATCCTTCGGCGGCGTCTCGATCACGCTCATGTCCCGCAGCCCCACGAGCGACATATGCAGCGTGCGCGGGATGGGAGTCGCCGACATCGTGAGAACGTCCACGTTTTTGCGCATCTCCTTCAGCCGCTCTTTGTGCGCCACACCGAAGCGCTGCTCCTCGTCCACAACGAGCAGGCCGAGATCGTGAAACGTTACATCCTTGGAAAGCAGGCGGTGAGTCCCGATGACCACGTCCATCTTCCCGGCTTCCAGCTCTTCGAGAGTTTTCTTCTGCTCCTTGTCGGTGCGAAACCGGCTGAGCATCTCGATGCGTATCGGAAAAGCGGCGAAGCGTCGGCGAAACGTTTCCAGATGCTGAAACGCCAGCACCGTAGTCGGCGCAAGCACTGCGACCTGCTTCCCGTCTGCCAGCGCCTTGAACGCTGCACGCATGGCAACTTCGGTCTTGCCATACCCGACGTCGCCGCAAAGCAGGCGGTCCATCGGCAAAGTTGATTCCATATCACGCTTCACATCTTCGATGGCGCGCTGCTGGTCCGGGGTTTCCTGGAATTCGAAGGCGTCCTCGAACTCACGCTGCCAGTTGGAATCGGGCGGAAACGCATGGCCCGGCGTGGTCTTGCGCTCGGAGTACAGAGCAAGGAGCTTCTCGGCCATGTCGGTGACGGACTTGCGCACGCGCGTCTTGCGCGCTTCCCAAACGGTCGTGCCGAGGCGGTCGAGCGTCGGTTCCGCGCCGCCGAGCGACTGATACTTCTGTACGAGGTCAATGCGCGCGAGGGGAACATAAAGCTTCGCGTCTCCCGCATAGCGCAGGAACATGAATTCGCCGGTAGCGCCTTCGACGACAACCTGGCGCAAGCCTTCGAATTGGCCGATGCCGTGGTCCACGTGAACGATGTAATCGCCCGGCTTGAGATCGGAGAAATCGCTGAAGAAACTCGCGGTCTTCGGCCGCGCGCGCGCGCGTTGCGGAAGCGTTTCAAACAGATCGGCGTCCCCGTAAATGGCGAGCGAAGCCTCCGGGAACACAACGCCTTCGCTGAGCGGCGCTTTTACAAGGACCATGGCCGGAGCGTTGCCGCCGCTCGATTCCTCCGCCAAGCGCGTGACCGTGACGTTTTCCTCGAGTTCACCGAGGTGGTACGGGAGTTCGTACTCGTGGCAGATGTCGGCGAAGCGTTCGAGTTCTCCAGTGCTCGCGGCGGATACCATTACGTGCTCGCCCGCGCCGAGCCGGGTGCGAACTTCGGCCATGAAAGCAGCGACATTGCCGTGGTAGCGCGTGGTGGGCTGCGTAGGGAGCGCGAACGGCGCGGATCCTTCGCGCACGAGACTCAGATGCTCGATAGCCAGGCGCGGGAAGAGCTCGAGCGCGAGCGACCATTCGTCCTCATTGAAAATGTAACGGGCCGGAGGCTCGGCGAGCGGGTCTTCGACCTGGTCGAAAGCTTCGGCGAGCCGCGCTCGATATTTCTCCACGGCGGCATCGAGCAGCGAAGGCTCATCGAGGACCACAATCGGGTCCGCCGCGAGATCGAACAGCACGCCGGGACGCTCTTCGAGAGGCATCTCGCGAAATTCCCATCCGGCGTAAAAGCCGGCGGGCGCAGCGTCGTCTTCGCGGCCAGAACCGGAGCTGACGCGCTGGCGCTCGAGCACCTCGGCGTGGCGCTGGAGTTCGACGAGGGGAAGCAACGCCGCGCGCTCGACCGGATTCGTCGAACGCTGCGTATTGGGATCGAACGCGCGAATGGATTCGACGGTATCGCCGAGCAGTTCAATGCGCACAGGCTGCGGCGTTTCGGGGGAGAACACGTCAATGAGTCCGCCACGGACGGCGAACTGCCCGGGCATCTCGCAGGTGACGTGCTTTTCGTAACCCGCCGCCGCGAGAAACCCGATGAGATCCTCGTGCGCGATGGATTCGTCGCGCGAAACGACTCGAGCAAGCCCGGGATAAAAAGACCGCTCGCGCATTCGCCACAGCGCAGCTTGCACCGGCGCGATCAGCACGTCAGCCTCGCCCGTCGCAAGGCGCCAGAGAGCGACCGCGCGATCCTCGGAAATCTCGGCGTGTGGCGAGCGGTTTTCGTAAGGCAACACTCCGTGCGCGGGGAGGTGCGCGACGCGGCGGCCGGGCTTCCCAGTGACGGCGCTGTAGAACCAGCGAATCGGTTCGAGGAGTGCTTCGGCGCGCTGATTCGACTCCACCAGCAGGATGGCGGGGCGTCCAAGCTCGGAGAAAACCAGCGGGACAAGGAGCGCCTTCGCAGAATCGGTGAGTCCCGTGAGACGGACTTCGCCTCCCAGGCGGCGCACCTTGTCGCAGGCTTCTTCGACGGCAGGCCGTCGGGCGATTCGCGCGAGAAGCTCGGAAACGAGAGGGAGAATCATGCGCGACGCTCGAGGATCGGTTCAGTCAGTCGGGTCGCTCGGTAGCTGGGTTCGAGGGGAATGCGCACCACCTTGCATCCCAAGTCCTCGGTGTCAGCGATTTCGCGATGCGCGGACTGATCGCAGCTACCGCTGCCGCCGATCGCGACGACATCGGGTGACCGGCGCGCAAGTAATTCGCGGTGCGATGGGCCCTCCCATTCGACCACACAGCCGACGGAGGAAACAGCAGCCAGGATTTCGGCACGCTCGGCAAAGGGAACGATCGGGCCCGCGACAGTTTGCTTGGCAAGGCCGTTTCCGGGGGTTGAGAGCGCGCCGGCGGTTGCGTCGCTCTCAATCGCCACGACGAGGATGTCGCCGAGGAAGCGCGCGTTCTGCAAAAGGCGGATGGAACCGGGGTGCAGCGGGTCGAAACAGCCCTTCACACACACCACTCCCTGCCCGGCGCGTTTCCACTGGCCCCGGCGGGAAATCAGCCCATGTTGCGAAACCACTTGTCCCAAACGTCTGCCTGTCAGCCTGCTCCCGAAGGAACGGCCGAAGTAACAATTCTACCATGCGTGCTTGCTCTGCCGGCGGCATCGCACGTGCCTGCCGCACATGCGCGCCGGGCTGTTGCGTTTATGCTTCAGGGTGCAGCTACGACCGGGATTTTCGGTGCTATAATTTCCGCAGATTCGAAAAGGGTGTGTTTTCGCAGGCCGTATCCGAGTCGCAGCGGGATCATTGCCAGGGCCATGAAAGACATCGCGATTGTCGGAGGCGGACCCGCCGGCGCGCTTTGCGGCGAACGCCTCGCGAGCCACGGTTTCCGCGTCACAATTTTTGACGAACGCCTCGCATGGGAGAAGCCCTGCGGCGGCGGCCTTACGCACAAAGCAATCGAAGCTTACCCTTTCCTGCTCGATGGATCCCAACCCAAGAGAATTGTGCGGACGGCGGAGCTGATTTCCGGCGGCGGTCACCGGACGCGATTCGAAATGAGTCATCCGATCGTGATCTACGCGCGCAAGGTGCTAAACGGGCTGCTTCTGGACCGAGCCGTAGCCGCCGGATGCACGGCCGTGCGTTCGCGCGTGACGAGCGTGAATACCGATCGCACCCAGGTGCGCCTAATGGCCGGAGGCGAGGAGCACAGGTCGGATTTCGTGGTGCTCGCGGCAGGCGCGCGCAACCAACTGCTTCCGGAAACAACGGCGCTTGGCGCAACGGATCTGGAAGTGACACTCGGGTATTTTGTGCCGATCGAAGAAGACATTATCAAGATAAAATTTTTGAAGGAGTTTGAAGGTTATCTGTGGTCGTTCCCGCGCGCCGATCATCTATCCATCGGCATTTGCGCCAAGATGGGCCAGAACCCAACGCAGCAGCTGCGCCGCCATCTCGACGAATTCGTGCAGGCAGAGAATATTTGCATGGAAGGCGCGCGGTTTTACAGCCATGTGCTCCCTTCGCCCGAGGCCGAGACAATACGCGGGCGGCGAATCGTGGGGAAAAACTGGGCGATGGCTGGCGACGCGGCGGCGTGCGTGGACCCACTCACCGGCGAGGGACTTTATTACGCGCTACGTTCCGGCGATTTGTTGGCACAGGCGCTGATGGAAGGGCAGCCGCAGGCCTATCCCGAGCGCTTGTGGAAGTCCTTCTCCGCCGATCTTGAATTCGCCGCGAAGATCGCGCAAAGAATTTTTCGCGGCAACTTTCTGGGTGAAGCGATCACCACGCGAATGGTGCAGCTGCTGAACTACTCGCCGGCGTTTCGCGATGTGATTGGCGATGTTTTCAG